>Ga0210059_1001663_pt1 | contig 33905 bp, 18 predicted proteins | sample Ectturendosymbi2_FD_188042 | JGI IMG/M metagenome (GOLD analysis project Ga0210059, IMG submission 188042) | Ecteinascidia turbinata endosymbiont from Florida, USA - Sample 2 (SPAdes) (version 2) | ecosystem: Host-associated > Tunicates > Ascidians > Unclassified | place: Key West, Florida... | reverse complement strand
AACGTGCATATTATGTCAACGAACTTCGCTAAAACGTTGGTTTGGAAACAGGACTATGACGTCAAATTGTGACGTCACAAACAGCGCACAACAAATACAAATGACTACCCTATGTCACTGAATGAAACCCCCCCATGAAAATTTTGTGCGTACGCCACTGTCTGTCACCGACTGGTAGTATCGGCGAATGTACGTGACAGCTGATCGTGCTATCGCCTACTTGTCCTGCTGACAAACTGCTATGTCGCCAATTCGCCAAAGTGCCGTTTTTTTACCAAACAGTCACTGAAACCGCTCCTTTTCGGATTTTTTGTTTGGCAACCAACGATCCTTGCTTTCAGGCGTGCATTGACCAGCTACAAACTGCTGCTTGAACGGTTCCTTAACTTCAACAGCAAAGTCATCTGTTTTGATCAGGTTGCATCTTTTATCCTGAATCTGATGTTGCGTTTCATCGAGTTTCGATTTTCTCGTCTCACGATCCGGACAGCGTTCCAGCGGATGACGTCAAGCTTTCCACCATCAAGCTCGCCAACGGAGAACAAGCCAAAGACGGAAATACGGAGAAACCTGGGCCTTACTGGTCGGTTTTACTGGAAGTCAGTGGGGGTCCATTGAGAAGTATTAGCGAAGCCACGATCAGTAAGTATAATCATGGTGACCTATACGCAGCAGGTGCGTAGCCACGGGATTCGCGGGCAGTGTCCCCCACATTTTGGTGCTTCCCAAATTTTGTTGTGTCCAGAAAGATTTGTTTTAAACATGTGATAAAAACAAAAATATTGCCCTCTAAAAATGTATTTTCCCCCCAAACTTTAAAACCTGGCTACGGGCCTGATGCGCAGTGGTATGATCTGGGATTGGGCAATGCGGGAGAACTTCGTCTTCACCTCTTTTTTTGAGAGGGGAAACAACGTTTCCTTACTGTTGTGGTGCAGCACCAAAACCATGGCTTTACCCCTTTATTTTTTCGAAATTGTTAACAGAAAAGTTTCAATTATCTTGATGAACATTGCATTTTTTTTAAATTAAAGCTTTCCTTCCAAACAGCGTTTGTTTTCGCCATTACACTACTATTTATACGGACCTTCTGCATAAGTTGGTCATCAAACAAGTATCTCGTTGCATTACCTCCTAACGTCATGCTCCTTGCAGACTCATACTGAACAAATGAAACGTTTGCGATATTATCTAGTAGCCAATTAAAATAGGTTTGTAAGTTTCGAATAATCTTCGCATCTGAAGCGCCCAACATAAATCTCTTTAAACAAATTACGCATTTCCTCCTGGTGACCTCTCCATTTCTTCCCTACACTACACTGTTTCTTTGCGTTTGAGTAATGTACATTTGTGATGGCGTATGTTTACACACGATATGCCTTTGCATCAAACAACACCGAGTCTTGGACTTACCGCAAAAAACGTTACCCGTGTACACAGGACGTGAAAGCCTCAAATGATTTAATATTTTTACATGGTTCATTTAGTCAATGTCTATTCTATTGTTTTGGTATATTACCAAGAATAATGGGTACAACATGAAGACTTCCAACATTGTACTTCGCGTCGACACTTAATCGCAACATCGCAGATTTGCCCCGTTTTGCAAATTTATAACTTGATGGACCGCAGTGCTGTAGCTTTGCTGTAGTTGGGAATAGGATTTCTGTACAAATTGCCTGTTTTGCTCCGAGGTGGTGATTCACCGATGGAAAAACACAGAAAGTCGTAAGTTTATTTTTAATCTAAAATTGTTGAAAGTACTGAAAAATTGAAATTTTCTGTGTGGTTTTATCTTATATTCCTGGCTTGGTTTGTCTGAACTTACGACGGGTTTTGCATTTGAATATAAGCGCATATTTGTAACTGAGTTGCACTCTTCGAACAGTTGACGAGGTCATCCGCGACGCATGCGCGGTTAAGCTCCTGGATGGAAATGACGAGATTGTTTCAATGCATCTGACGGAAATGACGCACGGTTACCCCTTGCCAACAATATCGTCAAGTGAACAGGTGGGAAAAATTCGCATTGAGACAGAATGCAAATTAGCTATTTAGATGTTCGATTGCAAAGCTGAGCAATTACGCAAGAAATTGTAAATGTTTACTCGTGACAAATTCGTGACTTGAAATTTTGGCTTATTACTTTAATGGCCTGTGGCAGAATATCTCGTTTTTAAAACTTCCTGATCATTCAAGAACAGTATGTTGTCACGTAAGTACTGTAATGGGATTTCGATATCTGGAATAAAGCTATCTTTAATCTAGTATTTGCAATACGCTACAGCAAGATTAAGCACTGCAGCGTTACTGCATGAGTCAAATCTGTATTAAAACGCTGTTTATTGGACGCTGCGGCCCACACATCGCATTTGGTTTTCGCGTTGGCGATACCGGTCGAAACTGTTTATTTTACTAACTCTCTTTCACAGCATAAAACCAACACTCAGAGAAGATGCTTGTAGATTCACGCCTCGTCTTTTCTTTACTTTTAAGCTGTTGCTTTGCGCAAGTCTCGTATTTTGCTTGGGCCTAGTTTTGCCATACTTTTCAGTTTGATTTGAAACAGTGGCCTTCGCTAATAATTTTGAAACGCTTCTCGTCTCAACCGAATAAGCATGTTCGTGCTTTGTAGGTTGATAAGGCTCTAAAATGGCTTAAGTCGAAGGACGTTTGGAGCCGAGGACGATTTGGTTCCTTCCGATACGATGTAGGGGACGTCGATCACTGCTTCATACAGGGCGTTGAAGCGGTCGATAATCTGCTCAAAGGAATACCGGAAAGTTGTATAAATGGTTTCGATGTCGAAGGAAAATCATCTTTTCCAAAGTATGACGTCCGACCGCTCGATGACGTCACTCATCTCGCGTGCGAAAACTCAGAGGAAGGGAGTGTCGTTAGTGACGAAACAATCGAGCCCGTCGCCGTGTCAGACTCGGAACAAAGTGTCAACGCGGGGAGCGTCAGAAACGCGATCACCGTTCAACCCAGCGAAGGCGAATCGACCTAATCCGATTGATGGCGGGTTGTTTACAACATATAGTGCAATATACACAGATGTGACCGACCTACTCGGTTCTGGTGTTTAGGACGGTAGAGCGGTGCTGCTTATCGGCAGTATTTGCACCTGCCACTGCGCAACCGAGGTGCTGCAAGGTCTTTCTTGATTCTTTGCAAAACGTGTTCTTGTTTGCGGCAATCGAGGACAGTCTCGAAAGCGTTATAAGAGGTGCGCATGACAAGGTTTGAAGCAATAGAAGCATTTTTTGCTTTCTGGCGACTTTGCTGAACATTCAGTGAACCTGTTGGTTTTAAAGGTTGAAACCAAGGTTTGTCGTCGGGGCGTAAGCGCAGCTAGAGGGGACACGGCACCCTTATTTTGTAGACAAAACGTACCAAAGCAGGAAAAGAAACAATTTTTTTTGTAAATGCCGACGTGTTTGAGAAAAAAGTGTGTTGGGAAACCAGTGATGGCCTTTTTATACCCGTAACTTTTTTTCAATTGAAAACTTGTGATTTTCCTGAAGCTTGGAAGTAACGCAGGTCTTTAACTTCCCCCCAATCAAAAACCTTGGCTGTGGCAATGCTGTCAGTGACCCCACCACAAATTAGTACCGATGGTGGTAGGAACCTTGTGGCGCCAACAGAGGGGGGAGGCACCTGAGAAAAATTTAAGTTTGGCCCTCCTATAATCATAGGCCCGGGGCACGTAACCATTTGTGCTGGCTGCGGATAATATTGTTAAGAACTTTTGGACAAATATTCCCATGAAATTACCTGAAATGCCGCAAATCTTTGCACTTTCGCAAAAAACATGGATTGATGACCTTTTTCTATTCGTGATTCTTTATCGATACTGCAGGTTCACCCCTGTTACGTAAGTGCCTCGTGACGAAACCCCTGTTGTAATACGTGCATCCATGATGGTTGTGATCAGTGTTCCCTCTAAGGTGCGCAGTTGCGCAATACCACCAAACAATTTGCGCAGTGCTATCTCATTCTCGCGCACTTCCAACATTCTAAATTTAATACGGTATGTATATATACATATATATACATATATATATCGCATAGCCCTTTTAGCGCTTGGAACGCTTCACTGGTTGTGTATGCATGGTTGCGCAGTTGCATGCGCTTAGTGCGCAACAAAACAAACAATTGCTCAGTGTAGAATTCTCTGAGAGGGAACACTGGTTGTGATTCGAGCTTCCGTCAAACAGAATATCGATCTTTGCACAGCGTTGATTGAACCTCTTGCGTCCGTAGAATGTTATTTCCTACTGACCCGCTTGATCAGAAGGTGCCGATGTCATTTGAACGATTGCGACCAGTAATCACTAAGCACACCGATATAACAAAAAGAGTGTTTGTTTTCAAAAACGATTCAGCCAATCGATGCTACGTGCAAGCGACACGGCAGCTACTGTAAGGCCGACTACGGGAACACCGTTGCCCATCGCAACCAGGCAAGCTCAAATGCGTCCGCGACCCTTTTCCTGCCATTTCTCAGCAGGCTCAGTTTGTACAGTCGATCGGAAAACTTCGCCTCTTTTTCCAAACTTTGGTATGTCTGGGAATGAGTCGTCGGGCAGTTCTGGTACAAGTGCACCTCCATTGTCGTGATGGACCAGTCACGTGACTGTGGCAACTTTAGGTTTCTTTCTCGTCGGAGCGTTGTCGTTGTGATCGTCTGTTATTAAATAAAACCAGTGATATGTTTGTTGGTGTTACGGGCGACAGGCGTGACCAATAAAACACATATTTATCGTCTGTAGCTCATGGTGTGTGGAGTGCAATATCACTCGGCACGACTAGTTTCGCAAATTGTCACAAGCCGTTCTCCACGCAGAAAGGTTTCGTGAGAAATAACGCAGTTAACCGCAAAAAGCAAAGTATTTCCTTTCATTTTCCGCCTTTCTCGGCCAACCACAGAGGTCTTCAACCGCGGGCGTCGGAAGGGGGCAAGGCTTCCTGCATTTTGAAACTTAATACGTTTGTATCAACTTTTTATTAGAAAATTATTCTTCTCTTATTTTCGGAGTTGTTAAAATAAAATTTCACCACTCCTGGCCGTTTTAGTCATCCCCTGCAAAAATCCACTACTGGTACCCCTGGAGAAAATGCTTCCGACGCCCATGGCTTCAACTCGTTTCAGTCATTGAAATCGCACGCTTCGAGACCCACCATCTTGATGTCCACTGGGTATTGTTATCTCCAGGGTTGTGATGGGCGTCTTGTTGCACTTGAGCAGATATGATTGTGACGTAGCCTGCTGCTCAGTCTTGCGTTCCGCGTCGCGATCAAGCGAAGACGTCACGAACTGAACCTGTTGTATTTGGGCGTCCTCCAGCAGAACGGCTTCCTGGTTGTTTATCATCTGAACACGAAACGTTAGCTGCCAGCAGGTTTTGCGCAATGAAAAAAGTGGTGCTATTCGAAAAGCACACGGACAGCCCAACAAAGTTCACTTGTTTCTGCGGCACAGCTGAGTTGCGAAGGAACGTAAGTTACGTGTCCAGCCCTTTTACTGCGTCCACCACAGGCGTAGGCAGATTTTTGGGGGTGCGAAGGATTTTTGCCCGAATTTCCCCAAACTTGCCCAAAACGTTTTTGTGCGACTTTTGCCTACAAATTTAAAAACGTCTGTGTTTTTCTGCAAATGGTGGGCGCCATTTTTCCTGGATTTTCAGGGAATTTGCCCAGATTTGCAGAGATTTTTCCCGGATTTTCAACAAATCAAAACTTTTGGGGGTGCGCTTTCAACCCCGCCTCCTACACCACTGCATATACTGTATTTTCGTAAGAGTGCTTGCTTCCACACGTGAACGTTTGAAGCCTGCTCAGGAAACCCTTTATTTTAACGGGGCAACAAATTCTAATCCGAGCCGAGTTGTGCGTTTAGACGAGCAGTGGCGCATGTCGACAAAATCTTCTTGCAACCTGTGCCTCATAGAAAAAAAGTTTGAAAAAAAATTGGTTCGGTATGGTTAAACGATTTTTAATTACGGAAACGCCAAGCATTAACGTTGTGACAAAAGGGAAGTATATTTTAAAGCAAAAATACATGAATAACGTGAATATGCAAGAAATAAATGTTTTGTTTTGTTGGTGAGACTCATCTAGAACCGAAACTATTACAAATATTAATTTAGGACATGAGGCACCTGAGCAAGTTAAGGAAAGTTGAACAGTTGACCTTTCGTTTTCGAACTCAATTTTCACACAATAATAATCGTAGATCCCACTGAAACGCTGTCGTGTCAGAACAAAATGTTCCAAATCATAACTACGCACTGTCCCAGGTAGATCTACGGTGACCTGGCAAAAATGACGAGGGATGTGAAAATGAAGGAGCCGACTAAACAAGCAACGCTGGAAGCAGCACCTTTGCGCCAATAGCGCGAGGATTACTTGTGTCAATGAACACGGCGTGCAGGAATTTGAATGGCGACCTTACGGTCACACGGCGTGTTGAAAGTAGCAAGGAAAGCAGTGCAAACACGTAAGCTGCTGACGACAGCCTGTTTAAATTCCTACTTTTGTGGTCACTCAAGCGCCAACGGCTTACCCAATTTATTTCCTCATCGAAACATGACAAGAAGACGGAACCTGATCCCAAAACATTTGCTATTTAATTAACAGACTAAAAATAAAAGCTACTGAAACTATTGCAGGCAGATTCAACTTTAACGACACAGTTTTATTGACGAATTTCTGCAGCGAGGAGGAACAATCAGGTGTTTCGTAAGCTGTTGTGGGATGTAATTTTACGCAGTTCAATCACGGGTCGTCGGCATGCCTTGTTTTAGTTCACATTTCAAGCGACACTTTTCTCCCTTCAGCCAATAGCAACCGGCAGGGCCTCCGAGAGAAATTTTACCAGGGGGTGCAAAAACTGACACTGAACTCCTTATTTACTTGGACCCTCGTTGAAACTTGTGTGGGTTGTTTGAATAGTGATCAAAATGAGCCGTCATGCCAAGATTTGCAAATAGGCTAATTGCTATGCTGGCAGCTGACTTAAACTAATAATTTTAGGCTTGATCACAGAAAAACTGACATGCGTACTTTAACTTTCCCAGGCCCCTGTACATACTGGGCGCGGGTACGATGTACCTCTCGTACCCCTTCTCGCAGGCCCTGGCAACCGGTCACTGTCTGCAGTGCGATCGACCTTCATTAAAAACAATGACGCTAAGCTCAGTGGCAGATTAATTATCTCAGAGGCAAAGTGGGCATCCGCCCCCGGTCCAAAGCGGGTGAGCGACCTGATATTTTGTGTATTAGGGCCAGAGCAAGGCCTGCGTGCTCTTTTGCAAAGGCACTGCCGGCATTTTGTCCTACATTACTTGCACTGTTGAAGTTCAATGTGTTCACATACGAAGATGAGGTTCAATGAGTTCACGCCCTACACTACTTGTACTGTTGAAGTTCAATGTGTTCACAGTAAAACCAAGCTTCTGTTACGATTATAATATATCCTTAGTTGCGTCACAATGATCAATTTGCCCCACGTTCGAATCGCGGTTTTCCCGAAATCCTGCGCAGCGAACGTCCGGAAAAAGACCTGCAGCTGGTGCATGCGCAGCAACAGTTTAAGCCTGTCATGTATAAGTTGGAAGTGATCGCATTCTGTGCGAACAACCACTTCAAAACCGTTCATGATGAACTCATTTACGTGAGGAACAAGGCTAATTCGTCTGCTTGTCAATGTCGTGCGCTGTCTCTTGAATAAAATATCTTAGAGTTAGACTGTGAGCTGGTTAAATGCTGATATATCGTCCGCAGAAGCTGATATATCGTCAAGGACTATTTCAGCCACAACTCGCCAGCCGATAGAGCAAGAGAAGTGTTCAAACCCTCTAAAGATGCGGAAAGTCTTCTATTTCGATTGAAAAAGTTTGGAAGTTTTGGCTTTGAGTTTTTGTGGGCTACGTCATAATAGGGGTTGGCCAACGTTACCTGACCCTGGGTCCTAACGCGGAAGGTTAGTTTTTGTTAAAAAAAAAAAACTAGGCAGAACTCCGAATCTTTAGAGCCCTTGTTTGGCCTTCTAACGTTTGTGGTTAGCAAGTTATGACCTAAAAACCACAAAATAAATAATTAATCCCCTAGGGCAGTGCTTCTTAACCTTTGTCGATTTCATTCACCCCTGCCATCGATGCTGCATTCCCATTCACCCTAATCTGAACAAATGGCCGATGTGACAATAATCAATGCAGCGAATGTTCATTGTTAGACCACGGTATTTGCTCAACCTTGTCCAGGACGCGCTTTCCACCATGCAGCAAACCGGCTACGATCTTCAAATATGGTTTGATTGCAGACTCAGCTTTGCAAAATGTTTCTTTCGTTTCATCAGCACAATCGCTATTGGAAATGTGGAAAGGAGAAGAGCCTTTTCACTAGTAGAGTCAGTTACGACTGGTGAATGGAGGGAATTTCACTGTTTGCACGATTATTCGTGCTGTTGCTTGAAAAATTGCAAAGACTTTTTTAGAAATGACTCCACAGTTCTGAATGAACCAAAAACTTGTTGCTATATTTAAAATTGCAAGGACTTCTTTTGATGAATGCCGTGTTATTCTTAGAAATGACTTCACCGTTTTGAATGAACCAAAAACTTGTTGCTATAACATTGCAAGACATGCATTTAAGCAGACTGCTCATGGCTCGATTCTCTACCTCTATAGGCAGTAAAAAAAAACGTGCTTGATACAGTGAACATTCCACTTTCGCCTTTTCAGTTTTGAAGGCAACTTATTCTCGACGCCAGGGACGCCGGAGCAGCGGCAGTAAAAGAGTTGAGGCAATGGAAACTCTATAAAACAATGGTTATCAATTGTGGTTGTTTCTATTCAGCAACAATGTTGACCTCAAAAATAATAAACGAATTTACAAAAAACGATTCTGAATTTTCTGGATGCGCGAATAGCTGCAGTAAATTTGTTTCGAGTCGATCTTGGGATAAACCATGAAATCACATACGATACTGCTACGAACAAGGCACCTCCTCCCCCGCTGGCCCCTTTTAGGAGGGCAGGAGGGTATTTCTCCCGCTTTCCGGCGTCCCTGCTCGACGCCAGCCTCCCTGTTTAAGCCTGATGGTTCGTTAAAACGTGAAGCTGATGAATCTGGGGTGTCCTGATCGATTTCATCTGCATATTTACATTGGCTTTCCATCAAAACAAAGTGTTTTTGTATGAATTTCATAGACAATCTGCAGGTATTACCTACGATACAAACGCATATCAGACGTTGAACAATACCAAATTCGCAACAAACAAATATCAAAAATAGGGAGCTCCTGTACTTCGATTGGTTAGGTCTGCACTTAGACTGATAAGGCTACTTTGATGAGTGCTCCGCTGTCTGGTTTTCACTCGAGATTGAGAATGAAACTTTCAAAAGTACTGCGATTCTACCAGATAACAGGACTACAGAGCGTTCATGCAAAGACCACAGCAGAGATTCCATTACTGGATTGAATGAAATGTGTCATCTCTCGGTAAAATCTATCCCCATTACTTAATAGACGCAGTACGGTTTTTCTGAAGTGTTAAGTTGCTGCCTGCTTAAGACGCAAACTTAGAGCGCTTGAAGTTCGCCATTTCATTCACGATTGCTGATGTGTTTTGAGCAGAAAAACAAAACAAATGCATGTTACCAGAGTATAAAAAATTAGGAACAGGAACTTCATTCACCCCTCTTCTTGCATTCACCCTGGGGTGAACCATTCACCCGATTAAGAAGCACTGCCCTAGGGGATCAACTGTATAATTTGTTTGAGAAGAATCTCATTTAAATGAATTTTCGCCCCGTGTTGATAGCCAGTAATTCCGGGCAGCGGTTCCTACCAAACATGATTTTGGGCAGCAATTTATTACTGACGTGAAATCGGATAGCAGTTTATCACTAGAATTTACCCCCTGGGCACCAATTTATTGCTGTAGTTTACTTCAAACTATCTGATCTTGAAAATGATTTGCAGTGTAATGTTAACAGAGAATGAGGGAATGATTGATTAGTTACAAAGATGTGTCAACATCTTTAATATTTTCGATGTTTTGATGACGTCGAAGATTGCCCATCATGCATTTAGAGGCAATAGATTTCTGACCAAGGTGTACTCATGTCCAGTGTATACGAAAGAAAAAGGCAAAAGATTATGCACTACATTGATGGCAAACTGCTGTTTGCGACGCAAACTGATGTTTCTGATGTTTGCGACGCTGCCGACACGTTACAGCTGGTCGGCCGCCGTTGTATTGTGAAGTCGGCATTATCTGCAACTCCTGCGCTTGATGAAAAATGTTTGCTGATAGAGATACTGAAAAGGATAGATATGTGATGTGATATTTGTGAAAACTAGTGCCGTGCGTTTGCACTAATTTACACTGACAACATGTGCTGACTAAACTTTTAAGAAACAAACTCATCCATATCCAAAACTTGCACTACACTTCCTCCGCAGAGGCAGCATGAACGTAGTTATCAGTTTATACGCTATCAACGCCTTCCTGTGGCTCGATTAACTTTTTAAGTCAATGTGTAGAAATGCGAGATTTTTCTTTAAAGCACTGGTGAGTTGTAATTACTGTCCACGAATTGTTGGAGTATCTCCAAAGGACCTATTAGCGTTCTGAATAAACCTTCGCAAATTTGCAATTGAACAATTTGAAACTGATACCCGCGCAAAATTGGCGATGAAACAACTTAAAGGAGACGCGGAGAAAGCGAGGAAAAGACAGAACCGTCTGCAAGCTGAAGGGAAAAAAAAAACTAAAGTTTTTTCCCGACCGCGACAATCGACACAAACGGACGAGATGAAGGTATCGCTGTCCACTACCTTTTAACACCAACTGCTATCAACACTCTTTCTGACAACTCTCCACTTAAAGATCAGTATGCGACTGTTGAAATCCAACATCAAGCTGGTCCCACAAGAAACCCTATGTCCTGAAGTTAACAACGTGTTGCAGATGAGCGAGTTGGAACTAGAGCCGAATCCGTTCATACTCATATGTTCTGCAGCACGAAGCGACGATCATGGGGGGTGAGTCAGAGAAGGACTTCATTACCTTCAACGCAGCCAGCGGATGTCAAAAATTTCCTCACGTTGTCCGCATCGCACCGTCTCTTTCACTGCTTCGCACGACAATCGAAGGCAACAGGGAAACAGTGGGGCACGCGGCCAGTGCTTACACGGGTTTATAATGTTGCAGGCACTCGGACCGTTCACGACTGGCTTTGTTGTTCTCCGTCAAAGGGCACGTTTTTCGTTTCGCCGGATTTCTCCTCTCGAAGGTGACCGGTGGCCTATTTCGCACAGCAGATATCTCAGACTGGAAGCATGTCGAGAGATCCACTGCACGACAGGGGAAAGCGAAGAACGCTTGCAGACCGCTCAGGCGATGCTGGTGCGCTAAAGCGTGACTGGCCGCATTGACTGCGAAGCAATCGGAGAGCTCAACCAGATACCGACAAGGTGTATTGAAGCGAATGGTGGTCGTGATCAAGCTGCTGGCAAGTTGGGGGGGTGACTTTTCATGACAGCGGCGAAATGATCGGTTCGCCGTGTAACGGATATTTTTTGGAGTACTGGAAACTTCTTTGATCCATTCCAAGCGCAGCTTGTATCCAAGTACGGTACACTCTCGACAAGGCAATGCTTCATTTATTTCGTCCACGATCTGCGATGAAGTTATCTGCAGTGTTCCCTCTTAAGAAAATTTTACTTTGAGCAAAGTTTTGTTTTAGTGCGCATACAATTGCTCAACCATGTAGACATGCGACCAATGAGGCGTTTCAAGCGGTAAAAGGGTTATGCGAAATATATATGATATAAAATTTGCGAGATTGAGATTTCACTGCGCAAATAGTCTGGTGGTATTGAGCAATTGAGCACTTTCAAGGGAACATTGGTTATGAGTCTTCTGACTGGAAAGGTTCGCGCTAAAATGTGAAAAAAAACTGAAAGCTGCAAAAAATTACTCAGTTTCAGTGAATTCAACACCAGACACGACGCACTGTGATCAGCTGGCAACGTTCGGTATGTGGTTCGCGGATGGACAGGTTTATTCAGTTCATTCCGATTAGACATCCTGGAGAGAGCCGGGCACTGTTCTTACTGCTTGCGAAATTGGAGATTGGCATCGCACATTGTCGTGGTCAGTCCTGGGACAATACGCCCAACATCAGTCCAACTGAATGCAGGCATTGATTGCGACCAAAAACAGTTTAGCAATTTATATTCCTTAGGCTGGGCACTCACTAAATCTGGCAATGGCGGTGGACTGCTGTCCTGATGCCGTTAGGTTTTTCGATCTCGTGCTAAAGCTCTACGTGCATTTTGCACAAACAGCTCACCGATGGAAAGCGCTCACTGACGCGTTGTCCAAAAAACTAGGACGCCAGTTGTTAAGCGTCTGTGCGACACGAGATGGCGTGCGCGTGCAGACGCCACCGAAGCTCTTCTCGCTCATGGTTATTCACCTGCCATGAAAGTACTGGAGGAAATCAGAGATGACGCACAGCACAAACCAGGGTGTCGACACGACGCAACATGCCTGGTAAAGTCGATGGACATCTTCGAAACTGGGATAATGACGGTATTCTGTGGCGATGTTCTTCAACGATTTACACCCATTAGGCTAATGATTAGCCTGATGATTCAAGATCCACAAATCGATATTAGCAGTGTAATTTCCCTCCTTGATAGCCGCATCGAGATCACCACATCGCAACGGTCTAGAATAGATCTTCGTACTTTGAATACGACCTCTCACTGACTTTTCACGCTCATATTTTTATGGTTGTCAACTGCGCTGCCATTGTCGCTGTTACAACGGCCAGTGTGTTTTGCTCTTCTTTCCCAGCGATCAGTGTATTCATAGTATTCCGCTGTTCCAGAGTTGAATGTTGCTTTCCTCTGCTGTCATGAAATGCGGATTTTTTGTCGTTGTAAGCTGCGCTGTCGTAGTTTTCAGTGTGTTTTGCTCATCTCTGTGATATTTTATATTCAATACTATCAGGCCCGTCGCCACGGGGACATTCAGGGGTATTTCCTCCCTCCAAATTTTGTTGTGCCCAGAAAAATTTGTTTTAAACATTTAGTAAAAACAAAAGTCTTATCCCTTAAAAATTTATTTTGGCACCCCAAGCCTTAAAAGCTGGCTACGGGCCGAATACTATTACCTGCAAAGTGCACATCCTCGACTGACGATGGTGTGCATAGAAGAATATGCATGCTTGATGTCACCGAACCTTGTTAAAACGTTAAATCGTAAGCAGGAATCAAACGGCTTATTAGTTGCGTCGGTCTCAGCACGGTTTTTGCCCTGATCCAGAAAGGGTTAATCCGGCCCTGACTACCCTTACCTCCACCAGCTTGGCGGCGTCTATCGTTCCGCCGGCACCCTTTGACGTTTGGACGAGCCAGCGCTTGGTTGGTCCATGGCCATCGTCCAACTCAACCGCGGTCCACTCTTTTTCTTCCTGCTGAGAACGAGATATTGTTTCTAAAACGTGGGTGGCATTTGTGCGGAAGGGGGGTGACATGACGTTTGATGGCACCCACATAAAACGTGGGTGGCATTTGTCCCCTGTTACAAGGGGAACGAGCTGTTAATATAAAAATTTCTTCCAAACTCGAACAAAAACGACTAGAAACGGAAAGTTCAGGAGACTCGAGCGGATATGACAAAACGCATTTCACCAAAACTGACAAGGGTAGTAGTAACCATGTCAACCAACCGCCCGTCTCACACAGAAGCGGAGTGCTCCAAAGTACGCGCCATGCGCCATGGTTGGCTGAAAAAGATAACAGACGCAGGCTGGCTTTCTGCAACCAGCAGAGCACACACGCAAGCACACGAGAAAATCGTCGAAAACACGCGTTTGCCTCAAAATTCTGCGATACCTTTGAGTTTTCCGACAAAGGTGCTGACTTTCTGGGTCGGGTCTCGGTTGCGCGCGACTGGCTGGAAACACTCCGGGGGGTCGACGTCATCGCTGACTCCCCAACAGAGAGAAGAATCTCCGCAGCGTTCTCATCCTGCGCGCGAAGACGAACATTAAGTATACGCACACGCTGCGCGCGAATGCAATCGCAAACCAAGGTTCGCCAAAACTACAAGGCATTTTCTGAAGTCTCCCAAAGAACGGATGGGAACCATCGCCGTGCTCGCTTATTGTTACTGAGGAAAGCGATTGGAATTTTTAGTGGTGAGGTTTATTTTATGGAAGAATGCGCGTTGACTTCCTCAAGCACTATTAAGTGATGCTTTATAAGCCAGTGCAATATAAAACGGTTTCGCGCATTTGACGGGTTTCGTTAGTGTAGAGCTAGTGAGAAGCGCGACATGTCACTTTGGCATTTGTTCACAGAAAATTTCCACCTTTTCATTTTAAGGTTTTTTTCTACTGCTTAGGAGCATGATCAAAACTGTTCTTTATCAATCCAAGAAGGTATTTGTATGAGTTCCTCCTGACGTTATTGGAGAAGCTCTTTTCAGGTTAAAAGTACCACGTTGTCAAAAAAGTCACGCATTTATATGTTGGGAAAAGACATAGGATAATTATGTAAGCTATCTCCAAAACACAGGAACATTTTGCTAAACCGATGGTTTTTACGCATTGCGATTGCATCTCAAATTATCACGGACACATCGACTTCTTTAACTTTTCTACCCCCTCTGTTTACTACTTTTATTAATGCCAACGTTACAACTGCCTAACGAGGCATCAACTTTTGCTGCTTTTAATGATATAGGCTTAGCGCCAACGAGGACGCAGCAAATAATCTGCTATCGGCGATAGCTCAGCGGCAAAGCGTTTGTCTCCCAATCGAGAGGTTCGGTGTTCGATCCACAGAATCACTGAGTGATTCGTCGCAGCGCTTCTTTGGCAAGAGCGTTCGTTAACCTCAACCGCTCTGCCAAGAAGCAATATCCAGGTTCAGGCCTGCAGGCCGCATGTGTGATGTTCTCACAAAACAATTCAGCACATGTAAAAAAATTTTATTTCCAAAACTACAGAGAAGCCCTGGAAGCCGAACAGGAGTTGCATAATGGACACACAACCTCACCGCTCTTTGCACATCCAGCTCCAAATTATGGGTAGCCTGGAGGACTTCACTTTGCTCGTAAGTTGATGCATCAATAAGCAATTGCTGTGTGAAGAATAACTAAGAATTAAAGATTAAACACAAGATGCAAAGGCTTACTGCTACGAATCGGAACAAAACAAAGGCTGTCGTTTATGCGCGAAACGCCTCTGCATTTTCAGGAACCACGCAGCAAACCTTGTAAATGTTCAAAAGCACACAGCGAACAAGGTTTGTCTCGGTGCTACGAAAGGTTCTGCTTTAGTAAAGAAGAGCAGTTTAAACTGAACAACCCGAACACAAACGGCAAATGTTCCAGCAAGGTCAAAAGTGATTCGCTACGAAACTGTGTCGACAACTCACCGTGATAAAGCCAATCGTGAGGACAATCATGTCCGCAAAAAAACCGCGAGTCTGAAAGTTATGATGACACAAGATCTCCGACTGCGCGTCCAGGTTCGAAAACAACAGCTGTATCTGGAAATTAAATTCAAGCAGTGACGTAAAATGTGTTTTTCTGCAATGTTAGGGATTTACCGGTAGTTGCCAGCCTATCAGCGCAGCAGCTGTGCATTCGACTGAAATGTCCCACGCAGGGCACGCCAGGCATTTTGTGGAAAGACCACGCAGCTGGAAAGTAATATGGCTGACCTCGAAAAGGATTTTAAGTGTTTCAAGTACGTGTAACTGAAGTCCCATTTCGTTGTTGTTCTTTCGCTCAAAATGCAGGTCTCGGTACCCTTTTAAATTTGTGCGATTAAGAAAATAAGTGAAGAAATGCAAAAACAAGACGCAGAGGTTCAGTGCTGCGACCTGCAATTTTTTGAAAAACTCAACATTGTGTTGAAATCATGGAGTCCATATCCATCGTATTTGTGTTTCCCTTAGTCGAAGAAGCGTTTTAGCTAACCCCAGTCTTATCTTTTAAGCTAATTTAAAACTAATCCTTGGTCTACGGACCAAACGTTGCCAGGTTGAAAGTCAATTTATTTCCGAATACGAGCTCTGGTCATTGAAATATCTCCACGGGATCAATACAAACTTAGACACGTCACCAATTCGTCGGGCAACGAGGGTAAAGTTTCAATGAAGCTGAATATATTCAGCTAGATATATATCTATGCAAGCAATATTGCTTTTCATTCCTCAATTCCCACCAAAGGGTCATTTTATCGCGCTGCAGAAGCTCCCGAAAAAAAGAATAAAAATACTACGCAAAATGTAGTTGCATTTGTGCACGTGAAGTGTGCAATCACAATCATGTTCGCCGCAGACGAACAGCTATGAATGACCATCACGCTAAGCCTGCGCATAGGGAAGGAAAAGATAATAAAGCGAAAATGCTTTGAGCACCAGGCAATGCCGCTGCCGCCAATATTGCAAAACAAACGCATGCGCTGACGATATTCTGGATTAGACTTGCTCGATTCAAATACGTGGGTGAAAAGCCTGACCTTCGTTGGGTGAATTCGCTGAGAATGACCCAGAAGTGATACCTTGCCTTTAAGTGGCTACAGCAGTGGTTCCCAACATGGTACGTACGACACACGGGGAATTATTATTTTAAGCGCGACATTGAGGCTGATTGACGAGGTCTGGGTCTAAAGCTTGTTTAAACCAATCTATTGGCTTTTCAAACTTGTTCCCTGAAGAGGAGTTCATTTTTTAAATCATAAGACTTACGTACAACCACATGGGGGGCCGTCAACATTTTAGAGGTGATTAGTTGGGGCATGGGCAAAAAAGGTTGGGAACAACTTGGCTACAGTGATTGTTAGAAGTATGCCCACTAGCAGGCAGCAGCGTCTGCCACATAGGAGGAAAACTGCCGAACGCTAAAACCGACGCATACCCTGCGTGCAGCATTGTCTAACATACAAACCAAACAAAAATTTGGCCAAACCGCACTATATGGTTCATTTCACCGACTTTGCGAAAGATGTCAAGGCATGCTGTGTTTTCAGGGCATTTTGGTGCTTAAACTAAAGCGATTTTTAGGACGTGAAAGTAGTGCAGCGAGTAATACACCAGTGTTGGCCAAGCGTCGAGTGATTTGTGAGAGGCAAGAGATTTGCTGTCGCATTTTGGTATAGAATTCAAATTATTCAGAAACACAACGGCAAGATACATAAAAACCTCACAAACCTTCTGCAACACGTCGATGGCGTTTGGAAGCTTCAGGTCGTCGTTTCTGAAAGTTTCAGCGATGCTGGTTTTGATGTGCATGTCGATCCTGGTGGGAAACAATTCTTCACGCATCATCTGCATAAACGACAATGCACAGCATAAGCAAAATACACTGAACGTCATTCTTGTTTTAACGCAAGCGCTGTTGCAACCTCTCGGTTGGCGTCGCGTTGAATGTGCGATTCACCACGAAGGGGATGTGCGCGAAGAATAACACCCGTATATATGCGGCGCGAACAAGAAATAATAGTGATCTCTATTGTTGCTTGCTGTCACAGTGTGAAGCTTTGTGCACTTGCCGCTCGGGCTTTCCGATCGCAACAGCGCCATGTACCGCGGATCAACATCAATAACGCGTGGGGCAGGGCTTCCCAGTTTTCGGCGATTTACAGGAGTTATTTTGTTTCCACATTTAAAAGAATCGGAGATATATTTTAAAATACAGATTTTTTTTTCTGACTTCTTGAATCGACAATAGTTTGTGCGAAGATCTTAATTCTTTCAACACTAAATCTCAACGACACATACACACCAATATATTCTTAATTGTTGTTTCGACACCGACAACCATGTGATACGCTGATGATGAGACAAGCACGGCTCATTCTAAGCAATGCCGGTGCGCGCTCCTGCCGTCCACGGTTGGCACAGTTTTTTCTTGGACGTAATCCGAAAAGTGAAAAATTTACAGGGAACCACCGGTTTGTTTGTTTGTTTATTTGTTGACAACCACTGGTCCGCAGATCTTCGCCATCCGATGGCAAAAAAAGTAAATGAAATAACTTCGTTACATTCGATAATGATACATTTTCCGACTATTTTGTTTCCTTGTCAAACCCCTTCAAATTTTTCGTTGCAGTGAGGGATGGCTTACAAAAAAACGTTTGGTGATACAAACGAAACATTCGCTGCACAAAAAGCTCCTTCGGTGATGCAGAAAAGATCGTTTTAGCACCGCTGCATTCAACACACCATGTTGGCAGTACATGATATAGCAAATCTACCCTCGTACAAACATGAACGCTGAAAAACGTTCACAGGTGAGCTGTGCAGGTTGTTTCCAAGAAAACCGAACCGTGTGGTGTTCTTAGAGAAGTTAAGAATTTTGAGCAATGCTATAACGTTTTTCATCTTAGGTCTAAATGACAAAAACGAGGTGCACACCACGCTTTAAAATTTAAATTTACACATTTTGAATTTATTTCTCAAAAACTGTAACCCATAATATCAACAATCATTAAAAAAAGGACGAACACTAACCAGCTATTTCCATACAAAGTTGCACGTGACACAAAAACTGCTTAATGACCTGTTTTTCTCAATTCGAGAATTACGTGCATGTGTGAATTGATTTCAAACCATTGTGACAAAACCTAAATTTTTTACCTAAAAAAATTGGTACATGCTATATTCGACTGTTCTGTTGCAAATTAATATACCTTAATTTCATCAGATGCCAATGTTGAATATATATTTTTTGCACAGTTGCTTTTCTGCCTTTTTGAACTAAAATGGTCCATAACAATATCATGTCGTACATCATTTCTGAAGAGTTGAGAAATCAACTGAAATAAAAACATACTTGATTTACCAATTAGTACAAGACCCCACAGTCAAAGTAAGTTTGGTTAGAAAGCGCAGTGAAATGTCAGGATTACTAGGCCAGGTTTTTCCCAGGTTTAAAAACTTGTGTTGAAATTCATCGCATTCTCAAGCTAATTTTGTGGAGACAACTGCTTTTTTATGACAAGGAAGACAAGAGAAACATTTATTCCTCTGCACAGTTTGAAAACATTTGAAATGTAAGATGAAATTTGACACAGTCAACTTGTTTACAGCTAAATCTTATTTTTCTGGCAAAGAGTAGAAATTTCTTAACTTAGAAAATACAAAATAACTTGGTGTTTGAATAAATCCAAGCAAAAATTGATATACATAACAAAGATTTTACGCTCTGTATAAAATTAAGAAACCTTTTATGACTAAATCATGCAGTAACTTAAGCTAAGGTATCAACCTTAGCTATGATGTCTTTGCTGTTTTTGACACCCAGTTTTGTTGACAAGCCATCTGATCGCATTCCACGCAGCACAATATCTTCATGCATTTCATTTGCAGCAATGCTCACAGGCCGAGCTGAGAAATTTCGAGCACCTTTCAGCTCAATATGTGTGCCTGGAAAGCCATGTGAAGTTAATTCATCACTCTAAAGCTTGTTTACATGACAAATTTTCATAAGCATTTTGTAAAACTTTATGTAGTATTACACTACCAACACATGTGCATTAAGTTCATCTAAGTAACCAAAGTCAAAAGAAAAATTTCCACCCAACTTAAATCCTTTTCAAGTTGAACATATAGCATTTCTTGGTTGTCAAGTGATTATCCAGATAGATTTGTAGTTAACATGATTGTATTAAAATTGGAACTGAATGATTTACTTTGAAACACAACCAAAGCAATTGCAGAGTTTGAGTTGATCACTGCAGATTTGTTCATTCATGACTTTGTTGTTTGGAAAAACTGTTCAAGACACTATGAAACACATTTTAACATATACTGTACATTAAACCAAGGCTTAGCAACCTTTTCCTACTCAGGGGCCACAAACAAACTCTGCAAGGTATGGTGGGCCGTACTACTGTTCCACCACCTATTTTGTTGATTTTGCTGAAAAGGATGTCGATGAAACTTGGGAATTTTAATCAGATTAACTCTTCATTTTCACAGTCCATAATGAAAGCCCAAAATATGACATACAGTACGTTTATACCATAGTGCAGTTTCTCATAAACATGCAATAAAATAAGTTGCAAGCAGGACAGGTTAATAAAATATACCACTAGGCGGGCCATACAGTCACAATTTGCAGATGGGCTGCAGGCCGGATGATTTTGCCTGGCAGGCCAGATCTGGTCCGCAGGTCGTAAGTTGCTGACCCCTGCATTAAACAATGGATGAAACACTTAGTCCACCCAGACAGATTGTAACATAGCAACTTATCAAAAATAACTAAGAACCAAGCCATTTTTGGAATCACCCTAAAACAAGCAGTTTTTGGTTGCCTTACCAACTTCATAGCTCCTCAGTCGATTGCGCTCGAGAGCTGTTTAAACCCTTAAAAAGATTTGGCAAGTCTTCTAGGCTGAAATGAAATAAAATTTCTAGTTTCGTTTTTTTTGTGAGTGACATCATAAGTGAGGAAGGTTTTTGGCCATTTTGGCTCATGTTACCTGGCCTAGGGCCCAACCCTTAGACAGAAGTATTTCCTTTAGTTTTCATTGGAAACTAGGCTAGTATCCAACTCTTTTGAGCCTTTGATCGACTTTCTGAGTGTTTCTGGTTCAAACGTTATAATCTGAAAGAAAAAAATTAATTAATTATCTAGTTATGGGATTAATTGTTTTGTTTATTTTAGATCTTAACTTTTAAGCCCGAAACCCCAGCAAGTCTTCTGAAGTATCAAAATACTCAGATTTTAGCCTAGTTTCCAATAAAAACTTGAGTGAAATACTATCATCGAGCAGTTTAGGTCCAGGGCCAGATGAAGCCGGCCATAGAGGCCTAAAAGTACTCCACTTATGATGTCACTCACAAAACACCCGAAACCCACAATCAATCTTTTTTTTTCATTGCAGGTTTGAAGACTTGCCAAGTCTTTTAAGGACTTGAACAGCTCTCTAGTGCATTTGGCACTGGAGTTATGCCCGTGCAAATACATGTTCAAACGGTGTGGTTTCATGCAAACCGCTTAAATTAACTCGGCAGCGAAGGTGTTCAATGGCGTAGGGGTTAGAACATGTGCCACCAATGCTGGTAAGCTAGGTTCAGAAGTTAAAAATACTGTAGTATTTGTGACCTGTCTTGGTGTCTAGCCTTGTGCTCAGTGATGGATGGATGCAAGGGAAAGCTCCATGCATGGTGCTGCCATTGGTCTGCCACCAGTACAGCATTAACTGCGCAAGTGCGTGGCCTATAGCACACAGTAAGCAGAGATGGGAGCCTGCAAACTGCTCGTGAAACTCTAAAGGGAGTACAAAGCCATTATAATGAAACTTTCTTTTCTTTCTTTGGCAACTTTGCACCAACTCAGCATTTTGACAGTTTGGGTATTATTGCTGTCCCAGTTCTGGATTACTTCAGAATTTTGATAGCTTGGTGGCACTACTTTAGCAAAGAGATATATTTTGTTAAAAGAAATTGCTCAAGCATACCATATCATGGAGTTATCTTTCATCATGATCAAAGAAGTTCAGTTTCAAAAAATAAAAAATGTAATGCTTAAACATTCATCTTGATTGTACATAATAGCAAACCTAAAAGCTATTGGACCAAAATAGGATGACAATAGTCTAGAGTGTGATAAAAAATTTCTTTCACAGAATACATGTCATAACGCAATCTTTGCCCACATTGCATTAGTTCTTTTATTTAAAGAGATTTTTGTTTTGCGTAGCATGAATATTGTGACTACCCTAACTTGTGATGTTGCATTACTTGCTTCCCAAAAAGAAAGCTTTATGATGGAACATAAAAATGCAAGCTACGAACCAGTAACTTACATTCATGGTTTGACGTTAAGGACACATTTGGGTTTCCATAAACCACTCAAAGAATGTCTGGTGCTATCTTATAAGTTTTCACTTAATTTTAATTTTTAATTTATGTACAAACCAACAAGCAAAGCATGTTGTCACAGCAAACATTAAATATTCTTTATCTAAAGCATTTCAACCATAAAAAAAATCTGATTTCATACAATTTTTATATAAAAAAGGAAGTGACTAGGGATACGCCTATCCTGATGCAATTCAAATAAAAGGGTCAATTTGTCATTCAAACTGCATGGATCGTATAGTGTAATGGTTATGCACTACACCTTCTACGTCTATGGTTTTCGGTTCAAATCTCACCTTGCCGACTTTCGTTTTGTTTTTTTTCTTTCAACCTTCGTTTTATTTTTTTTCTTTACTTTTTTTCAGGCTTACGCTTCACATTTACGGGTTAGCGTTAGGTTAGCTCAGGGTTAGTGTTAGGTTAGCTTAGGGTTAGGTTGGCTTAGCTTAGGATTAGTGTTAGGTTAGCTTAGGGTTAGGGCTAAGGGGATAACACTAAACGGAGGGCTGGCGGTGTTGCCAAATGAGAACCATGAATTTTCTGCAGACTGGCGAGCTGCACTGAAGGGCGGGCCAGCGGTCTGCACTACAGGACGGGCCAGTGGGATGCACATTAAGGCGGGTCGGCGGACTGCACATCAAGCTGGGCTGAGGAAAAGGGTGGGCTGGAGGGCTTCGCTTTTCTGCAGCTCGCCCCGTCCTTTTCCATAGCCCGCCGGATCGCCCTTTTGTGCAGCCTGCCGGTTCGCCTTCCTGTCTTCTGTGCAGCCCGCCTAAAATTCATGTTTTTCATTTGGAAACACGGCCCTCCAATTAGTGTTATCCGGGCTACGGTTAGGGTTTATCTTTTGGCAGTGTCTAGCTGTACGGCACCGTATGGCTAGCTTCTGGGGCTAACCGTACGGCACTCTGAACAGCTAACCCTAACCCTAACACGCTTCAGCGCAAAGATGCTCTTCACCGCTCTTCTCAACGACAACCATGTCGCACCACTGCTTCCACCAATCACAGTGCGCCATGGTGAGAGTGCCATGCCGTACGGCTAGACACTTCCTTATCTTTTACATTTACTTCGTTTCTACCAAGCCTACTTCACTCTCGTTGTGCGCAACTATTACATCACAGGTGGAGTATTAATAAGTTTTCTTATTTCAAGATCCACAGGCGTATCTATAGCCACTGCGAACTTGGGATGCATAAAAGTCACATAATAGTGTTTCCCACAGTCTTTAATCAAATCAACCGCTAATACCATCTGATATTTTCAACAACAAGTAGCGTCAAAGACATCAACAAAATGTTTTCACCTTCATGACAATCAAAAAGGAATTTATGATACTGTTACAACCTCTCCGGTGGCATTGCGTTGATTGTTTGATTCACCACGAATGGGATGTGCGTGACGAATAACACCATTATATATGTAGCGCGAACAAGCAATAGTAAGAGAGATTGTGACGCATGATCTTTATTGTTCTGTTGCTTGCTGCCATGGTGCAAAGCTTTGCGCACATGCCACTTGGGATTTCCGATCGCAACAAAATGGTGCTGTGACCAAGACATGGAGGTAGTGCCGAGTTCAGCCTTCACACAAGGAACGTGCGATCGGTGTGGTTCGTTGTAAAAAAGTAGGGGATGTTGTTGCAACCTCTCCATTGATTGTGTGATTCACCACGAACAGGATGTGCGTGAAGAATAACACAATTATATATGGGTTGCCTATAAAATGCAGAGCTCCGTAAATAGCGGAGCTTGGTTGCGGAGGTTTGATGACGTAACTGGAGTCATTAAAATCAATATTTTACGTTGAGCAATGAGAACTAAATGAAAGTAAAAACAATGCACTACAAAAAAACAGGTTTCAACAGTTGTGAATTTACAAAATTTTGTAAACATCGCAAACTTGGATGCATTCCATATTTTTGGGAAATGCATATTCAGTTGCAATGATACAACAATTGTCCTTCACTTTTTTTCCTTTTTCTGCTTTTGCAACGCAACTTTTTTCCACTCCGGTTACGTCATTAAAACCTCCGCAACCAACACCAAGCTCCACTATTTACAGAGCTCCGCCTTTTACAGGCAACCTTAAATGTAGAGCGAGCAAGCAATAGTAAGAGAGACTGTGACGCATGATCTCTATTGTTGCTTGCTGCCATGGTGCGAAGCTTTGCGCACATGCCGCTCGGGATTTCCGATCGCAACAATATCGTTACCTATCCACCAATGGTCATATCCACCAAAGTCCAACTTCCCTAAGCATTAACCAACGTATTTGAAATCAATGTAGTACACTTTGAATTTTACCTGAGGGACTACAACCATGCTGATAGTGATAATATTAAATAATCAATATTCACAGTAATTCTCAACATCATGTTATCTTACCACTTTGATTGAGTCGAGTCCCTCTTGGCAACTGGCTTGCTAATTTCTGTTGTGATACTGCATTTCCTGCATTGGTGCTTGTAAGACCTGAACTCATTTCTATTTATAGCTTATCTGTTATCAGAAACTTAATGCACTGTATAATAGGCAGCAAAACAATACACCTGCATAGGTCAGACTGGAAGCCTTGGCAGCTGTCGACGAGATATCGTGCGTGACAAAATATTTTTTAAGCGTGAAACGCGTGAAATAACTTTGGTGCGTTGGGTTCATGCGTGCTTGCTTTTCCCTGAAAACACAATGGCGCGTGAAATCTGCTTCCCCAAAACCTCTTATGAGTTTAAGTTTTTATCAGGAATCGTTGAGCAGCTGCATTAGGTTACCACGTGTGTTCAGTGCCGTAGGTAGAGGTTTGATCCAAGACGCAAACTTAGCTAAAGGGGGCCCACTGGCCACAATGGGAGGGTCACTAGCAGTGGCGTACACAAAAAAACTACATGGGGGATTTCTATCAGTGGCATACGGTGGTTATTTGTATTTGGTGTGCGCTATTTGTGATGTCACAATTTGACGTCATGTTCATGCTTTCAAACTAATGTTTTGGCGAAGTGTGTTGACAAGATATGCATATTCTTCTACACAAACTCCCCTTAATTTATTTGTCATTGCGCTGAATACAAACTATCAGCGTTCCAGGTTAGGATATCGGAGGGAAATAAACCCAACGCTACAATACAGCAGCTTATAACTACAAAGTATCAGGCTGCGCATTAAAGCAAAGGGATAAAACACACTCATCACTGCGCCAGAGTAATTCACAACTGCAAAATAAGGCTGCGCTAATATCTTCTCGAATACGAGCAATCAGGGACGCCGGAACGCGGGTGCTTTACGGGGACACTGCCCCTGCCCTTTGAAAGGGGGGCAACGGGGGCACAGCAGGTGCGTAGCTAGGGGGGAACAATGGGGGCAATTGCCCCAATTAATTCCGAAAGTAGCACCAACAGCTTTCAGGTTAATCAAGTTTTTGGTGGATAACCCGAAGAAATACATTAGTGCAAATCAACCAATCTATCCTAGTTCAGCTTTTAGTCGAACCTGATCAAATCAGTATGGTTTACCAGAGATGAGCACGGACAGGACTGGATCGGACTGGATCAGGATTGAAGCCAATTTTGGCCGGTTCAGGACTGGATCGGACTGCATTTTTTTTGAAGATTGGCGGATCAGGACTGGATCGGACTGAGAAAATATTTTTTTTTCAATGTGATTATTCTGAACGTATCAAAAAATTGTCGTCCAGTCAATGATGTCGTCAGTCACTCACGTCATCTTGAGTTCGACTGTCACTTCCGTTTAATTTCTAAAAGCTGAAAATTGATAAAAAGTACCAGCAAAGATCTGAGCAATTGTGTTTCGGGAGTGGCCATGACCTCTTCGGTCTCATGCTGGCTGCAATACTGTTACCTGCAAAACTTATAGCCTACTTTTTCATTCAAAATTGTTTTAAATGTGATTACAACCATTACAGTGCTGTTGCGTTCGGCAACACACGATTAACTTTGTGACTGAAGAATGTGCTGCGTTTGTAAATTACTGTAGATATCTGATTGCTGTAGCTAACTTGGGAGTTATTCTAGTTTTGAATGAGTCGTGCTGGGGAGTTATTTGTAACGGTAGGGGTCTCCCTCACTGATGCTGCCATGTGCATCAATTTAATAAATGATTTCTGTTAAGCATAGCGATATCGTACGTTATTTTATAGACATTGTGGTTTTCTATTGTGCAAGCACAACTGCATTTCCCACCTCTGGCTGGAAAATTTCAGAAGGGGTCAATAGGTTGAATCGAGTTGCAAAATGGGTCGCTGCTTGAAAAATGTTGAAAAACCACTGGTTTTGGGCTTACATTTGGGAGTTACGTTTACGGATTAAGTTTCAGGTTTAGGTTTTGGGTCTAGGTTAAATTTTGGGTTAAGGTTTTGGGTTTGGGTGTTGGGTTTAGGTTTTGTGTGTATAGGTTTATCTGAGTTTAGGTTTTGAGTTTGTTTTCAGGTTTGTGGTTTTAGGTCATCTTACAAGGACTTTATGCTAATCCAAGTTGGTCCCGTATCATCCTTATCATTTGACCAGTCCATACAATCGGATTGTCCTAATGGCAAAATAACTCCAGCAGTGCTTTTGCTTAATGAGGCAAAATAGACGCTGCCTTGTTAAACTTTGGAAATGCCAGAAGGCTATGTCTATTTTGCCTCATGAGGCGAAAGCACTCCTACAATTATTTTGCCTTGAACCAATTATATTTGGCTGAAGGCAAAATAGCCTTAGTGGTGCTTTTGCCTCATGAGGCAAAATAAAAATTCATTATTTTACATGGGCGGATCAGGACTGGATCGGACTGATGATTTTCAAAAATTTTGCGGATCAGGACTGGATCGGATTCAATTTCATCGGATCAGGACTGGACTTGGACTGAAAAATTTCACAGTCCGCTTATCTCTGTGGTATACCAATTGTCCATGATTCAAGCTTTGTGTACAGAGTAAATGCTGGAGAATTCACACCATGGCCGACCTTTACTTGAGGTTTAAGCTCTGTGTCGAAGTTGGTGATAACGAAATACAAAATTGTTTAAATACGTGCTTGTAATTACTAACCGAAAGCAAAACCAGGAATAACGCTTTTCACAGCTTGTTTTGGAGTGCTAGCTTGCTGTATCCCACCAAATGTTGATGTGATGTAAACTTCATTTGAAAACCATCGCAAAGCTTCCCCTCTGACAACTCTGGCGTGCTAAAAATAGGCCAGCTTTATCACTTACTCTTGTCTCCAGCATCAGCAGTAGCCTTAAATGAACATTGTAGATTTTTGTTTTGTAAAATTTTAAAACTAAATGCATGAACTCGGTGATATACGTTTTATGTGCTCTGGAATTCAAGCTATGGCTAAGAAACCATCCAGTTAAAAAGTAATTTTTTACGCAAATAGGCCATAGGCACTGTTTAGCAACAACAGTATTTATGCTTGATATGTATTTGTGATGATTAATATTAGGCATGTAGGTCAACTGTGACGGTTTAATCACAATTATGTGGAGCCTTGACGGTTTCATCACATTCCCATTACCTTGTCAACTTGTAAAAATACAGTTACGTCAAGTAATCAGAGTCCGACCTGTACATAATCTGAAAGTGTTTCAACTTTCATCTGATATATTACCGCCCTGCAGTAAAATTTAAATGATTCAGCTGCAACGTGAGGAGTCAGCAGCAAAATCTAGCGAAAGTAGAAAGATGCTTTTTATTTTGTAAGTGTTGAGGGCATTGACACTGCCATTACTTATGGACAACTTGCAATCAAAATGAAATTAATAAATTTTTTTCCCAGTCGATTGGATTTTGTTACTCAAACACTAATGGATTAAATATAAAGACTTCAACCGCTTACACTAGAATCAGTGGTTCCCAAACTTTTTTGAGCGCGATCTAAATCTGAGTTTGGTGAACACCTCACGACCGACGCAGGCCCGTCGCTAGCAGGGGGGGGTCCAAACAGCACAAGGGGGACAAATTTTGAAATACAATATTGGATGTATGCAGCAACCGGAGGAGGGGGCCCGGTACCACTGCCCACCCCCGCTGGCGACAGCCCTGGTCCCAATCCTCAAACAACATACGAAAAATATGATTGTTTGGATTATTTTTGGAAGCAAGTTGCTAAGTTCGTTTTTAATGTCAGCAATCAATCTACTCTTTTGTCTGGTGTCTACGCTACAGGCAGACACAGGCAAGCAGTAGCAACGTTGAAAATACTGTTAATACACAACCCGAGTTTGGATCGCTTCTGCGCGACCCATTTTTTACCTTTCTCCACCCTTTAGGTTTCGACTCATACTTTAGGAACCACTGAGCAAGATCAACTAACCAACTGTTGTGTTAATTTTAATTTATTTGTTTGTGAGCAGACACGAAGTCCATAGTATGAACACACACACTCTGCAGAACGCAGGTTGATGTTAAGTAGCGTCGACAAGTATTTCTTAACTTTAGTGCAGAGCCGTGGTAATAATCGATTGTGGCTGCGTTTTCGCAAATGCCCAACAGTTTTCACACTTTGCGTAGACTGAGTGGGTCAAACATATGTAAGTTTGTTCAGAGGGCATGTATAACAGTCCCAAATTTACAAAATTCTCTTTATAATATTTATGAATTCTACTGTTAACTCTGAATAGCTATAGGTAGATAAATACCTAATCGTTTATGGGAAGCAGGCATAGTGCAATTAAATAGTGTAAAAAATGCTGCCGCAGTCGCATTTCACAAAGCTTAACAGAAAATCCAAATATTTTTCAAACGCGTTGAGGGGCTCTAGCATTTACGTTATCAGCTGTGTACGTCAATTAGTTACTCAAGAATTGGACAACATCCACATCTTACATCCCCGCAAGTTTTGTAGTTTTCGGGAGTTGGTGTCTTAGAGCAGGGCTCTCCAAACGTTTTTATTCTAGAGTCACATAAGCCAGGGGTGGGTAAATAGCTGCCTGCGGGCCACATATGATGTGGCCCGTCACAACATTTTCAGTGGCCCGCGGAAACATTCAAGAAAACCTTCAAATCTGAAATATCCTCGAAATTATCACAGTAAAGGTTAATGCTGAGGCTAACTTGAACCGTGACTTGCTTCCATTTCCATTAGAAGGTATAGCCCTCTGTCATACACGGCCTTCTCAAACTGGTCCCTGAGCCAAATTAATTGCGCGCCCTGACATAAGCTATTACACAAAAGTTCGTGGCCCTGAGATATAAACTAGCATGATTATTGCGGGGTGTTACACTCTCAAAATCAACAAATTTATCGTAAATATACACTTTTTCATTATTTACAAAATGTCTTTGCGGGCCGGATGAAATGGCTTCACGGGCCGGATTTGGACAGCGAGCCGTAAAGTGGCTACTCGGCTTCGATTGAACGTGTGTTGGTGTACATCAGCAGTGTGTAAATATGAAAAGCGCAACCATGATGGCCGCCACGATTTCTTGCTCAGCTGTAATATTGGCTGAAAAAAGCATACTGCAGATCTTGTACTTATAGCATCGAGATTTTCAAAAGTGGTTTAGCGAGAAATTTTTACGAGCAAATTAAGGCTTTCATCCAAAGTAGAAAATTGGAACCTCAATGAAAACAAACTTATAAAATTTGTCAATTCAACGAAAGCAGACATTCTATTTGTCATCTTTAATCTAAACATAATGATTCACAAAAAGAGGCGCCAGAAAAAGGTACATTTTATGGATGATGCTTTGAAAACAAGGGGCATTATATATTTAATGTCGAGACTTGGTTGCTGTTTTCCCCCCCTATCAAAATTTCTGGCTACGCGCCTAATGTCGAGACTTGGTTGCTGTTTTCCCCCCCTATCAAAATTTCTGGCTACGCGCCTGGGCACAAGCGCCCTTACATAACAGTATAATAAGTAATTTAATGATTTATCAAGATCAACTTGACGCAGATTTATTCCAGCTATTCGCGCACACACAGAGCTGGACTAAAGAGTAGGAGGGCCCGGGGCAATTTTCACTGGAGGGCCTCTATGAAGTATTTCATGATGTCATCGTTTGTAAAATTTATGTTTCGCAGATTCGAAACGTTCTCGTTTGCTTTTTCCAGTAGTCGATTATGTGCCTGTCGTATTAACTCGATTGTGAGGCGCCTTTGATTGTAAGCCGCACGAAATGGTGTTAAAAAAATTAAGCTGCGCTTGATTGTAAACCGCACTTGAACATAGGTTACCCAAGCCCCTTGAGATGCATTCGCCATGTTCGCGTACTCGTGCGTTTCCCGTATTAATGGTGCTTACATCACTACAACTGACTTCCGTTTATAATAATCCCTTCTGTGACGGATGTGAACGTGATGCTGAAGAAAATCGAATGCCAAAGAAGAATTTGGTCGACAAGACGTAGCCAAGGCAAGACTAAGCGTCATTTATACCTTTCCATAAAGTAAAAAAAATAAAAAATGTAAGCCGCATGAAATGATGAAAAAAATTTTATAAGCCGCGGCTTAGGCTACAATCGAATAAATACGGCGGTTAATTGCACATACCGTTAGCTGCGAGAAGAGAGTTTATGATATAAACACTAAAGTGTATTCATACTAAGAAAAAATATTTCCACAGCCTAGAAAGCGACTCGGCAAGATACAACATTCACCCAAACACTAAGCAGAAACCAGAGATTACAAACAAAAACACCAGAAAGATAGCATGTCAATATGGTCAGCCAGTCTGAGTGTGAAAGGTGCTTCGAAATTTATGTCGTTATTTTCACCTACATTTTCAGGTGCTCTGGTAAACGCCATTGTTTTAACCAGGGTCTTAAACTCAAATTGCTTCGTGGGCCACATGAGGACGTACAAGGCAACCCGCGGGCCGCATTATGACGCTAACGCAACAATAGCGGTACCTGAACTTAATTTTACATCTTATTTCCTGCGAAAGGTATCATGGATTATAGGCAATCATTTCTAGACGTCTCTACGTTCGTATTTAATCAATTCTACCCGTCTAAGGAACTTGTTCAGTCGCTAGATAAGCACTTTTAAATACTCGTGACCATGGGCGTCCACGGGGGAGGGGGCAAAATGGGTATTTGCCCCCTCCTGGAAATTGGGACTACGAATCAAAAATTTTTAGAAAATCTGAAGTCAGAAGCTTAATTCCGAGCAATTGGTCTAATTCTTGCATTGACAATTTATTTGCTGACATGACACTCACACTGCACAAGAGCCAGGTTCACTATTCTGGCTTCATGCAGTCGTGAGTTTGCAGTAAAAGTTTAATCATGTCCACTCTTTTTTCTGCAAAGGCAGGTTGCGAAACAGACAAGCTATTGTTTTATCGTTGGTCGTTACTGCGTAACAAAAACATGGCAACAAATCTTCAAATGTTCGCTTCAAGTAATGGTGAAAGGCTTTTTACCGAATGTGGCTGTTGAACGCAGTCATCTTGCCTATAGTGGAATTGCACGTAATTTTATACTGTGTGAAAAAAGCATGGGTGAATCTGTAGCAATGCTTCCACAAGTTTGAAAAATCCATTGTTAGTATGAGATTCCCTATTGTGTGACTGTAAGTGTGAACAATGTTCCTGAACTGAGTGAATATAGCTTATCAAGCTACTTTTATGGCAGGGTAGGATCCGGCCAGTAAGGTTAGGAGGGGGCCATTTCAGCAATATTGGGCAGCCAAGTCTCATAACGGTTTCGCTACTGCAAGAGTGATGAAGTATAGCCTACTTCACAACACTGTGTGTCAAAATATGGACAACAAAATGGCCTTATATCGCGAATGTTGCTTTCCGAATTGTCCAAAATCATGGTGAAAATAATTACTTTCTAGAGTCTTAGGGGTCGATCGTCCCAATCGCCCACCCTGGATCCGCCCCTGTTTCATGCAGGCATCTTTTCACCAGTAGTTCCAGCATAACTACATAGATTTAAGCCAGGGGTGTGAACTTAGCTGAAACAGACCCACTTGCCACTGTAGGTGACCCACTAGCCATTGGCGTCGGCAGGGGAAGCAACAGGCATTTGCTGGAAATTGAGACTAAGAATCAAAAATTTCTAGAAACCTGAAGTCGGCAGCTAAACTGACTTAAATCTAACAATGACAGTTTTATTTGCCGATATGACAATCACACTGCACCTGAGCCGCGGTTCACTGTTCTGGGGTCATGCAGTAATGAGCTTGCAGTTCACTAATTCCGCTCCATTGCCTGCAGAGGCAGGTTGTAAAACTTGGGAGCGGATTGTTCTAACATTGGTCTTTATTGCGTAACAATCACATGACAACAAAGGTTCACTTTTGAAAAAAGTTACGGCAATTGGCGTTTTGCAGCATGTGACTACTGAACGCAGACATCACTGGTGCCACGTCTTGTGATTTTTCACTAAATCTAGTGATTTTTAGACTGACCTAGTGATTTTTCATTGTGATCTAGTGATTTTTTGTAACGTATGTGTTTCAAGACGATCGGTTGTTTTTCTCCAACCTTTCAGCCCTTTTAATAAAAAAACAATTGATTACGGGAAGCGTTGCTTTAAGATTTGCACCAACAGAACGAAGTGTTTCCAATTTGGATTTCTTATTCGTGTCACTTCCGTGCTGTTTGTTGCTGCAGTGTTGGCTATAACGTTCTTTTCAATTATTTTGAAAAACCCTGCAGTAGAAATAATCAACAACTAAATGTTAGGTTGATTGGTCTAAAATACTCCGTGAGTGGTGTCGTTTCTAGCTCTTGAAAAACTTCTGAAGATTCTTGGTATGAGATTTTCCAGGTTTCAGCATGATCTACTTTAATAAACTTGCAAATGATGTAAAGATTTTTAGGCTATAAAGTAAAAAATTAAATCATTTCACAGAAAAACTGTGATCTTACACGCAAGAATTATAATCTAGCGATTTTCTTTACTATCTGGTGAATTTTTTTTGTGAATCTAGCGATTTTTGCAGAGAAGCCTGTAGCGCCACTGGCAGACATCTGTGGCAATTAACAGGTAATAAAGCAAGACAATAACTGCTGATAGCAATTAGCCACGTAGTTTTCTACGGTGTGAAAAGACGCATGAGTGAAAAAGAAGCATTCCTGTCAACGAAGGGTATTTTTTGGGACTGTTACCGCAGCACGGGGCATTTCCTTTGTAGTGTTGAAATGGTAAAGGTTTTGTTAGTGTCCATGTGGACGGCATCGTCAGCAACCTGAAAAGGATAAGCAAAATGTCGACTTTGCCCCACCCCTTGAAAAATTTCTGGGACGCCCATGCTGGTGAATAAACTAACGTAAATGTTATTCATTTCATTCATTTTCATGCCCGTTTTTGCTCTAAGGAGGTTGCGGGGGCAACATCCATAGGACAACTTGGTATACCTCCGGGTCAACAGCAATTTCAGATAGTTTTGCTTGTTTCACACCAAAACGGGACCGAGCAAGGTCGGAGAAGCAGCGACTCCCCCTGGCCTTGGATGACATCTGGGCCACTTTCTTGTGGGTTTAGCCAGCAGGGCTTGCCTCATCAGTCCTCCGTTGGGCATTCTGAATACATGGCCGAACTAACGTAGTTGTGTTCTCTCAATTAGAAGTGGTTCGACCAGGGTCGGTCCTAGCAGGTGCGGGGCCCAATGCAAGACCTAGGCGCGTGGCCCCTCTGAGCAGTAGTTTTATGACGTCATCGTGTTCAGTCAACCGTGCTATACGACCATGGTAGAGTGCACATTTAACGTCTTAACATTAGAATTGAAAACGTTTGCTTACGTCTGATAATAGAGGAAATTCATCGCTAGTTTTAACGAGAGCGTCGTTTGTTAACAATTTATTTTTATTTATTTGTTTGTTTATAGCAGACACGAAGTCCATAGTATGAACACACACACTCTGCAGAACGCAGGTTGAAAAAACAGACAATACAGAACGGAGTACAAGACATTGAAGCCGGCGAAATCACAGGGTTACAGACACTTTTTGCAACTGCATTGAAGACAGAACCATAGGGTTACAGACACATTCTTAACACTATTGTTAGCTAACACGTAACACTTGTTACAGCACTACTG
>Ga0210059_1001662_pt1 | contig 33913 bp, 15 predicted proteins | sample Ectturendosymbi2_FD_188042 | JGI IMG/M metagenome (GOLD analysis project Ga0210059, IMG submission 188042) | Ecteinascidia turbinata endosymbiont from Florida, USA - Sample 2 (SPAdes) (version 2) | ecosystem: Host-associated > Tunicates > Ascidians > Unclassified | place: Key West, Florida... | reverse complement strand
CCTTTTGCACTGCAACAAGTTTTCTCTAAGGCATGTGTTTCTTGAATTGGATGGAACAACTAAAAGTCCTGACAGTTTTTCGGGGCCTGTGGGAAAAAAACTGAATGGAAAAGTATCAACTTGGCCAGTGAAAAATTTTGAACCAATGAAAATGCAAATTTTCCAAAATTGCCTGATGATATTGCGGATGATCTTAGTTCAGATCAATATTATGGATACAGAATATGCCTAGCAGTCATGTCAGGATACTTTGGACCCTGATTTGCAAAAGCTTCAGATCGGCCCTATTGTTCACTCAAGATGGCTGACTTTGGCCTGCCGCATTCTTCGTTTTATACATCAACAAAATAGCCTTCAAAAACTTTGGTGCAATTGACAAATTTTTGTTTGAAAATCTCCTTTCCAACTTGGTTCAATATCAAAAAAGAAAATGAGATTACTGATGGGGCAAAAATTTTTTTCAAACTCATTGAAAGAGTGCGTCAGTTTCCAACTGATAAAGTAAGGCGCATTTCAATGAAAGTGCTACAGCGAAATGCATATTTTGCACATTCAGAAAATGTAATTCTTGGAATGTTAGCTGAAGATGATGAGAACATTCATCGAAGAGCAGTGAATAAGATTTTAGAACTGCGCAGTGAAGCATCAGCAACCACAGATATGGAATCATCTACCTTAGAATGTAGCAGAAAAGATGTTGTCTGACAATTTAAGGTTCCAAAGATCAATGTAGAAGGTGCACACTTTTATGAACTTACAAATCTTGACAGCATCAAGGATATTTCTCAACCACCTGCCATGATAGATTTGGATGATACTTCGATTGCTCAAATGCTGACCAATTCTCTGGTCCTGCAGCACCCGTGTCACAACCAAGCTGTGGAAGACACATTAAACTGGTAACTGAGGCTGCTTCGGTTGTGACCGGATATGAAAAGCGAGATGGCATGATCTGCCAAAAGATTCAATCCAGGCTTCTGATGAGCAAATTTGACTCAAAACAACAATTTGTTTGAAACCAACATTTTACATACAGGACCAGTAGTTATGGTAGCACAAACAAACACTGCAAAATGTGTTGTATAGCTTGACTGTGTGTGAAAGACAATTTTATATGTACTTTGATTTGCCTGCAATTATGCTGAACTTGACGAATATTGTAATCTCAATCTGTTAAATGCTAACTTATGCATGAGAGACTGAGAGTACCAAATTTATCCCAAATGCATATAAATCCTCCTCAGATAATGCAATTAGATTTGACATGTTGAAAATGTGACCAAATACAAGCAATATAAAACAAATGTGCAAGAAAATGGTTAAAAATCAATTTTTTTCAAAACCGACAAATGCTGTTAGGTTTATGAAAAAATGTTCTCAAGAAGCAGATATAATTTTGGTACTTCTGAGCATTTTGAGACCAAAATGAGCTTTGTAGCCTAAGTGTATCAAAAGTTATGTCAATTTTATTAAATTGGATCTTTTCGTGACCTTTGTCACGTGGTTGGACAGCTGTTGTTACGGGCAACCATCCAAAATAGGTTTAAAAGATGTTTTTAGCTGATTTGCCAGGATTTAAGAACCCCCTTTTTTGAATTTAAAAAAAAAGTTTTTTTTGGCCCACTCTAGTGCGGAAGACCTCATTCCAATCATTAAGCACTTAATAGGCTGCAAATGCACTTCTGTTGAGTGAAAGTAAATTTTGAAGGATCTGCACTTTTTGTGATATCTATAGACTTCTGCCAATTGTTTACTTTGGCAATAGAAGCAATAGTTAAGTCATGAATGACAAGAGAGTTTTTCAATTTATTAAGCAAGTAACAATGTTTTAGTTATTTAGTAGAAACAGTATGGCAATGGCCACATAAAAGACCTTTGGACAATTTTGTATATAGGACCTTTTGACCATGACCAAAGGTCCTTCATATGACCGCACATGTTGTTAAGTTGCAAAAAGCTTCCAAAGGTAATACATTCCTGATGTTTTTACTTTGCTTCAGGCGCTTTTGGGAAATCTATAACATTTTCATTAATATTACTACATTTTTGAAAAAGCAAGAACGTCAACAAAAGGTTGAAAACATGTTGAGAAAAGCAGACAAAATTGTGTTGGAATTTAGTAGTAGTATTTGTCGGCTGCTCTTTATTGCAATATTCCTTGAATGTACTCGGCGAAGATCTATCATTGAGGCTAGCAAACAAACAAACTGTGGAAGTGATATGATATGTGATCAAACTCTACCACTCGGTGTGAAAAGGGCAAGGCTGGGAAAAAATGGTTTCGTGGTTTTTGTATTAGGAATGAAAAACTAAGTTTACGCTAATGAGAGCTCACTGGAGAACCACGAACCATGTCATTCAACAAACAGAATGTACAGAGCTTCTTTAGCAATGTATAGGAAGTTTTATCTCAACACAATCTCAAATCACCACATGTCTACCAAACATCTTTTGGGTGTAATAGAGTTTGGTGTGGACTTCACCAGCCAGAAGGGGTTGGCATAAAGTTTTCAGCAAGAGGTTTTATGTTTGTGCAAGAAGGGCTTGACATTTTAAATTTCAACAAAAAGCAGCTAACAATCTTTTGTGGTTTCTAAAATCTTGCAAAATGCTAAAAATCATTTTATCGAAGCTAAAATTAATAAAAATATTGAAACCAGTGATACTGCTCTAAACTCTGTTTCAGCATCAACTCGGCTATGTGTGACATCCAACACGAAAAGCTCTTCACACAAAATGTGACCAAAGGCACATAAAACCTAACTAGAAAAATGTGGGGAGGGACATGGCATATTATATCGCCACCGTCTGAAAAAGTTTGAGGACATGTCCCCTACCTAATTGGGCCCACATGTACACATGGGTAGATAAATATATTTGCATCATTTTAGATCACATCACTTGCAATGGTTATTTTGTTCAAATGCTTGACCTTAAACAGTTTGGTTATTTTTTGTTAGTTTATGAGTACAAGATACTGTGTCAGATGTTATGTAGTTTGTTTCTAGTGAACATGCATGATGAAAAAGAACAAAAAGAAGCCATTATTCAAAGCATTTGGTAATTTTTTTGCCTTGCATTTTGTTGGCAAGCGAAGCAAGGTTGCAAGTCCTGTTGACCGTGATGGTTTGGAAGAGCACTCTCAAAAAGATGCAATCGAAGCAGGATTTGATCCTGAATTTTCAAATGAGTCAACCGCCAGTAATGTCAGCAGAAGTGCCAGCCAACTCCAAACAAACAATTCATCCTCTAAACACTTGGCTCCATTGAACAGTACAAATGGACTGGGCATTGATTTAGGTTCGATGCAGACAATTCCAGGAGTATTTGGCTTAACAAATCATGGAAACACATGTTTTATAAATTCAATCATACAGTGCCTAAGTAACACTGATGTATTGGCTGAATACTTTGTAATGGGTCAGTATAAGCAAGATCTGAAAAACTGCAGAAAAGAAAGAAGTAAAAAATATGGAACCAAAGGTGAAGTGACAGAAGCACTTGCCTGTGTGATAAGAAGTTTATGGACTGGAACATACACCACCGATCTGACGAAACAGTTTAAAAATCTGATTGCAAAATATGCTTCCCAGTACAAAGGAAATGCTCAACATGATTCACAGGAGTTCTTATTGTGGCTTTTCGATAAAATGCATGAAGATTTAAACATGATTGCAACAAAAAAGTTTTCATTTAGTCGTAGGCCATCAATGCGTAGGTCAACTTCTCAACGGAACATGGAGAAAAAAAGTCCAAAAAATTCAAGTACATCTGATGGAAAATCACCTGGAGAATTGGCTAATTCTAGCTTCATACAAAAAGTTTTTCAGGGTCAGTATCAGTCCAGTCTAATTTGTCGAAATTGTGAAAGACGAAGCAACACAACTGATCCATTTTTATGTTTATCACTTCCAATCAGACAGCGAACTATGAGGCCTGCATATGTTAATGTAGTTTATCTGCCACATAAGCGACGAAGTGGAATAAATGCCAAAAATGCTGGCAAGACCATAAAAATTGGAGTATCTGTTCATGTTGATGGCAAAATTATTGATTTGCGCCAAGCTGTATCCAGTGAATGTGGAGTTCATTCCCGATTACTTGTTTTTGTGGAGGTTCAACATGATGGCTTTCACCGATCTTTTGGTGATGATTGTTATCTTGCTGACATACCTGATTTGTCAAACCCTGCAGCTAATTTTCCATTATATGCATTTGAAATGCCTGCAGTTGCAAAATTAACAGCAGGGACCCTGCCTAGAAATTTTGCTAGCAGGCATACCAAATTTGGTGCTTCACGGCGAGGAAAAGACAAATCTTTGAATAATTCTGACCTGAAGGGAATGGATAGTATTGTTGTTCTGCTGCTCAACAAACATGGTGTGAAAGACCAAGGTTAGTAATGCAGTAGGTATATGTTGAACAACCATTTGTTTTTGCAGTTCATATCCAGTAAAACATATTTTTTGTACTGGCTTTCTACAACATAAACACACCAACGTCTATCCTTATAGAAAATTGTAGTAAACATCATTTTAGAAGTGGTGCTTAGCAAAACTACATCAATAGGTTATCTTTTGCTGAATCCGTGAAGATGGAAAAGTACAATTTATGAATGCCGGGCTCACAAAATTTAGGCTGTCAATTTGAAAATAGAGATAATTGCCAAGATCAGTTTACTGTAAAATTTTGGATACAGGATGTTTATGTATATATAACTTTAGCCATGGATTACATTTGTCAAAACACTAAGCAGTAACCGATGTTAGCTCAATTCTTTACATAATTGAAACTAAATATACTTGTGTTATATGTATATGTAATTCAGAGTCACTATTTTCCTACTTAGTAGGTATAAGGATGTAAAATTGAGCGAATTGCACCTACATGTTGCTGCATTAGCAGTACATTTGTATAATTACATACAGTCTATATTAACTCAGGTATGTGCCACATTTTTCTTTGTTCATCAACTTTTGACATATGTTTATTAAAGGTAGGTTTTTTTTAAGAAGTTTGAGGGACTCGATTCAGGTCCCTAGAATCAGCGAAAAATTATCATTGAGTACCTATGGAATCAGAGAAAATGGGGTCCCTAGAGTCAGAGAAATCAGGTCCATACAGGGTACCTGTCATTTTCCTTAAAAAAAACTGATTAAGGGTGTAGTGAGCTAAAGCACAGTTTTTAGGAGTTGGCAGTTTCTATTTTGCCATCAGAGGTAAAAGTACTGCTGGGGAGCTATTTTGCCATTAGACAAACTTGATTGTTTGAATTGGTCATGTCACAAGGATGATACACCTGGATTAGCATATGTTCATTGTCACTTGACCTAAAACCCTGAACTTAAACCTTAACACATTCATTACTGAGTGGTTTCCCTGCCACGCTATGCACCATTACCACACAGTTTCGGCAGGAAATTCAAATCCCTGCTGCTATATATATTTAATTGCCAACATAATAAATTGTCAATTGCCAACATATCAAATCATTTCGAAAACATTTTGGGCTACATATCATTGAAACAAGCCTGGGCTTACCAGAGCCACATTTTTGCAGAAGTTTCAGTTCATTAGAAGCATTTTTCGAGACAACAAAAGCAGCTAACACTGGCATGAAGCAATCAAACTTTATCAACGTGCCTAAATATACTTACAAAAATTATTCTAATAAATTCTTCTATGCTTTCCTAGCATTCGGCAGCATATCAAAGCATTTCCATGGCATAAAATTACATTCACTTACAGGATCCTGGTGCTGCTTATGTGGACCAACTAAAAAAAAACATGTTTTCAAATAGACTCTAAACCATAGAAAGTTTGGATTCATTCCACGACCTAATATTACTTAACACTTTGAAAGCCGGGGTACGATATATTCGTATTTTGATTTCAGCCTAAAAAACAGCAGTTTTTGGTTGCCTTACCAACGCCTTAGCTCCTCCGCCGATTGCGCTAGAGAGCTGTTCAAGGGCTCAAACAGATCGGCCAGTCTAGTAGATTACACTCGAAAAAAAAGTTTTGCCTGGGGGGTGCGGATTTTTTTTGAGTGACGTCATAAGTGAAGTAGTTTTAGTGTCATTTTGGCTCATGTTGCCTGGCCTAGGGCCCAACCGCTTGGTCAAAGTGTTTCGCTGAAGTTTTCATTGGAAACTAGACTCGAGTCTGAGTCTTTTGAGCATTTGATCGACTTTCTAAAGTTTCTGGTTCAAAATTTATGATCTAAAATAAACAAATTAATCATCCCATTAGTAAATTAGTCAAATATTTTTACTAACTTAGATCATAATTTTTGAACCCAAAACCCCAGCAGGTCATCCAAAGTATCAAAAGACTCGGATTGTAGCCTAGTTTCCAGTAAAAACTTCAGTGAAATACTACCATCTAACGGTTGGCGCTCAGGGCCAGGCAAAGTGGGCCAAGGTGGCCTAAAAGTCCTCCACTTATGACGTCACTGACAAAAAAACCGCAGCCCCCAAGCAAAAAATTTTTTCAAGTGCAGTCGAGAAGACTTGCCGTGTCTTTTGACGCTTCGACCAGGTCCGTAACCCGAACAGGAGCGGAGATATTCCCGCACAAAGTCACGTGCGTTTAGGCGTTTTTTTTCCGAAAATCCCCAAAAGCAGCTGGATGCCAAAGTGTTAAACTCAGGCCAGGACCACATTCTCAGATCATTTCCAGAAACAAATTTTAACGCTTTGACGGCTGATCTACGAATATATTGTACCTTGATTTCGGCCTAAAACCAGCTGTTTTCAGTTGCCTTACCAACGCCATAGCTCCTCTGCCGATTGCGCTAGAGAGCTGTTCAAGGGCTCAAACGGATCGGCCAGTCTTCTAGTCTACACTCGAAAAAAACTTTTTTGGTTGGGGGTTTCAGATTTTTTGTGAGTGATGCCATAAGTGAAGTAGATTTTGGCTCAAGTTATATGGCCTGGGGCCCAACTGCTTGGCCAAAGTATTTCGCTACAGTTTTCATTGGAAACTAGGCTTGAGCCCAAGTCTTTTGAGCCTTTGATTGACTTTCCAGCATTTCTGGTTCAAAATTTATGATCTAAAATAAACATATTAATTAGCTAATTAAATATTTTTATTACTTTAGCTCACAACTTCTTTCTAAGGATTAAAACTGCACCTGCTGTTCTGTATTAAATTTAGATATATATAATACATTTATTACAAATTCCCTGCCAGTGTGCATAGTCTAACCCAAAGCATGTAGGTTGCTTTTTTACAGCCATTTTAGAAAAAAACGTAGCCTGGACTTAGCAAAGGATCCTTGATGAAAAAATACATAAATCAAATATGTAAATTTCTGCTTGATGTGCTTGAACTTTTGAGGACTAATGCATGTAGGTATGGAAAACATTTAAGGAAATTTTGTTGCAGAAAACCAAGTACAAAAAGGTTATCGCTTTTATGCAACAACTGATTGCAAATATGAATGTATTCGTGTAGTATTGTACAAGCAGTGGCACGGAAACATGAAGATATTTGTCCACTGTTGTAGAAGCTGTTTAACACGTTCACTGGCAGTGTACGGATATTTTGTACCTAGAAATCCCACATGAGCCACTATTTCACACCACTTCGCAACACCATAACTCATCAGTCTATTGTGCTAGAGAGCTATCCAAACCCTCAAAAGACTTGACAAAAAAATCGTAGGTCTTTGGTTTCATTGTTTTGTGGGTGATGTCATAAATACAGTAGATTTATGCCTTTTTGGGCAAGGTTATTGGGTCCTGGGCCCCAACCACAAGGTGGAAGTATTTCACTCAAGTTTTTAGTGGAAACTACGCTAAAATCTGAGTCTTTTGATTCTTTGATTGGCTTTCTAAGGTTTCTGGTTCTAAAGTTAGAGTAAAATTACCAACGTTCAGTACACTTGATAATTTTTGGTAAAATTAACAATATTAAGATTTTTGCCCAAAACTTTTGAACCAGAAACATTAGAAAGCCAATCAAAGCCTGCTAAAAAAACTCAGATTTTAACTTAGTTTGCGCTACAAACTTCAGCGAAATACTTCCGTGTTGCAACTAAAGCCCAGGGCCTAATAACCTTGGCCGAAAAGACCTAAACCTACCCCACTTATAACGTCATCCACAAAAAAACTGAAACCCAAAACCTACAAAAATTTTTTCATTGCAAACTGCAAGACTTGCAGAGTCCTTTCAGGGTTTGAAGTTTTGAACAGTTCCCTAGCACAATCAATAGGCGAGTTAAGGAATTGCAAAGACTTGGCCAATATGGGTAAATTATACCTTTCAAAGTGAAACTCAGCCAGCTCCAAAGGTGTTAAGATTGCACATTTTCATTTATCTTTTACTACACAGTTTTTGGTCATTGACCATTTCTAACACAATGTCTTTTTCTTGTTTTGATTCATGCTTTGAAATTGTATGATTAAATACAGATGAAACAATGGTAAAAGCCTTGGAAAAGGTGCAGATGAGGTGACAGGTTGTTACTGCATAATGTAAAACTATAAATATAATTGTAGGAAGCAAGAGAAAATCCTTAAAGTTTAGGGAAAGGTGCGTCCATTGCTTTTATTTTAGTTACTCCAAGATTATTAAGGAAGTTAAATCAAATTTTGAAAATTGTGTAAAACTTTAAAGTTAGGAACAGGCCTAAACCCTGTTTATAGCCATTATTCCTGTTTTCTTCAATGGATTTTCATGTTCTAGCAAATGCATACACATCACCATAGTATGTGGTCCAGTTATAGAATTTTATTGTGGATTCAATTACCATTAAATTGCAGGAAAAAGATTTGGGCTTCCTTTAGTGTTTCGTACAAGCAGAGACATTCTTCAAACTGAACTACAAGCCATGGTTTTAAACTATATGAATGATTTTCTTAAGCACAATGTAAAGCATGAAAAGCTTGGTTCACTGTTTCGGCTGCAGGTAAGTTTCCATGCATCGTATTTAACATATTTGACTTTGATCATTTTGTAAAAGTTGGTGCAACATCTTTCAGGTGTTGGATGGGTTACCCAACAAGACTTACCTTTCACCACAAGCACAGCAACCATTGCGATTACCAACTGTTGAAAAGGCTCTTGACAATTGCCCTGCTGGTGGTCCCTTACATATTAAGCTAATGGCAGAGTGGGACAATGATACAAAGGCTGGAATGTTTGAAAAAATACCTGAAGAAAAGGTAGTTTTTTTATATTTTGTATTCCAAGCTTATTGATGCTATTTGTTTAAAATGTTGCAAGAGACTGATTGTGATATTAGCTACAGCTTGTTGTCATGATGTTATTAAAGCAAAATAATTTTATGTGATCCTGTGCTAACTCCTAATTCTTTGTTCCATACAATTGGTTTATAAGTTCTCTATGAACAAATGTTTCACAGCCAAATATCTTATTTTACTGCAGCCATATTATAAGGGTAGCATACTGTGAGTTCAACTCAGAATTGTAACACTGTCATTTTGGCTTCATTAGTGGATCGCCATGTGATTCAGGCACTGGTTTTCTTTAAAATTGCTCTTGGAGATTCTTATCTGAAGCCTTTTTTATTCTTTAGGGTTGACAATTTTTTTCAGACTACAAATATTTCTTTTGTTTCCCCACTAAAATATATGAGGACAGTTGTTAAAATTTTCAATTAGTCCTAATGCATAGAAGCAATTTAACATAAGAATAATCATTTGGAAATCTACAAAATGGCATTGAACATACCTATTTTGAATTTCAGCACATTTTGTATAAAAGTACCTAGCTTGGAAGAGCTGTTTTCCAAAGTTTTTATTGCTACTCTCCTAAAAAGAAAGTGCTAGCAGCTTTCATAGGCATTCCACATACTGATGATCTTGGAGTAAAGCTTCACTAACAGCCTCACTCTTTTGCCTAAAACAAGACTGTGCAAACAGGCACTGTAGACATGGCCCTGGGCCTAACTACAAGAGGGAAGTGTTTCGCTGAAGTTTTTACTGGAGACTAGGCTAGAATCTGAATCTTCTGAACCTTTGATCAGCTTTCTAGGGTTTCTGGTTCAAAAGTTATGACTTAAAAATAACAAATTACTTAATTATCAAATGAGGTCATTAATTAATTATATGTTGTTTTCAGGCCAAAACTCATGAACCCGGAACACTAGAAAGTCATTCAAAAACTCAAAAGACTCGGATTCTAGCTTAGTTTCCAATAGAAACTTCAGCTAAATACTACAGTCTAGCGGTTAGGGCCCAGGGTCAGGTAACCTGAGCCAAAATGGGCAAAAATCTACTCCACTTTGATGTCACCCACAAAAAATGCAAAACCCAAAACCTAAAATTTTCTTTTTCAGTGTAGACTCGAAGACTTGCGACATCTCAAGGTTTGAACAGCTTTCTAGCACAATCGCCTAGTGAGTTATGAAGTTGCTAAGACACACCAGAAACCAGGATTTCACCCGAAAACTACTGGTAGTGAAGTTGTTAAACTGCTAGAGAAGTTTCTTCTAGCCAGTCACACACAGTCAGCAGGGGGTTTGATCTGCAGTAACTCCAGGTATCCGGAACAAGGCACATTCATCCATTTGTGATGTGAAGTGTTCAGTCTTTTAAGCTTCTCTGGTACTGTGTGGACACCAGTTAGTTGAGCTGTACAACATAGTTCACACTCAAGAGTTGATACCAAGGTTGGGGTTTCCCACTTTGGACAGCGGAAGGGATTATGGTGGAACCTATGAATTCGTCCACACTTGAGACACTGGTATTGAGCCCACTGTTTGATGCTTTCAAGCCCTGTATAAGACTCCATGAGTGCAGTCTTCAATTGTTCAAACTGCCTTCCCGATCTGAAACAAGGTCTGTTTTTATGCATGCTAAATTCTTGTGTTCCATCAGTGCATACCTCAAGGTGTGCCAGAGAGTAGCAGCATTGCGTTAGATATATGAATGCCTGCAAGGACATGCAAGTGTTGCAAGCATCAGATTTAGGCATCTAGTAATTGTTATTATAGCAAAATTTATACTCACATCACCTGCTTCATATGCTTGCTTCTCCACCATGCTGGGGACAGTATTCGGCAGTGGGGTTGAACCGAACAAATTGAAATATTTGATAACAGTAATTGATTACCATGATTACCATTATCATAGGGATAAACAAGAGTTAAACTGTTGGTCCAGAGTGTGCTCACAGAGGTGTACCACCCTGTGTCTGGCAACTGGTTTAACAGCATGCAGTGTGACAAAACCTGCAGAACAGATGTAAGATGTGGCTTGAAAGTGAGTGACCAGTAAAGCTTCATTCCAAGATATGTTGGGTTTGGATCAAGTGCAATGGTTGTTCCACCCACTGAAATATTTATTCGTCATCACATGTCATGTGTTTTAAGATGATACAAGACGTACACAGTTTCTTCTTTGCTAAGGTGGAGCTGATTTTAATTGTGTATAGAGTGTTGACAGGTCACTGTTTATTGCGTTCTCCAGTGTTTTTTAAAACATTGGGAGCCAGTGTACGATATTCTCGTACTTTAAAATTTCTCATGAACCACTTTTCTTGCATCTCTTTGCACCACCATAACTTGTCAGCCAGCCGATTGAGCTAGAGAGCTGTACTAACCCTCTCAAGATGTGAAAAGTCTTGCAGTTTCAATTAAAACAATATTAAGAAAATTCTGGATTTTAGGCTTTTTGTGAGTGACACCATAATAGTGGTAGGTTTAGGCATTTGTGACCCAAGTTTCTGGGTCCTGGGTGCCAACGGCAAGAGCCATTTCTGACTCAAGTTTTTAGTGGAATCAACCAAAAGTTGTTTGGTGAGTTAGGAGTTAGATTTAATTTTTATATTATAACTTGTCAAAGGCACTGAATAGAAAATCAGAAGAAAACTTTTCAAAAATGTTGGCAATATAACTTGCAAGAAAACGTTTGGAAGTAATCTGAAAATACAGTAGGATCTGATAATTTGAAGAAAATTATTTTGCAGTGCTTAACATGTTGGCTGCCAGTGTACGATACAGTCGTGCTTTGAAATCATGCATTATCCACTATTTTCATGCCACTTTACAACTCCGTAACTTGCTAGGCGATTGAGCTACAGAGCTGTTGAAACCCTCAAAAGATGCGACAAGTCTTCTAGTTTGCATTTCAAAAAATTAGAAAGTTTCGGATTTTGTTTTTTTTTGTGGGTGATGTCATAAGTGATCCAAGGAGAAATTTGCCTTGTCTTTTACGTCACAACTCTGAGGTACCTTTTTTCTGTTCTTCTAAAGGTTCCAGCTATGGGTAGCATGCCTTCTACCATTTTTATCACACAAAAATGTTCTTACATTTGCTATCAGACCAAATTGCCATGATTTTAATTTTTTTTAAGATATGCAAACAAGTATTTTTTGGTAAAATTACATTGCTTGTGGCAAACACAAAGTCTGCTCAAGCACAAGCAAAGTGCACAATGCACGGATAGTGCAAGCAATTGAAGATAACACAACTATACTAAAAATCAAAGCATTTACAGTGGACACACAAACACACACACACAAAACATTACAAAGAGAAGCCACAGTAGATGGTAAAGGAATATTAAAAGGGTGGGTGCTTTGATAAAAACAAACATGTCTGCTTAAACAGGCTTAAGGATGGATTTGTAGATAGATCGGGATGTCCAAACAGAAGTGTTTTGGTCAATTCAGTACGATTTAGTGAAGAAAATTCAGAACAGGAAAATATATTTTCATCAACAAGAATTTTCCAAACTTTTGAAATCAACATTTGGCATGATGTGTAGGTGAAAGGACATTCAAAATATATATGAAGTTCAGTTTTAATAGAACCACATCAACAGATCAAATTGTAGTGGTTATCTATATTCAGTTTACTATGTCCTAATAGGATGACAGATGAGCTTGTATTGCAACTGTCCAAATGCCAAACGTTAGTTTTTTGGTAAGGAACAAGTCCAGGGGTGTAGTGCCGTAGTGGGTTGGGAATGCGTTCCCACACCTGTTCGCACTAGTAACGTTACTTGGAGCAGCATAAATGAACAAAGCCAAGTTAACTTGTGTAAAGCACCACAGCATGGTTGTATAAGTACTGTTCATTGGAAATTCTGCTAAGAGAATGGTCACTTTATTGAAACTGTTTGGTGCAGTCTTCATTTTTATTTGGTGTCTCTTTTTTTTAGCCCTAAACCCTTGAACAAGTATGATACTGTGGAGCAGAATTGTCATGATCATAAATTATGAATGGCAGTGGTTGGAGATTTCCAGTGTTTTGAGCATTTGGAAAAAATAATGTGTAGGGAATGCGATCTCCAAGAGGGTAGCTGAACATTCATATGAAAACGTGAAGAGTAGTCAGAAAGATTTTTAAAAAATTTGGGAGGAAGGACAGATATGAAGGAAGGGCATGTTCTAAAAAGGGTGGTGCAGAAGCCTATAAGAATGTGAACCTGACAATGGACAAAAAATGGCATGAGACCTAATTCTTTTAGAATAATCTCATGTGATGTAGTCCTGACACAACCAAGGATAAGCTTAGCTGTGGCAGTCAATGATTTCGAGGAGATTGGTGTCAGCAGTCAAACAGCTATCATAAATAATACCACCATAATCAAGGATGGGCAAAACATACGCATGATAAAAAACAAGAAGTGAATACCTGGGATGAAAGTGCTCAATTTATTTTAACACATTAATTATTGACATAACTCTGTGATATAAGGTTGAGATTTGCAAATGCCAAGTCAAAGACTGATGAAAAATAAGCCCTAGATGCTTGTGGGAAACAGTTTCAGTTAGTACTTTGTTGCAGAAGTGTAGTGGAGGATGAATAGATGGATTTATTTGTAATGGTAAGAACTTGGGTTTTTGTAGCATTAAAAGTAACACTCCACAAATCAGACCACAACTCCAACTGATGTAAATCATCAGATAACACAGAATGCAAAGTAATGGGTTTTTCAGAAAAACAAAAAAGTAAGTGACATTGGCAAATAGGCAAATTGAAGATTTAATGTTTGTACCAATGTTGTTAATACACTAAAAACAGTAGGGGGCTAAGTAGCAATAGACACCCATTTCTAATGGACAAGGGTAAGGAATAGCACTCTGCGCACAATTGGAAGTGTTGCAACTGGAAAGCCTGAGCAGCAAGTGCGCAAAACTTCACACTGTGGCAGCAAGCAACAATAGAGATCACATGCCACAATCATTCTATTATTGCTTGTTTGTGCCACATATATATGGATGTTATTCTTCACGCACATCCCGTTCATGGTGAATCACACATTCAACGCAACACAGGAGATCGCAACAGAAGAAGCCCAACTCAACAGCGAGACCAAGTCGCGGTCGAAGCTTCAAGCCAACATGTCTGAACCAGAAAAGGTTTTAAGCCCATTTGACACATTTTATCTAATTGGGTCCCTCACCTTAAGAGAACCCCATGTCACTGTCAACAAGCGTTAATTGAGATTCACCTTTTCTTGAGAAAGAAACTGAGATTCACCTTTTCTTTTACTGTAATTTTCATGATGCCGCACGTGCGATCCTCTTCAATAGGGTCTATAATATCGTAACTAACAACATATCACCTGAGTTCTTTGATTGTCTGAGTAACGTTGAGTTGCTGCGTATTTTCTTATTTGGCTTGCCTGATAACAAACCATCACATATCTCGGTTGCTGTGTTTTGTGCCGTGGATGATTTTCTCAAGTCTTGTAACAGATTTTGATGCGTTTCTGTGGTGCCATATGAGTTGCTAGCTATGCAGTGTATTTGTTTTTGCATTTCCATTTGTTTTTCTATTCTTTTTGCGTTGTTACATTATCATAGCTCGACGTGACACGACAAAATTGCACCAGTCAGGCTACCGCCTGTAGCAAGATTGTCGTTAAATAAATAATAAAAAAAAACAAGCGTTAATGTTTGAAACTTTTTATATTTTCCTAAAAGAAATAAACCATTGCTGAAACATGGAATGAACAATGCAACATTCTTTACTGAGATTAGATAAATTATTTAATTTATTTTCATAGGCAACTACGTGCATTATGTATACTTTGTAATAGTTAAAGACTGGGATACTACAGGAAATATAAGCATAATATATGTTTACGTCTGTAAAGTAGGTAACCCACCAACACTTCTCTGATTGGGCCCTGTAATAACACATTTTTTGTGTTTTTGTTTGAACCTGTGGAAAGAGTAAACAAAGTGAACTGATGCAGCTTACTGCAGACCAGCAGCTAAGGGAAGAAAATGTAACAAAATGTGCAGGGTACATAGATGCATATGTATAGAAAGCTGAAAAATAAGAAGAGCAAATGATGAGAAAGGTGGCAAACAAGCAGAAAATTCAAGACCCATAATTGAGAATGAAAAACAAGACCTTCTGTTTTTGAGTTTTTGGTTCTGATCTTCAAGGTGATTTAATTTTGCCTATATCTTTACTATGTACCTTATTGGAGCTAGATATTTGTGGAGCTTCTGCAGCAACTCAACATCTCAGTGATGTGCAGTTTTGGGGCCTGAATATGATTTATATGAATACTGATAAATATTCTTAATTCAGGTCGGTTTTACATACATGTTGCAATTTCATGCATAAATGCATCTATATATTCAGGTTGTTTTTTTAAGGTGTTTTAGGGACCCAATTCAGTTCCCTAGAATTGAAGATCGGGTCCCTAGAATCAGCGAAAATTATCATTGGGTTCCTAGAATCAAAGAAAACCGGGTCCCTACAGGTCCATACGAGGTACCTAACATTTTCCTTAAAAAAATGATTTATTGTTTTCCAGAGTTAAAAGTATAACACTTGTTTGTTTGTTAGGTGGAAGTACAAGAAAGTGTTCGGTTGCAGCGACTCTTACAACAACAACCTGTGTCATGTACTCTAGAAGAATGTTTTGATCTGTACACTCAAGCAGAAGAACTGGGAGATGATAATGCCTGGCTTTGTCCCCACTGTCATAAGCAACAGCAAGGAACTGTTAAGAAATTAAGCCTTTATTCATTGCCAGACATTCTCATTTTACACTTAAAACGGTTTAGAGTCACTCAAGGACGTCGGACTAAGCTCTGTACGAGGGTGGAGTTTCCAGTCACTGGATTGAACATATCAAAGCACATCTATTCGTAAGGGGCTGTTTTCACTTTCAGTGCAGTACAGATTGGCCGTGAGTTAATTAAACTTGCTGTTCCGGTTTTATGGCTTAACTGAATTTGGTATACGAGTATTATTCTGCTGAGGAAATTCAGTTAAAATTACATTTTTATACAAGTTTTAATGTACAGCATTGGCGTTGGGATGAAATTGTCACGGCTAGTTGCTGATTTAATTCAATTTTATGAAGGAAATTTGGAAAAGGACTGGTTTATCGTGGCAGTGACAACTCAATTTTTGAATAGTCCTAATTTTTCAAAACCCCGTGATGGTTTGTTGAAAATATGTTTACGAGTATCTTGTCAAACTTCTAACGTAAGAACTGTTCCATAATTAATGGAAAACGTATACACTTTTCTATTTAATTATGAATCTTCCGTTTATTTAACTGCGCTATTCAATTTTCAAACAACTGGAAGATATGCAGGACGAAAACACAACTACTGTATAACAATATACCCATGTGGTGGCGCTAGGTAGGCAACTTAAGAAAGTAAAAGAATTTGTCCCTTGCTACGTTACTGTGACTCGCGCTGATGTTTGCTGATACGTCGAGGTTTCGCCGTTCTCATTGGTTCCAATTTAGCCACTTGACCTGGGGCTTCGCAGTTTTGTCTGTAGGCTTATGCAGTATACATTTATGTTAATAGTTTGTTCCGGATTTAAACTGGTGAATACATTTATGGTCAGCTGATATTCACTTTTACTGAAAAATGCCTAAAACTATATTAGTAAATTTGGAATATTTTTCTGGAACGTTTACTTCTGTCTATTAATTTGCTCCTAATATTGTCATTGTGTCGTGTGTTGTTTCTCGCACAGTGATGTAGCTTCGCACCATTTCCCGAAGCAGAACGGGTCGAATCTTGATGCATGGGATATCACTGCTTTGACCAATAGCGAAAATTGCCTTTATGATTTGTACGCCATCTGCAATCATTATGGAAATCTCAATTCGGGTCATTACACGGCGTCTTGCTGCAATCCATTGAATGGAAAGTGGTGAGCATTCGCTTGTGACTGCGCTGTAAGAGTGTTTAATACAAAGGGCAGTCCCAAGCGTAGCGTTGTAGAGATGTGCTGTACTCGGTTTGCTGATACGTGACTGCGTAATCATTTGTGTTTGCCTTATTTCTTTACTCTTCAGCGTAGAAAAGCGTATAGGTTTGTAGGTGATGAGGCATACGTTTTCGTTGTCAGTGCGTTGTGTTTCAACGGTTCATAATAGCGGGTGGTATGTCCTCATTTTCCGTCTGTGATTGACAAAGACCGTCGATCGTAACGTAATGCGCAGCTGGATGCCGATACGTGTCGTAAAAAAAAGAAGAAAGATTCATGCGTGTGGCAATTTAATGCTCCGGATAACGTGAATCCATTTTCTGCTCTTCTGCAAATCTCAAAACAGAATCTTAGCAGCAACGTTTTTTAGGTACCAGTTTGATGATAACCGGGCAGAGGTTATCAAGGAAGCGGACTTGTCGCCTCAATCTGCCTACATTTTGTTTTATCAAAAGCGATCAGCTGCACCTGCTCTGTCATGCGGTGGTCTTTCAAACAATTCTATAATGTCTGATCATTGGGCATGCAGCCTTCCGCAATTCCAACCGAAAGTGCAGGTGAGGGTTTGGTTGAATTGGGAACGGGCCACTACCTGTCATTCGGTACAACTTTTTATGCTGATTTGATTTAGAAACAGTCATGCAAGCCCTGTGTTCTCTTACTTCTTTGATGTGACGATATAGCGGTTTTGTTTCATTTTCTGTGAAGCTTTTAACGGAAAAATCTCAGTTGTCTTCATCAGAATGACATAACCTTTTTAAACAGAGATTTAACTTCTGTTTTATGCTACTGCACCACTGCTTGTACGCAAACCTAGGTGACATGTTGCAGCAAAGTCATCGTAGTGCAGGTTACATCCGCTAAATTCTGTGTATCAAGTTCTGTCGGTTTGCAGGATCTTAATAAACAGTGACGACGAAACGTATTTTATAGAGGGATCCCGAGTCTGAACTTGGCCTACGACTTACATTATGCTCATTCTAGCTTGTAATGCCAATTTTGCACAACTTCTCGAAAGAATGAAATGCACAAACGCACCTACACCCGGGGTGATCTTAAAAAACTCACATACACTCGCTGCCTATGCGGTATAACAACGCAACAAGGTTGAGATGAAAACAAGTTAGCGTTATTGACAAGGTTAGGCACTCACTCAGACTCAGCAAAGTTTTGACGATGGGTTACTTTGTGACGAAAAAATAAAATGCAGTGAATTAGTGGATAAATCGCTTGGATCTTGCGTCCGGTTTGAAAATTCTGGGCCTTCCGACCCCCATTGCTTCGCTGCACATAATAGTAACTGTCAGTTTGGCGTAATGATCACATTGGGTATATTGTTGAATTTTGTGATATTGCGATCTGTTTTGCAGCAAAATTTGAGCGTAGTGTCAGGAGAGTTGCAACCACTGGAGTTTGACTTACTGATAAAGTTTGTGTGCTTAAATCGGTTAGAATCGTTGTCGACTAAGGTAACGTAATTTCTTTTGTTTTACGTGAAGCTCGACTTGTTCTGCTCTTGAAAGCAGCCAGATCATAGTGTCATTGCTATATTCTGATTCACATTGTTATGTTGACCTGCGAAATTGAGGCCACGACTGTTTCAAAAGTCGTTGGTGCTTTGGTTAACGTGGCCTGATTTTGGGTGAGAATCATGCTCCTTTGATGCGAAACTATTCAATTTTGTCAAACAGCACCACCTCAGAAAAAATACACTCGAAACTGTGTCAATTTGGTTTTCATCCCCGATACTATGAGTTTGTGGCTGAAACGACAAAAGTGCACAAAATGCGGAATCGCATTGGTCGCATGTGCATATCACTCTTATAGTAGAATGCACTGTCGTCTCCAGCAGCGTAGCCGATTGAAAAGGTTCACAGCGTGCGTCGTTTGAATTATAGCCTTGTGTTTCTTGGCATTTAGCGGACACTGTTGACTCAGTCTGTATTATTCCACACACTTAAGTTGGTGGTTTACACCAGCACGTCTACACTTTACCTGGTAAAGTCAGTCTGGGAATGGTGACATAAGAGCACTTAATGGAGTCGCTTGTCTTTGTTGAGCGTGAAGCGCTATACAAATACGATACAGCTTCACGCCTGGAGCAAAAATTTGCTACAACCGTATGTGACGATGTGTCTTTGGGTCGCCAAAAACAACACCAACATGTTGCAGTTCCATACTTACATCTTTTTTGGACAGATAGCGATTATACTGTAATGATGAAACTTTTTTTACCCCAGTAACCACACCAATGCATTCCTTTAAGAAGAAATTCGTGCGACAACAATAAGCACCCTTGCTTTGATAAAGGGTCGCTTTCTTGTGGGTGCATTGCACTTTAAATTGAAAGATTTTTGCGGAAAATATGATCAGATGTGTCATTTTTCTCGCAGTTCAATTCGCAAAGCCACCTGAATCATTACAGTCTCGCTGCTGGTGGCGCGCCTCGGGTGGCACAGCCTCTTCAGAACGGGAAAGTCCCGATGCGCGACAGTCTGGCGTATGATCCCGTCAACCGGAACTGCAGCAAAATCGACGCTGCCATGAGCGTGAAAACGCAGAAAGATGGCGGTATGCGAAGAGACGAAAACGATGACAGCGACGAGGGCGGCTTCAACTCCCCAAGTCGACCTTACGTGCGCGGCCTTCGACGCCAGGGCTCTGCTGTGGTCGGCAGACCTACAGGCGAGCGGGAAAGCCGTGAGGTGCTGAGAGGTCGACAGTACCGCTCCCACAGGAGTCGCCGGAAGGTAGTGACTCAAGCCAGCCCAGTGTAGAGCCCGCTCGACTGCCTATCGGGACTTTTTCTTCAAGAGCGTTTAAGCATGCATACGAGGAGAGTATTTTGCGCAAACTGCCAACCCAACTGCTGCAGCTGTTCACTGGGGCGTAGCGTCGACGCGTCAGTTTCTCCGTGCAAAGGCCGAGTCTTCGCGATTAGTTCGGTGATGCGCGTAGATATGGAGTTGCGTGACATCAGTCTTTACTTGGGCATTTCAGTGTCACGTCTTCCATCACACGGTACGAGCTCAGTTTCTCTTGATATTGACGTCCAGTGTTTTTTGTTTTTTTTTTCTTTTCTGTATCCCCTACCACAAAATTACAGGCCATCATCGTCTTATTGAGGCGGTCGATGCTGACAACAACCCTGAGCGAAAAAAACGGTGTGTTTTGTGAAACAGGTCAAAAAATTGATCGTCAGAAATAAAACATTTGACACATACTTGTAGTGAAAATCAACTGAAGTCGGATAACTCGAACCTACGCCACAGTGACTTAAAATGCCTACAGCATTGTTTGTACTAAATTGTGTAATAAGTTTTCAAAACATTTTTGCATTGTGTATTTCTGAGGTCCCTAACAGAATATGGTATCGTTGTTTTCGCTTTGAAGAGTGTGGAAATGCATACGTCATACTCTCCTTGTAAAGTAAGGAGTATGAAAAGCCTCCTTCCGCCCTACAATCCTTGTAAGCAGTGTGCCTTACGACTTTTGCTGCATCGATGCCTGCATTGGACAGCTCGGCGTCAGTTTTTCCCTTTATCATTGCTTGGCTAGAGTTTCACAAAAATTCTGAAAAGTAATTTAAAAAGTCATTTAAAGCGCTTGTGCAACAGCATTAATTTTGTTAAAACATTATTTATTGACATTTTGATTAAAAAACACCTTAAAAGTTTTGATTAAAAAAATCTAATAAGATTTAGACTCGTCCCTTTGGCCCCTACCACTAAACCGCCGATTTTTTCGCAAAAAAACAATCGTTTAGCAGCACCTGTTTTGGCAGTAAAGCTTTCTTGTTCAGACAACATTGACTAGTTTTAAGGCAGTGGTTCTCAACCTTTTCTGTCCCATGGACCATCTTTTTCAAAAAATACCCGATGGGCAACTTTGGATAACACGTGTGATTCGTAAAACTGCAAACACAAGAACCTCAGAAATGCCATACATAATTTATTGTGTGGTAAAGGTTACAATCTTCAGGAACTTTTCCCAAGTTCTCTGTAGACCACCAGAAATTCCAGGCGGACCACCGGGACCACGTTGAGAATCACTGGTTTAAGGCTAGCTCTGAATAGAGATAAATCCACGCATATCAGCTAATTTTCCACGTTTTGTTTTTATTACATCCACGCATATCAGCTAATTTTCCACGTTTGGTTTTTATTACGATTTTTTTCGAAGACGTATTTGTCGTTGAAATTTATAAATGTTCACAGCTTTACTAAATTTCATGCTCTTGAAGTTTAACATTTTCCTGAACAATTTATCGTGGTTTTGTTTCGATTGTAAATTTTGTTTGGATGTGGCCCATCAGCAATAATACTTTCTACAAGATCTGGTTATCTAGCGCAGGGTTTCCTCAAACTCAGGGCCATGAACCCCCGTATATGAATCTGTTTTTTTCTCGAACCCCAATCGTATGTCGCATAAATTTCTACCCATCCAGCGCCGAAGGATAATCAAGAACTAAAAATAATGACCCTGAGTAACGTTTTATTGTGCAAAACTGACAACATCAACGTTACGGCTGGAACTACTTTTTATCAGTTATTGCAGCTAATTCCATAGCGAGTCTGGACTTGTATTTTGTCTTCATATTTTGTAAGCTGAAAATGTTTTCTCGCACATGGTAGGTATGGCAAAAATTGTAGTTGTCTCTTGCTAGAGCAATAGATATTCGTCCGCAACACTTACTCAGAATGATGAAAGAGCTGTTAATTGAAACTATTCGTTAAATTTACCTTCGGACGCGCAATGCGAGAATCATTTTAAAAGACATTTGATTGAGAAAATTAGAGATAGCGCAACAACCAAGAATATGATTGCAAAAACTTGTGAAATCATTTAAATTACGAAATCACTACCGTAAGTATTTTTGACAGGGTACATACTGTACAATGTATTTGTTGACTTTTTATTTTTCGCCATATCTTCACGGACCCCAGTTTAGGTAACCTTCACCTATCGAATTGAATTGCTTATGCCGGCCGAGACACGTCGTGGAGGGACCTAGAACTTGTTTGTTATTAAACTTTGTGTGTGAAATACCGACCGGCGCACTGATACTAAGTTCCGTCAGCGCGTTATGCGTGACAGCTCTTCAACACATGATGTGGACCTCGCCACTTTGCAAATTTGTTGGCCAAATAGCCCAGGTTTCAGCTGGTTAATGTTATACGTTTTTCTCGTGTACATTTTGTTTGCGCGGCGTTTTATGGCAGATTTACCGAGTTTAGGCCAAGTTCCCTGGCAGCGTGTTGCCATTTTTGTGGTGTGACACGTAACGCATTTTAATGCGAGCAGTGTTGTCAGCAAAATGCTTGTAAAACTTGGTACTCCTTTTCGTGAAAATACCGAGGTACTATTGTACGAACAAAACGTTAGGTGGAAATCACGTTTCGTTTCTCATTCCAGATCCATGACATCAAATGCAGTTTGATGGCTTTCAAAATTGTTGAAAACGCTGTATTTGCCAACGTTGTGGTTAACCGCACTGTGCACCTGGTCAAAACCGTCGTATGTGAAGGACCATCGTTCGCGGGCATTCTCATTTTCACGTTGTTTAGCAGCGTTAGATTTGAAACTTGTTTCATGGGCGCTCACCCATCACTGGTTATCGATGGCAATTAGACTATTTTAAATTAATATGTCAAGGGTTACCGATAATCAGCAGATTATCTACATTGCCAAAGTAACCATAACAACTTCCATAGAATGTAACTCTTTTAAAAAGTGATAACCAATTATATCAAATTTTTACCACCTTTCAGGAGAAAGAGTTCCGAAAAAGATAAATGAGAAACGCTGCTGTGTTTTTAGGCAAACAGTTGTGTTTCTTTTGTACGTCAGACTTTTGCGTCGAACTTCTACGTTATTTTGAATCTCCTTGGTTTTTATTTTCGCCTGAGTAAGCACATTCACCATCGTCTTCCAAACAGTATCACCACTTGGTGTTATCTTGTTTCGTGACGCTGTAGCTAGCAGCGAAACTGATTTCCCTTCGTAGTTATCTGTCGTGACGAAAACGTGTCCTTGTGACAAAGATCGCTAGTAATGATTTACAAGCCTTGGCAAGAAATTGCCACCAGTGCTGAACGACGAAACTTAGGTACCACTCGTCGTGCTGGATTCGTTTGTTTCTAACCACAGGCCTAACAAGGCTTAACCCATTAATTTCTTGCAAAGTCACTTCAAGCCCGCTCGACGCTTTAGCTTGCAAATGCCAAGTGCAATTTGCGTATTTCCTGGCGAAGTCCATCGTACTACGTTAGGGGAAGCTCAGCGTCTTACGAATAGTGTCAGAAACAGTTGGCTTCAAGAAAGGAGGCAGGCAATGTCTGTTTGTCATGTGTTCTTGAATAATATACAGTTGATCTTAACGACTCTTAACCACATGGTGGCACCCAAGCGTCATTGCGTATGCGCATGTCAACTGTCCTTCGCGTTGGTGCTAATCTCGCCTTTCGTTATTCGACACATATTTTGTACGTGCTTTGAAATGGTTTTATTGAAAGAGATGTTCTTTTCATTGTGACGTCAGCCGCGACAAGAACGGCTGCAGATGATGATACACTTCAAAAACATGTTCGACTCATGATGTCATCTGTGCCGCCCGCGCGGCCGTGTTTGAAGCCTTGCTGCAAAGGACTCCTAACAAGACGCAGGTTTTTTTGTGCAATTTCGTCTCTGAACTTGAAATGATACCTGGTAAATATTGTTTTGATGGCATTTATGTGGTTTGTTACCGACAGATGTTTTCTACCGGATGTACGTTGTGACGCACTTCTGCATACTTGTGTGCAAATCATGATCACTTCTGCGTCTGTGTGATTGTGAAGGTCCTGGTTTATTTTTTGTGTTTTTCTATCATTACCGTTTCGTATTCAATCATCGGTGCATTGTGACGCATTGAGTGAGTACAATTTTTAAGTGTTTTTCTTTCTTGTTTCTAGTATAAGAATTGATCATGTGTTGATTAAAATCGCTTTATTTGTAACAAGCTTTGCACGCAAAAACCGCCTGGACTTGTTGAAGCGCAGGTATGGGAATAGTCGGAAAAAGGAAAGATTTCTGACAACTGCCCTCATGAGGTCAACCTAACCTCACAAAGCTGCGAATGAAGAGAACAGGCGATATCTTTACCCTGTACTTTTGACTAGGCGTATAAACACGAAATTGTGTGGTTTTAACGTTACGGTAGTTCCCGTCACAGATTTTTTTCGTCGAAAAGAGCTAGAATTGGCTTGATAAAAGGATTGTATGCTGCGCAAGATTTTTACTGAAACACCGGGAACCTCTTCCGGAGGAATGCTGTTTCCGGCACTATTTTTGTTAATTTTTCAACAAATTAAGTACACTGTATTGAAGTGCTGACTAAAATTTGAAAGCCGTATCACAAACAACACAACGGAAACCAAATATTTTAAATAAATTCATATTCAACATTTCCCAAACAAACCTGTTTTGAAAGTAAATCTTATAGCGCCGAGTTTCGGAGACATTGCCAGGATCGTTTGATGAACTAAGGGGAGGAAACATGGTCTGCGCTGTCATAGGTCGTCTGTTCTTAATCAAACATGGCTTCGGAAACTCAGTTGTCCGTTTATCGTAAAGTTGTTCGTAGATTAAAAAAGTGTTTGCTGCAGCTATACTTTGACCTGTATTGAAAGTCTGTGCGATACAAGTTGCCACAGCGGCACGTTGGTAGTGGAGTTTTCGGAGGATCACCACACGCTTCATATCTTTTATGAAGTGGTGGCAATAGTCGCTTAATCAACTCCGACTGCAGTTAGAATCTTGAGATCATTGCCGTCGAAAGGGTCCAAGTAGGATTTCAGGCCGTCGGTAGATTTTAGTTGTTGGGGGGTATACAGCCACGTTTCGCAGAAGGCTAACAAAATATCGTCACCTATTTCCATTTGGGGCCACCAGTCGTAAATGAGGACAGAGTCCCCACTGGTACCAGCCATGGAAGACTTAAGCCCAAGTCACAGCGGTAGAGCAGTAGTCGAAGTGGCGTAAAGTGAAACTGCGGAAGATACGATATTAAATTTGTTACGCCGCCACTACTCACAAACTACGTAGTGATGTATAAAAATTTGGTTGTTTTAGGCGCATGCAATGATTTGGACGTATAAAGCACCACGAAACAGCTCATAATACCCTCGAAGTTGTTGCATCTCTCGTTTGAAAAATATCTTCTGGTGTAATTTTAGCACGCAGATAATACACAACACACACGTTTTACTGTTGATCTTTCATTTCTTTGTCGCGAAACTCTTATATGCCGTTTGCTCGGTGTTTCGTTGTCAGGACCGAAGAGATTGTTCAGTGGCAAAATCTCTTCGTGTTTTTCCCACGGGAGAGTTAAAACAGTATATGGAAATATGAAAAGACGCTATAAGAGATTTCTGCTGTTCTTATTTGTAACGTAAAGTCGACTTTGGGTATGAAGTTAAAACCAGGGCAGCGGAGCGCCGAAGCTGGGCATCTTGCCTGGAGCCGGAGCTCATATTAAAAATCAGGAGCCGGAGTTCGGCCATTTGAGAGGTAGCTCCGGGTCCCTTCCCAGATACTAACGGTTTTGCCAAATAGACTTACTTTAGCTAAAACAGTGCTCCACATAGCACACTAAACGCGATTGTTACGATTCAAGACACCAGTCTGCAACAATGGTTCTGCAAGTATTTGATGTTTGTTTGGTCTCAGGCTGTAACATCGTTGCTGGCAGGCGTGGTATAATTTCTTGAACAATGGCTCTCTAACACTGTTCTGAGAGCCGCATGCAGCTCCCAAGCTTCTTTGTGAGGCTCTTAGCAGTCTTTCAGTAACACATCTAGTAGTTTGCGTAACAGCCTTCGTTAGTGCAATAAAACACGTGTCAATTGACTTAAGTCAAAATTTTTAGGGCTGCTCACTAACAAAATTGTAGGTCTGGATTTTTCTCCCTTCAGCGAAATGGTCGAGAACCACTGTTATGCAAGTAAGCATGGGCGCAATTTTGTTGTAAAATGCGGGGGCGACAGTTTAGTGTGAAATCAATGAAGTGATCGGGTCGATGCAGAAGTAAAGTTTTGTAAATGCAGATTTCCAATCTTGTTTATAGAGGTGTTTTAAAAGCAGGACTAATCACGCTAATACACCACTTGGGTTTTATAAGAGCTGTCAGTTGGAGTGCACAAAATGCGGAATCGCATTGGTCGTACGTGCATATCACTCTTATAGTAGAAAACATCTGTTTTCATGCATTTTATAAGAGGTGTGGTTTACAGCGCGATTTGAAGTCTTTTCCAAGTTGCTTAACCTTACAAAGACGATAAATATTTTCTTGCACATTTCCGCTCTTTGTAAAAGCTACAAATCTTTTCAATGCTACTGGGCATCATGCCTGCAACCCCACCCCTACCAAAATCTCCATTGATATCCTCTTACCAGGTGGTGGATGCATCCTTTCGATCTTCCCTTGTTGGCCCCTGCATACGTACCCCATCTAGCCTACAATGTAATTTCTGCATACCTGATCGTTTGGTGACTGTTGCCTTGTGACTTTTTTATGTGATACAACTTGGTTCAGTCTTTCCACAATCAATTTTTCAGGTTGAACATCAGATTCTAATGGATGAAATTACTGTCAAAAGTTCAATTCTAAGAGTTCTACTCGCATAACGACACGAAAATAGATTTAAGATTAAACAGAAATAAAAACGCACAACGGTGAATTGGTAAAAATGTACAAGTTTCTCATGATTAACACAAAAAGAATGTCCAACAAAACTAGGTGTGATCAGGTATTAAGTTTTGGGGGAAATACATTTTTACGGGGACAAGATTTTAGTTTTTACAATAAATGTGGCGAGCACTGCCCCCGAATGCCACCCTTGGCTACGGGCCTGCCTGTTAAGCAATAGTTTCGTACTTGGATGATATTATTGCTGCATTATGTTGTTTGTTAAACTCAAGTAAATCAGATGATTTACGAACCAATGCATTCAGCACAAGCACAAATTGTAAGAGTCACGAAAAAATATATTTTGGTTTTGTCGGTAACCATTGTCGCGACATTACAAGAAGTGAGGATAAATGTATATTTTATCTTTGATTCCTAGTCAAGTCCTTATGTTTTCAGCTATAGGTCAAGATATAGTTAGGGAAATAATTCTCCAACGTTTTGATTGAAATCCTATTTACTAATGGTTGAAAACAGGCTGTTGCAAAACTGCCCATCCTAAAACTTAGTCTCCACAAAAGTGCTGTTTTTGTCTTCGGCAAAAGCTTTGCAGATATTTGCCTGAAAATGTAACTTTCTAACATTATATACACTTAGGTTTACCAGACATCCCGCTTTCACCGGGACAGACCCGGTTTAAAGGCTTTCTCCCGGTTGGTCAACCAAAAGATCCCGGTTAGGCATTCAGTCAGGCAGCATAGCCCTACACGATTATTAGCATGCTATGATTAGTCTATTTAACCAACTTGCTGAAGAATGATGCGTGATCTTGTTTCGTTGTTTTAGATGTAACGGTAATTGATACGTCATTGTAGTGGGTAACTAATCCATTGTAGTGGGTAACTGGTCCAGATTGTTAGCGCATTGGCTAGTTCAGTAAAGTTGGCTAGTAAGAGTGGGTGTTCTTTTTGCAATTATAGGTTATTGAAAGGATTTATTTCGTACCGGAACTTGTTTCATTTCCTTCTAAGTCTCGTTGTTCTGAAGCGTCCCGGTTTTCAATCACACAAATATGGTATGCTTATAAATTTTACGTTGTCTGTTCCTGAATACGTGACAGCTAACGTTACAGCAAAACCAGATACATTTCAACGCGAATCAAATCCATGCTATACTGTGGTCTTTCACATGTGCAGCTGTAAAACTATCATTGTTTTATGAAAATAACCCTTCTAACAGTATACTACACAGGGTAAAATGTCGGACAGAACCAGTAAACCATCTTTCGCGGTCTCTAGAAACTTGGAAAATGCTAAATATCATTTTATTGAAGCTAAAATTGATAAACTAACAGAATCCAGTGATACCACACCAAACTCAGTTTCAACATCAACTCGGCTATGTGTGACATCTAACATGAAAAGCACTTCACCGCGCCAAACTTGGCAAACGTCACTTTTGTTTTTGGAACTTCTCCAAATACAAAACCTGAAGAGAAAAAGTGGGGGGACATGGCATATTATATCACCACACCTTAAAAATTGGAGGAGACACGTCCCCCGTGTCCCCCACCAAATTCCGCCCATGCAAGTAATAAAAACGTTAACTACCACAACTTATTGCTGCCTAGTCAGAATGATCAAACCGGGTCTGTAGTATAGTGTAGCGATCTAAAAAGAATTGAGCTATAATGAGTACGTATGTAATATAATATCCATAGATTTTGTAGCTGTGTAATCAAATCACTACTCATGCTGTTAGCAAGGAGTATGATTAAGATATGATACCATTGCAGATTTAAGCGTGAAATGCACGGCACGCCATTGTAAAGTACGAATTTTTATTAGAAATCATTACACTTGCTAAGAAGGTTTACTAGATTACTGGCAAAGTTCACTAGGAAACACTACGTTTACAAGCAGTGGCATAACATGAAAGTTATAACTAAATGTGAGCGAACTAGCATTGTTTTGCGCAGCAGGACATTATCAGGAGGGTATAAGAAAGCAATGTCAACAAATGTGTACTTTTCTTGAAGTTTTCATCTGTGGAAAAAAATATTATGTAGTCAACAGGGTAACCACTAACCAGTCTTATTTTCTTCTAAACTTTGCAGGTTAAATTGTGCTTTACTTTGCGATTCATCACCGATTATTATGAGTGCAAAAAATGAGAAATCCAAAGTTTTCAGCTATTTTTAAAAAGTTAAAGGTGAATTTCTTGCTAGAAGTCATACTATTTCTTTGAACAAAGGGCTTTTAAATACATCTTCGCATTTGCGTTAATGCAAATGTATGCATGCTTGGAAGAACACATGAGAGAGGTAATCGACTATGTGTTTTGAGCTCTTTGCATAGTTTGCCCGTGCAGCGATGTTAGCTAGAATCGCCAAGACTGCAACAAGAAAAGCATGCAACGAGTGCAAAACACTTGGTCAATTAGGACTGGTCTGTGTTTAAATGCTCGGACACAAATGTACTTTTCCAAACAGTCATTTTCTTGTTTCTGGTCGTAAAAAAACAAAAGGTCCTCAGACATTGACGGCCAGCGACTGCCTTTCTAGAAATTGTTTATATTACTGTTAGAAATTGTTTATAGTCTTGAGTTATGTTTCTGCTAATAATTGTTCTCTGAATCGTCTGAACATGTGATTGCTGTTTTTTCGTTGATTTGCTCATGGTAAGAACGTTGCTTGTAAACAACAACCAGATTAGATTACTCAAAAAGTTTGGTATATTCTCTTATTTTGTGCAGGCTACTTAATGATTCATTTTCCATTCAACTCAAGGCACACCAAGACAATTAAAATATCAATGTGAGAAAACGAACAGAATCCGGAGCCATGAAAAAAGATAGCTCCGGAACTGGAGCCGGAGCAGAGGAGCTACACTCATGAAATCCACGAGCGCCGGAGCTGTATCATTTTTGCGACGGCTGCGCAGCCCGGTAAAAACAGCGGTGTATTCGGTGAGAACGTCGTGTCTCCGCCTCTTTTAAAAGGTGGAACGGCGTTCCTTACTTTATGTGGTGCCAAAATACCGGCGACTTAAATTTTTTTCTGCAGAAAGCATCCCAGCTATGTCGACGGTAAAAAGTCACATCGTATTTTTAATAGAACACACCCAACGCTTCTAGTTTGACACGAGACCACTGAAGAAAAGTATACTTAAACCAGGAAATAGGGCAATGGAAAGTTGCAATCTGTGCATGAACAAACAAAACAAGTGCAAGATTTAATGACTTTTACAAAATCAAATGTGATAAGGGATGTTTTCCTTCTAATATTATTTGATTGTGATGCAAAGGGCTCTGCTTCATTTTCATGTCGACAATTTGCTAACACCGAACAGTTCGACTCAGTAGGAGCTTGGGTCATACAACACCTTAAACGCGTCGCTGGGGTCAAAAAATAACCTTGGAGCTTTATTTATGTTCGAAATTCAATGAAAGCCATGAGACACTATAACCGTAACAAATGAAGAGGAATTGATTTGCGAGATAATTGTTCAAGTGGACACTAACTCACAAGAGTTCTGAGATCAAAAACAGCAAAAAGCCTCTAACAGTGTTGGCAACTATACCCTTCATCATATGCACCTTTTGCAATTGGCTCTTCGAATTACATACATACTAGAGAAATTTTGAGTAAGAGGTTGAATACAACAACCAGGGTTATACAAAACTGTTAAGCTTTTGTGAAACGGGCAAGTCAGTTGTTTGAGATGGTGTCATACAACAGCTATTTAATTGGTGGTGTGCCGGCCCTGATGTAATCCCTCCAGATATCTACTTCCTGGGCTACATTTTGACTTAAACATTTATTGTATAATCTGAGTTTTGCATAGTTTACTGCAATGTTAAAACCCATATAGTTTGGGTTTTCGAGATCATATCGTTTTAATAAATATGTCAAAGGTAAGGTTGATTACTGTATCACTCAATGGAAAGTCTTCCACATTGTATAAAAAATTTACCCATCTTTTGGGTTTTTCGTCACAGAGCTTAAAAATTTCTATAAAATCTCATTGGGCAATTAATCTAAAACTCTGCATGAAACTTGCAGGCTGTTCAGTCGCTTTTTTCCCCAATGTAAAAATTTCATTGAAAATGACTGGTTTTCGCGTAACTTTTCACATTTTATCGCTGCAACGTAGGCAGTTTAACGTTTCTAAACAAGTCTTCTCCAAAATGAAACCGTGCGTTTAATGACGAAGGAATTTGAGGGGCTCACAACCAGCTTTAGACAATGTCAACTGCCTTAAACAAAAACAACAATTCTAAAGCGACGAGAAGCTTTGTTGATATGTGGACAATTCTTTTACACACAGGAATCCCAGTACGAAGCTTTTTGCGCGAGGGATTGACGAATGTACTCTCTTTATTACTGCTGCAAATTGCTTTGCTCTGAGAGAAAAAACGAACTATTTTTACCGCTTTGCTTTCCGCGAACCGGAGAGTCCACAGACTAAACTCGCAGCGTAGCTGTAAAAATTAGGTTCACTGGAGCAGATGAAAGCGCAAGTGAGCCACAGCCTAAAATACTGTACTCCTTTCCTCCTACTTGCCTACCATGAACGATGCTGTTTGCAATTTCCAACCTGTGAACAAGTTTCAACAGTTCCCTGCAAACTTGTTGTCGTCGCTACATCTACCTAACGACACGGTGTTCTGCTGTTCGTTGGAAATTTGCGGAGGCGTGGGCGTTGTGACGAGCCTTTTGTGCGAAACGAGGGCAGACAAAAGACTGTGGCAGCTGTCGAGCAACTCCTGCGGCGAAAGTATGAACATCGTGCTCGTAAACTTCTTCAACTGAATTGTAAGCAAAGCCATGGTTTGTAAGATCCAGGTATGGAAGAGAAATGTGTCAATTATAGCAGCGCTTCCAAACCCGGGTGTATAGCCAAGTTTTTTCATGAGGGTTGCGAAGCATTTGAAAATGCTGCAACTTTCCGGTATTTAACTAAAACGTTTCTTGAATGCAACGGTGCGTGTGAGCTTTTCTCCCATCAAGCCCCGACATGATCTTATCATGTCTTATAAGCAAGCTCAAGTTTCCCAATAGATTGCATATGTTAGTATAGGTTGTCTCTTTCTCAAGTCTCAATTGTTTCGTTGTTGTTTTTCCACGATGGCTCATAGTGGCACCCACAAAATATTGACAGTGAAAGTGGGTTGCAAGCTGAAAAAGATTGGGAAGCACTGAATTTCAGGAACCGTATGGAAACATTTGCTTGCATTTAAAATGGGGTCATTCTGGTTTTGGAAGATAGAAAAGCCGTCGAGGCTTCCCTAATTTTTATAAATTTTGAAACATTTTTTAAAAATTAAAAGTTTTGCGAAATTTTTGGTGCTGACTATCCCGTTCTTCCCTGTATTTACGTATCTAATTGATCATAGTGAAGTTTTCAAGTTATGCTTATAATAAAAAATTCCATGCACAAAAAGGTCACCCAAATGTTTGCCTACGCAACTTTTGTCGAAAGAGTCCACGAAATGTAAACGAGGGAATGTGGTCAGCACTCGGCATGATAATTTGTAGAATACGTTCGATTTCAAGTTTAATACTTTCTGTTGCCGAAAAGTTAGTTGCCATCCAGGTTGGTGAAAAAATCTCATTGATGTGTCATGTGTCAAGCTACGCCATCGTTGATGGCCAAAAAACTTCGCACCAGATTATTTGTGAGTACGCTTTTGTCGTCAACCTAGATTGCGGCCTTCGTGTGGAGACCGAATGCCGACGCTCACCGTGCGGTCACCTATATTTTTTTTAATTAGCTTTCAAGGCAAGTGCGAACTGAATGAAGTCTTTGTTTGACCTTTCATCCTCCAGCAAATGGATTTGGACAAGAGCTATGTTGAAAAAAGATGTTGAAAATAAAGTGTACCTAACTTTTTTGTAGCCTATTAAGTTTTTCCGTGACAAAAAAAGAAAATATAAGTGCAAGTCAATCTCGAATGTTTATTCGTATTTCTAACAGAGCGTTTTGAATCAAACTCGAATACATAAAGTCTGGTTTATACTGTGTTCCTGATTGCACATCCAAGGCAGTGGCGGTTCTAAGGGGGATCTGGGTGGGCCATGCCCCCCCCAGATTTTTGCTTGGCCCCCTGTTTGCCTTCCCCCCAGTTTTTTCTTAATTTCCCGTGCAATTAGTTTGGTTGACACCTACAGTAGATAACTTATTCTAAACGATAATTTAGAAGCCCCTAGCCTGCATTCAATATTTCCCAAATGCATGATCAGCTGGGTTGTTGTTTTTGACGTTCGGTAACTAGAGTGATTTATGACGACACACACCAGTACTGTAGTTGCTCGGATCCTGCGTGAAATTTAGTCAGACGGTCGTGGTGGTGAAAAATTAATTTCGAAACTAAGAAATACTCGCGGAAATGGGAAGATTGATCTTTCGTGCATTTCAGTGTGAGATGGAACTGGATTATATTACTGTCGGTAGATTGTTGCTTGTCCCAGTAGCAAAAGGTTTGTGAAAGCATTAAGCATTGGTTTCAGTTAATTTATCCGAATTTATCCTGGCTGCAGTATTGTGTTCTTCTGTCTTGTGTACAAGTATACGACTTCGAAACATCTTGCGAAAGTGGTTTGTGGCTTCAGTTTTAACTCTACCCACACATGTCTTGCAACTTCACAGAAATTTGTACGGATTTTTTATAATTTAAGCACTGTCTGTGCACACTGCACCAGTAACAAAAATCAGCACGCATTGATGTTATTTAATCGAAATCGATTTCGCCATACGGCATCTTCAGTCCAAGTAAATTAAAAGTTAAAACGAGTGGAAGTACGCAAAGCAGTGATTATTACGAAACAAAGACAAAGGTTGCGTGAAAAACATATTGAACTAATGTTGACAGTACCGTACTGTAAATAAGCATTTAGAGTAAGGACAAACAAAACAAGACCAACTAGTAACAATAAGTTAAAACAATAAGTTAAAACACACAGCGGGAGGAAAGAGCAATAAATGAGAGAAGAAAAAATGGTGCGCCAAAACAAAAGTGATGACAAGAGCAACGTCTCATTTAATGCGAGGCAAAATAATTCTGTGCT
>Ga0210059_1001661_pt1 | contig 33923 bp, 16 predicted proteins | sample Ectturendosymbi2_FD_188042 | JGI IMG/M metagenome (GOLD analysis project Ga0210059, IMG submission 188042) | Ecteinascidia turbinata endosymbiont from Florida, USA - Sample 2 (SPAdes) (version 2) | ecosystem: Host-associated > Tunicates > Ascidians > Unclassified | place: Key West, Florida... | reverse complement strand
AACCTAAACCCAAAACCTAAACCCAAAACCTAAACCCAAAACCTAAACCCAAAACCTAAACCCAAAACCTAAACCCAAAACCTAAACCCAAAACCTAAACCCAAAACCTAAACCCAAAACCTAAACCTAAACCAAAAACATGAACCTAAACCCAAAATTCAAACATAAACCCAAAAGCTAAGCCTAAAAGTTGAACCTAAAACCTACACCCCAAATCTAAACCCTAAACCGACACTTAAATATACACCCTAAATGTAAACCGTAAACCTATAAACCCTAAACTATTTGAAAATGTACATTAAAAGCACTCCTATCAAAGGAGTAACATCTACAAGCTAAGCCAAAAGAAATGGTGAGAACAGAACCAACGAACAATCGCACAGCAGGCATAGACACTTACCACTCAACTATGTTCATCTTGCTACTAAAACTCAACGTTATGTGTGAGGTGGATACAGTTCGAATTGCACAATAGTCCCAGCAGAGTTTTTGCATTTGATGGCAAAATATACACTACCATTTAGCAAACCTGTAATATCGGATCACAACTAAAACTTTTGATATTTTCAGAATAATCACATTAAAACAACAAAAATTTACTCAGTCCGATCCAGTCCTGATCCACCAGTTTTGAAAAAAATTGCAGTCCGATCCACTCCTGCTCCGGCCAAAATTGGCTTCAGTCCTGATCCAGTCCGATCCAGTCCTGATCCGTGCTCATCTCTGCTCGTTCAGTCTCAGTCATTTCCACAATTCCAGCCACACCTTGCTCCAAAACATAGGGGAAGTATGGGACCTATGAGTCAAAGGGAATGGGGACCCATGAGACGTTGACATTTCTCGAAACGTTGTGACGGTAAGCTTTCGGTTTTGATGCTGCGATATTCAACGTGACTGGCACTTTTGTTCTTGCTGTAAAAGTAGAAAACTTGCAGCACCAGCAATGAGAAAAAGTTGAAAAAAGCGTTTTATTTTGTGCACTTTAAAGTAAATGTTTTAAGGTGAGAACAAACTACACTTTAGACAGTTCAGTTAAACACAGTGATACGATGACGCAGGTTATTTAAGATTGGTTCGTCAGTTAACCTTTGGAGAATGCTTATTCATCCGTGCTCCATGACAAGAAATACAGGCAATCTTGTAACAGTCATGCAAGTGGAACCAATGAGACAAGACCGTCTCGTCGGTCCCGGGATCAAGCAGCAATTAAAGTTTTTTTTATTATATTCATGACTGGTGGCCCTGCAGTTATTGATTTGTGTTAAGAAACATGCGTGGTTACAACAGCAAATCTGCTAGGAAGTTGTTTTAAACTGTTATGGCAAGATGAGAATATGCCACCAATGTTTTTGCAGACTTGTAAGGATAATGCCAACTTTCAAGCAAAGAAAAACTGCCTGTGGTTTGGTTACTTAGAGTGCCGTCAATGCTGCTGTGAAAGATGTTGTGGTACACAACTTTTCCATTAGAAAAACGTGCAAGAAGCGTGGGTTGGACAAGTCCACCTTACGTCGATATGTTAAACAAGCTAGAGATGGCAATACATACAATGTTGCGAAGAAGTCTTGATCAACAAATGAGGTATGCCACCGTTTGTGCCCTTGTTTTGCATTAATTGTTTATTTCTCCAGACCACTGGTTTTCGATTATACAATATTCATTGTGTTCTAAAACATTTTTTGCAAAGTGAAACACGAACTACATTTGTATTTTTTTTCAAATTTCTAATTTTCTACTGACAGTGAGGAGAAGCAACTATGTGAATATTTTTTGTCCTGCGCCACTTAGTTGTATGTACGTGGTAAGATCCAAGCACGACAAGTGGTATATCATTTTGCTGTTTATCTGCACAAGAAAATTCCTACTTCACGGGAGAATACCGAACCTGCTGGAGAATATTGGCTCAAAGGTTTTAGACATCGGAATAAGACATAGCCTCCGATCGCCCGAAGTGAGGCAGATACCTCTCATCACTTTTATATTGGAAAACCTATTCCTGGTCCTGACGAAGAAGCAGGCCCGTCGCCAGAATTTAGCAGCAGGGGGGCGAAAAAAACAGAAGGAGGGGCCATATTGTTAAAATACAGTATTGGACGTATGCAGAAACCGGTGGGCCAAACGTGAAATAAGGGGGAACTGATTTCAAATGGGGGGGCAGGACCCCACTGGCCCCCCCAATGGCAACGGCCCTGCGAAGAAGGTGATTGAGATGTTAAGTTCTTGCAAACATCTCGTAAAATCAAGAATGGATTTATATTTCCAGAAAAACAGGACATTGCGTCAGTTCCAGAAATGATATGATTCGGCGATTCCCAGGACCCTAGCCAACTGCTCAAACAAAGCGCCTTAGTTTAGTTTTGAAATTCAATGCAGACTTGTCATACGTGTCGTTTTAAACTGATTCGCTACGTTTTTGTGCCGCAATGTCATGAGCAAAATTGTATACGTTATTCACGCAAATACGTTTCGTTAAATCGACAAAATATGGGTTTTTATACCCAAGCATTAGATCCTTTTTGCGTCTATCTCTTGAGTCCTAAGTGCTGTCTCGTCGGTCCCAGGGATTGGGGACCAATGAGACAAAAACCGTAAATTTTCCTGGGGCGATATCTACATTAACTTTTTCGAAATTTCAAACGGAAATGGTTGCAAAACGTAGCTTCTTGGCATAGTTTCCAACACTGAAAATATAGATCAAAAATTTGCAGTAACTTCGGTTTTATCATGCAATCAATATTTTTGTCTCATCGGTCGCACACTTCTACTTCCTTGTGTTTCACAAGCCCAAAAAATGACCAGAGATGAACATGGACTTGGATTTGCATTGAAATCTTGCCGCATTCTAGTCAGAGGTCTGGTATTTTGATAGATTTGGATTTTACAATTTCAGCCTAGCCAGATTTGGATTCGATTTAGAATAATGTTTTGAACACCTTCGCATTCAGTTTGGGACTGCAGATTGCTGTATTGAAAAGTTTGGTCCAGTGGAGTTTCTATCATCCGTCACGATTGCATATTGCAGGGTTTCCCAAACTTTCTTTGGCCATATACTCCAGAATTTCGACAAATGAGCAAGTACTCCTACAAATTCTCATTTGAAGCATTAATACGAAAATACAAATACTTGTTTCTAGAAAGATGCAGAATGTCTCACAACATGTGGTTGCGTGCTTTGATGCAGTCAGATTGTTTGTATTCGTCCCTATTTTTTGAACCCTACCATACAATCGCATTTTACTCTGTGAATGAGTGCGCGAACATTGCAATGTGTGTTTGATTGATGGCGCGTCATGTCACACTCACTTGCATTTACCTGGACTCGACCAGTTTAGGGATTGGCGCCCTAATCTGCAGCAATGTTGTAACAAGTGTTACGTGTTAGCTAATAATAGTGTTAAGAATGTGTCTGTAACCCTGTGGTTCTGCTTCAACGCAGTTGCAAAAAGTGTCTGAAACTCTGTGATTATGAAGGTTCCAATGCCTTGTAATATGTCCTGTTTTGTCTGTTTTTATCGACCTGCGTTGTGAAGAATGTGTAGCTGTGTGTGCTTCTACTATGGACTTGGTGTCTGTCCACGAACAAATAAATTAAATTATGGCAAAAAGGCTAAGCAAGATAACAAAATCCACAAAATTTTTAACAGAACATTTTAGCTTTTATATTTTTAGAAGAGAACTATAAAGGTAGACTCCGTTTTATTGCTAACCTCAAATGTACACCTTCAGATAGGCAAATGTACACCTAGGGGTACATGTACCAGACATGGGGTAATCGTCAATTGTAATCGATTACAGTTTTTTGAGTATTCGTAATTAATTGAACTGACCAAAAACAAACATTGCTAATTTAATCGTAATCGACGATTACTTTCGCGATTAAGAATTTTTACAAGCTAGGCTTTTTCAGGGATCCCTCTGTATATTTTTGAGGATATCATCTATTTATTCGCATTTTGGTCCTGCGCACTTAATTGCGTTTGATTAGTTTTTAACGCCATCTGTAGGAAGAAACAAAGGTTGTTTAACAATGATCTATTTGAATACCCGTAGACACATTTCGCTCAGTCAAAAAGGCTTGAAATTTGAAGAAAAATTTTTAATTTCTGTACATGAATTTGGCCAATTCAAAACAACAGATGCGCAGAATAGTCTGGATGTTGGTTCTTTGTGTAAAGGTTTGAAAGAAAAGTTTAATGGGTTAAAAGTGGTCAACCTTATAATATTATTATGCACGTTTTTTTAAGCATTCTTCAATACTTTAAGTTACTGAATACCTCTTGGTCACTGAATACTGCAACTGAAAATAAAACACGTTGTATTATGTTGGTCCTGGTAACACAATGTATGAAAATTATCCATTTTTTTGCAAGTACACATGGCAAGAAATTGACTTTCTTTTGTGCTTTTTATAATTTGAGTTTACAGTGATAAGTTGATATCAATATATATTCTTAAACAGTGGCGGATTAAGGTTGCATGAGGCCCCTGGCTAAAACTTAAAAAGGGCACTTTTCTCTCTCCATATATATATACATATACATAAAACTGGTTACCGACTTAGTAATTAGGAGCCACCTAAATGATGGGGACCCTTTTAATCCGTCACTACTCTTAAATAATTTACGCAGATAACTTTGTTGATTTTATCGCTATTTGTTTGTAGGCTACTGAAAATGACAGGCGCAATGATATTTTTTATTTAATAGCTATGCGTCCTGAACTGGAATGATTTAAAGAAATTTTATTGTGCTTGAGTCAACTTTCAATCTTGACTAGCTTTTGCTCAACATTATTTTGCATCTCATGAAGTTGTCATCAGGGCCTCTAAAATAAATTTTACCAGGGGGTACGCTACGAAGATCGATACCGGGAACCCCTAGATTCTGTGCTAGGTTTGCCAGATGGCCGGTATTTCACCGGCCTGGCCGGTATTTTGCTGGTAATTTAGCAGAGGCCGGTAAAAGGCCGGTATTTTGATAATCGGTGCTCGAAGCCGCTATTTTGAAAATAAATAATTTGCCGCAACTTTGAAAAGAACAAACGCCGAATTTCTCACATTGTAATGACTCTAGCAGTGAATCTTGTCAGGACAGTTCCTTCAGGGAAGTTTATTTGCTGCTGTTGACGCAATCCTTGGTGCGATTGCACGTCACACACACACCAAAATGTCATGAGCCAGCCAATATACGGGCAAATTGCTAATTGTGACTTAACAATACTCACTGTCTCTCTGTTTTCCCTGTGACGCTTACGAATTACGATACAGATTACTGTAGATATGACACTGTTGACAAAATGGCCGGTATTTTCACAAAACGCATCTGCCAACCCCAGTCTGTGCCCTCGTTGAAATCTATATAGATTGTTCTTATAGTAATCAGATAAAACAGATACCATGCTAAGATTTAGAAATGGTAACTGTTTCATCTACTGTATATTCAGTTGTTGTATTGATAACTGGCTTACAGAAAACTTAGCGTGCGTACTTTCATCCTCCCAAGCTCCAGTACCTACCAAGCCCGGGTACGATACCTCTTGTACCCCCTCTCGTAGGCCCTGGTTGCAATCAGAGTGAGTTAATTTAGTGTCGTCTATGCGCCGGTTTTGTGGAGAAGTTACACGCCAGAAGTAAGTCGGATAAGAAAGATACGCAAGAAAATGCAAGAGGTCCGATTACTGAATTTTGAGATTTAACAAACTTGACTTCAACTGTCTACAATTGCAAGTGATGCTGATACGTTTTGGCTCGATCCACATTAGTACAAACAGAACAGTCAGAATGTTTCCAAGTATTGAAAAAGACGGTCGCAGAGGAGTATTTCCCAACGGTTATCTATCACAAAAAAAGGTGAAAAGGGCGATCAGCCGTTAAAATGCATTCTAAGCACCAAATGTATGAACAGAAACCTGACTACTGATTAAAAATGTTAAATTACATACGAGGGTGAAGTTGCAAGATTGCCTTAAGTTTGCAAGCAGTTGCACTTCTATATTTTAATCTATTTGATAGGGAACTACGTCTATTTAAAATATAAGGACATTGAATCGCGGTGTTTTCGAGAGATTGACACAAGCTCTCAGATAGGAAGAAGATTAGCATTTTGTTGAGGTTATCACGGAGAACACTGCTCTCATGAAGTATGTAGACGACTTGCATCTTGTGGAAAACAAACAATGTTCGTTTCTTAAATGTAGCATTGCTAACTCACTAAGGCAAGCTTTGTCTAATAAAAATCCTTGTAATTTGTACCATAATTTTTATGGTTTTCATTGCAGTGTTTTTGTAGTTGATGCATGACATGTTTGAGTCTAATGTGTTATTTTGGCAGTGCAACACATGTTGCGACCCGGATAGTGCGAATATGTGATGTTTTTTAATCAAACTACGGTTTTGTCAGCAGTAGTGTCTTGGAAGTTCCTCAAATCCATGGGCGGATCCAGAGGGGGGCGATAGCCCCCTGAAGCCAACGAAAGTAACTTTATTCACCACGACTTTATGCAATTCAGAAAGCACCATTCGCGATATAAGGCTATTTTGCCCTCATTGTTTTGTCACAGCAGTGTTGTTAAATGTTCTTCAACTCTCTTACAGTAGTGAACCCGTAATGAGACTTGGGTAGAAATATAACTGGAATCGCCTCCTCTAACGTTACTGGCTGGACCCGCCCCTGGTCAAACTAGCAAATCAACTACTACTACTGTTTATTCCCTGTTTTCATTAATGGGAGCTTTTCAATTACACAATGTTTCTTGATTGCATCAGCATTTTTTTTCCAACACGCTGATATCGTGGCTCATGCTGAAATTTGAGACTGAAAAAGCTGTTCGTTAAGATTTATCTTCTGTCTAAAACAGATGTATTTCAAAAGTGATGTTCCATTCCTTTCTTTCAGTTTTTTTAGTTTTAAAACCGATGCCATGCGTTTTATGCTACATGCAAATCCGTTTCTGAACATGTCTGAAGTCAACACCTACAGTTTGACTTGCAGCCAGCAGAGCCAGCATAAATTATATTATCGTTTACAGAAATAAAACATGAAATCCAAGACCGTGTTGAATACAACACTCTGACAACACATTGAAAACACTTAGTTACTATAAACAAATTAATCTTTAAGCTTGTTTCAGCCGTGTTGACCAAGTCGATACTGACAAGATATAAATGCACACGATTGCGTTTTCTGTGTGTTGTGTCGGGTGAATCGTCACCTGCGTCGTGTTGGCCTTTCAACGCCTGAGCGACAAGAGGCGTTGTTTACTGACAAGAGAGGGAAAAAAGAAAAAAGCTTGGCGTATAAAATTTTGTATCTCTGCCTCCAGACGAGTAGCTGCGAAAGAATGAAGTGAAATGAAAATGTTCGAACTCCAGGAAAGTTGCAATTTTCTTATCCTTGGGTTGGACCATTGCGTTAGACAATTTTTTTTTTTCGAGTGAATAGTGTAAGACCAAACTCAGTAACAGCAGCAGCAGCAAAGAAATACAAATGAGAGACTTAGTTGATTCTCGATGTGACTACTGAGTTTAGGCATGTGAAAATTGTCGATATTCCATGGTTCAACTCAATGAATTTCTCTCCGTGTACTGGTGTAAAGTTAAAAACCAGTAGTTTCGGCATTATCTCCATATTTGTACTTTCTAGTATCAGTTTACTTGCAAGTTTAGCAGTGAAGGATGCAAAAATGGCGCAGAACATCCATTTATAGTTCAAGTTTATCAGATAACTATTGTGCCCTCACTGCATCGTGGAAGTATCTTTCATCACTCCTTCAGATCTTCAGTAATACTTTCAGCATTAAAAAATTATATCTTTCTGCGCAACTGTTGTATTTAAAAATGATGCCGACGTTTCAGCTTGCTTCATAGCGGACTTTCATCAGGGCAATGATGAATAGAAGCGAAACCCAAATAAGTAATGTGTATGCAATTGTTGGCTGAGTCGATACTGACTAGTATACAATGCGCACGGTTATGTTTTCTGGTTGTTGCGTCTGGCAAATTGTCACCTGCGTCATGTTGGCTTATTTTTAAACGCCTGAGTTACAAGACGCGTTGTTTTCTCACAAGAAAGGGAGAAAAGGAAAAAGCTTGGCGTATAAAATTTTGCAGCTCATGACCGCGGGTTTGGTTGTTGATGACATACTGGGAGAACAGTTCATGTACAGCAGAAAGTTGTCAACATGTTTTGATAGTGAAGAAATTCTTGAATATGTTATTGAAATGAAACTGTTAGAAAAGTGTTAGAAAAGTCTTTATATTTTAATATCTTGAGCAAAGCAACACGATCTCATTTGCGCAGAGGATAATAGTCCGTATTGGGGTGAACTGTTGTTTGTTTCTGTGTTCGAAAACCAAGAGGCGCTGGAGCTAATTCACACCTAAAATTTTCGGGAAACAACTTGAGCAAGAGTTGCCAGACTGTCCGCGTTAAGAAACAGTGTAAATACAGCCTAACATTGTTTATCTTCAAGTGCGCGATACGACGCAAAGCGAACACTCTTGGGAAAAAAGTAGCCTATAGTATTTGATGTTCATTTGACTACCTATAATCATGATCATGACTGCTTGAGATATAAAAAGGTTCAGACCGTGGTGATTGGTACGCTACTGACGGAAGAGCTTCTGACTGATTCCGGTTACATTGTCATTGGTTCCAACCGGATTGCAGGGCAGATCTAGCCATGGTTGCTGCAAGATCCTTGCCACACAAACCAAGCAGCACTAAAGCATACGACTAATGGGAGTGTCACAAATTTTTAGTGTAGGTCGCAAGTTTTAAATCGCTTGACAAATGCGCTGCGAGCAAAGAAAGTTTGGAAACTATTAGCCTGCAGGGTAGCAGCAGCGAGAGAATGAAGTGAAATGAAAATGTTCGAACTCCAGAAAAGCTACAATTTTCATATCCATGAGTTGGGCCATTGCGTTAGACAAATTTTTTTTGACCGAAAGACTATTTGTTATTCATGATGTAAATACTGAGGCATGTGCAAATTGGCGATATTTCGTGCTTCAACTCGGTGGATTGCTCTCCCTGCACTGATGTAATTAAGTCAAAAAGCTCTGGTTTCGGCATTATCTCCATATTTATATATTTAGTCTCAGTTTACTGGCAACGAATTGCTCTTTCCTTCTGTTTCCCTTCCCAATGTGCAGCGTCTTCGCCCCTACTCGCCACTGCCCTGATGAAGGCCCGCTGTGAAGTAGGCTGAAACATCAGCACCTATTTAGGTAGAAGAGCCTAAGCTGAAAGTTTTAATTTTTTACTTGTTCCTGTTGACAGGTCATGAAATATTTGTACATTTAACACTTTGACTTACTCCAAAATTTGTGCAACGACCAGGATTTCTTTGTATCGTTGGGATACAGCAATGAAATAAAATGTTTTCAGAATTTGTTTAAACAAGATAGAACAGAGTGTTATGGCAATAATCAGATTTTTCTAGTGGCTTTAGAAAAAAAGCTGTCATCAAAAAATATTGCTGGATATATTTTGCTTTTCAGTTTTATGGTTTAACCGAGTATCCAAAGAGATTATGCAATATAAGCTTTTTCTGTTCACGGCATTTCAGCAATAGTTAGCAAAAGATTAATGTCAAGTCCATGACGCAATTTGCACACTTGTACTGTATTTGATCATGTTAAGTTCAACGACAGGGAATGTCTCCTGGGGGGAAACGACGGCTTTTTCTGACGAGATATGGACTCTTTCCGCCAGGTCAATCGTTGGTTGCTTGTTTGGAATCATCGTGCTGGCAGGTTTCTTTGGCAATGCGCTAATTGTGGCAGCAATTTCAAGGCAAATAGAACTTCAAATCAGAGGAAACTACCTGATTGGGTGAGACTACTCGGCTCACATTGTGCCGAATTTGCGCCTATTTTTGCAGCAACTTTGCTTAGACCTAGAAGGAAGCTCTAAAAAGAACATTCAAGCACAAATAAAAGCTTTTTAATAGAGGCGACCTTTTCTTAGCATAACATTGCAATTTCACGGAGCTGTCGGTGTACCCTTGAACTGAGCAAGGAGTATTTACAGAATTATGTTTGAAACTCGCACTCACACAACGCAAAACTGAGAATATGAATGTCAGTGATCCTGCAAAGCCTTAGAAAGTTATCTGCATCCTACAAGATATTCCCAAACTGTTGCGTTTTCAAAGCAAGAAGCTTCGTGACAGATTCTTAAAATTTGATAAACGCATGGCAGTGAGTTTTAAAAAGGAAGTATCTCAATAACTTTGACTTACTTTTCCTTTCGACTGTGACTGAAATTTTCTTGCCCTCCAAGAAACAACCATCAGTGTACCAACCTTTCCCTTCAAATATCTTCTTTCACTAAATTATTGGCTGAACTGTGTACTTTGATTCAAAAAATGTATAATTGTTTGCGCTCTCTCGAGCAGTGCACGGCTTATGTTTTATCTACTTTATGACAAATTACCGTTTCTGGCACAGATCAGTCGTTTAAACGCGGGTCTCAATTACGTTAAGAAGTTCAGGAATCTATCTATGGAATAAAAGCAAATGATGGATGAAATTTTCTTTGCCGTACCATTATAGTTGGCGTTGAGTTTTAACTTCAAAAATAAACGCAACATCTTTGGATTTCAACTTAGGATCATTCGCTTGTTTTTGCTGTAACACTTCCACTGCCCGCTGTAACAGCGGACGTGACATAGGCTGATGGTGGTTTGACACAACCATTTCGCGCTTCAGACTGAAGACTGCCAGCAGTTGTTTGTCCTTCTCAAGCGTCAAGCCCGTGCCCATACCTGGCGCTGAAGAAATGCAAACAAAATCTGGTTTCGTGCAAGAAGTGAAACTTGACAGAAAAACAGCGCAGACCATCAACACAACGGCTTTCTTTTTCAAGATTTCGACGTTGATGCTGCATAGACTGCACACACTAGTGACAAACATGAGAAACCATCGTCTGTGAGATTTTGCATGCATTAGGCTTGGGAATCGATGCAATTGTAAAACAAAGCATAAGATTGCCTGACATTCAGGTCAGGTCATCTGATTGTGAGCAAGAGCTGAGATTATGCATGAAATTCGCTCAACAAATTTGAAAGACTAAAGGTTTGCATGTACATAAACATATGAACAGTTTCTTTCGCTCATCCAGGCTGCCTTTATTGAACCATTACGCAACCGAAGATGTTCACGTAGCCCCCAACGTGTTCTACCAAGAAGAGCAATAACAATAACAGCTGGTTTGGGATACTTGTACAAGTACGCAGCTGTTCATGTATCGCAGCTTAAGTGTCATGTTTATATTTTCGTCATTCACTCAGAACAAGCGAAATTTTTGGAAGTACAGAATTACTGACGCTCTCTTTCCATCAAAAACTATTAAAAACTCTAGGTTTGCTGCAAGCTTTGAGGAATCAGTCGACAGAGCTCTGTCTTCTTTCTTCTCTTTTTTTTTGATGTAAACCTGCACATATCTGTGTTCAAGTAACTAGCTTCGACAAAAGTGACAAACAAGTGAATCTATCGGCACTTTTTTTAGGAAATCGATTTCACGTAACACCACGCATCTACATTTTCACGAAACATTTCACACAACATTACGCACCTTCAGTTCTACAAATCTACTTGTGGATTCTATTTGAATAAGGCTGTAGGCCTGAGGATGCGTATTGTGACGTAAAGTCAATTTCCTATGAAAAATGGCGATTAAATCAATTTTTTAAGCCATCAAAAAGTTACGAACGCAAAGCATTCCTCTATCGCAGAAACCCATCCAGAAAAACTACATTCATCTAATCTCCAGAGAATCAAAACGTTCTGTATCTCTGATATTGCCAATAATATCTTAACACTTTGCACGGTTAAACGTAAAGGCACCCGCTTGACTTTTTTGGTTTGCAACAGGTGCGCAACAAGGGGGAAAAGGGGGCACAATTTCCGGGGCCCCGAATCACTATGGGGCACCAAAAAGTCGCAACAATTTCAGAAGTACTTTCTTCAATACAGTACAATCGCTACCGAAAGACCTCAGGTTCGAACATGCGGGCGCCAAACTTGTTTCTTGCCCCGGGTGCCATCTAAGCTCGTTTCGCCCCTGGGCTGTGAGTGGCCTTGCTGGGAAACAGAGTATTGCTGGTAAAACAACGAGTCAACCAACAGATATAGAATCACGATTAGGCTATGTATCACCTTCGTAACATTTATGCAGTGGAAAAAAAGCTAAACTTATACACCCAAAGACGTCGATAATCACGTCTCACTTAATCGTTTTCTTTGTATTTAATTTGAAAAATAATTGTTGGTTGCTTTGTCTATAAATGCTCCCAAGAAACCTGGACAACTGACGGTGGCAGCAAAGCCTTAGTGTCCACCTAAAAAATGTAGTATGTGAGTTATGTCAATACAAGCATCTCTAATGTTGACAAAAAAAGCAAACATAACGTTAACAGTTAACACCATCGTAGTAAACAGTAGACCAGTGAAATTCAAACTATAAAATTTGAAAAGTACGTTGTCCAATATCTATCTTGAAAGTATGTTATGAAAACAGCTGTTATCTGTATTTAGGCTGGACAAAACCCTAAACCCATATGACTTCAACCAGCACAGGTGTTTGCTTGCACAACTATTTATTTGCGTTTCTTGGAAAATTGAAAATTTAACTAAAGAAAAACACTGTTTATTTTCAAAAATCTTAATTTGGAATCCCTGATTTGGAGATGTCGCATAAGCTTCTGGATGCAAATATCGTTGTAGCCGTAACGTCTCGTCTAACCAAAACATTTTAATCAAACGATAACCTTTCCTCCCATCAAAACGTTTTCACGTAAATTACCATCCCTAAAGGTGAACCAATTTGTGCCGATTGGGCGCTGGTATTGAAGGGACCTCGGCATACGACTTTGACGCCTCCGCCACGTACAAAATTCTGTGACTGCAGGGCATTGCAAGGTCGCAACAAGTCAGCATCGTGTCAATTGAATTACAGAAAATATTTTCAGCAAGTCGTTGGCCTTGTGTATTGACCCCTGCCCTCGGGGCCTTTTGTTATGTGAATAAACTGGTTTGATTGATTCACTTAACGGTTGGCTACAACAGGTTTCCGTCGGTAAATTGTCGTGTTGTTCAATTTGTCTCCGAAACGTATTTCCCCTGACGCAAAAGAAATCTTTACAGCTGAGATCACACATATCTCCCCGTTTTCTGCCATAAGTGGGATTTGTCAGTTGCAGTGCCATCAGTGAGGTAGTTTTAAATGAACAACAAACAACGTTTTGCCCAAAATCATTAGAGTTGCCGAAAGTTTGGTGATGAAACACGTATATAAGTGGAACACTGCTTGTTTCTTACTCAGCCGTACTGCACAAACTTGCATAACTTTAAACTTGCAAAATGTTGTTGCAGTGGTTTGTGCCAAAACGCTTCATGTGTTACTCCTGTATTTTGTCTAAATGGACGTAGATAGCATAAAGTCATGAACAAACAGTCAAGAGCAGTTTAACAAACGTGAAATTTAAACACGATTTCAATGATAACAAATTCCTTTTCTTGGAGCAACCACCTGTAAAGATACATTATAAATCAATCAAAATTTTTCTTGTTAAAGGCAAGTAACAACATTTTCTGCTTTCAAAAGTTAATACATTATCGGAATTTGTGATGCTTCACTTATGCCAAGGTTATAACAATGTTTTATAACGTTGGATTAAAGTTAGCAAAAATAAATTTGTATCTTTGAACTGGTTGTGTGTCATTCGTTTGCAGCAATACACAGAAGAGGTGGTAACTTAGCAGCATTTACCATGAAGAAAGATCACCACGAGCCACTTTAGCAAGCACCTCATTCCCAACACAAAGCTCAAAAGGTTTTGGTTCAGTGATTTTCCAAACTTACTACTGTCGCAAATTCTACTCTGCGCAGCAGGTCACTTATTTATAAAATCAGAACATAAAATGCTTCTTACCACAAAAGTCCACGTTAAAGTTCAGTAAGCCCTAGTGAAGTTGACACGGAATTTGCAAAGTTCACTTCACATGGTGAAATTTGAAAGGAAGTATTTTAGTTTCAATAGAAAGCGAAATTTTTTACCATATGCCCTTTCACCTACCTAAATTACGCATGAAGCATAAAAATGTAAACAAGAAACCTTTGGAAATTTACTCCACAATGCATCCTCATACAGCTCTATAACAATAAGTACTGTGCGTTTCACCGTAACCAATCGGAAAGCTTGCCAAAACATTTTGTGCATATAAAAAGGTGTGGCCGATTTGTTCTGTCAACGCTGTCTTAGTTTGAAACAAATCTCCTGAAATAACTAAGCTATAAAGTACAAATTAAGTTCTCCGCATCTCTTGGTAACAATGTTTCATGTATCCTCTAGCTGTAATCGTATTCACCAGTTGCAACGAATAAAATGATTGTGCAGGCTGACGACAATCCAAATGTCTTGTTCAGGTGTGGGGACCTACTTACAAGAATGGGCATGAATCGCAGAATATTGCTGGCGGGCCGCAAAAGATTTAATTTAATCCTAAACTTATCTTGAGAAAGAGCGAGATAGAGGTCTCTACCTTGCTGTCTATTTCTCTTGGAGTTTAGTTTAACGCGATGTTGTCTTCGATGATGCGGTCGTCGAATGAATTTTTTCAAGTGGGGTCAAGAGTGGATTTGTCCAGGGGTGGCAGGAGTTGTGAAATTTCATTTTGCCAACTCGAAACTAAGAAAACAATCATTCTTGTGGAAAATTTGATGCGAAAATGTCAAATTGTGCAATCCACGGAGGCCGAATTCGCCCTGCTCCTCCCAGTTCCAACGTCCACGGTTGTGTTCCAACTTTGGTAACGAAAATTCTGATGCGGGCCATATCAACCGGCCGCGTTTGGCCTGTTTCCGAAGGTTCCACGACCCGGGCTAATCTTCACTTATTACAATAATTGTTTTTTATTATTATTAAATATTATTAAACAACCGGTCATCGGAAAAAATGTAGTGTAAATACACGTAATGCTCCTTATGTTAGCTGAGAAACGCTCATTATGATTTATTACAATATTAGGAACTCTGTTCCACTGGTCGTAGTCCCGGCAAAAAGCTCAAAAGAAAATGCCGTCCGTCTGTAAAAATAACCGCAACAGCCAGCAGACAACATAAAAAGCGATGTATTGGCACTCAATCTCCGTATTTTCACATTTTCAGATCTTTGGCAGTGACAGACCTTCTGGTGTGTTCCGTCGTAGCACCTTATTCGGCAGTAATGGCACTGCATGAATTTGGACCCAGTTCAATGCGCACGAGGTGGTTACCGTTGCCAGCAGCATGTCAAATTTTCATCTTCCTGGACATGGCCTGTTGCACAGCATCGATACTGCACCTGTGCACTATCGCCGTTGACAGGTAAGTGAGCTGGTGATAAATGTTGCGTGCAAACATGAACGCCTGTCGGCCCAACGCGTTTCGAATTAGGCTCGACTTACTGGAAATGCTTGTCGAATTACTGCAGCTTGGATGGTTTCAGCGAAATTCACTCGCGGTTGGAGCAGCCCCCATCGTGTTTGGGCAGCCTGTTCAATTTATTACAGCAGAATCTCCTAGTTCTCCATAATTACTGTGGAATCCTCTTGATAAATTCATTTCAATCCTCGTATTGTAACAATGACCTCATCTGAACAAACAAGGAATCTCAACCGATTAATCGAATGTCATCAAACGTGTCAATCCCATCCCAACGGTGCGATTATTTGCGTTTCTCCATTTGGGTAGATGTCCTACGATTTATGGTCTGAACTTTCCTGTAACTATTGTCAGTGAATATTCAGTTTTACTTCATCCTAGATTTGTATATAGTGTGTATATATTAGGTATTTCGTTATGTTGTCAAAATAAAATTCAGTTGATTGTGTAGACACAATGCAAACGGTTGAAAACTCAGGCCTCTAATATAAGTCGGAGTACCTAACCAGCAGGATCCCCAACCAAAAAGTGTTCTCCATTACAAAAGTGTTGTTATGTTGTTTTGCTTAAACGGGATCATAAAAGGACTGGAAACAACAGTCAGGTACATGCAGTATTAATACCTAAAGCTGGACTGCAGCAAGACAAAAAAACAAGGATGCAGCACGTGTTCATTTTCAGTTTATCACTATTTTGACTAAATTTATCGATTGTATTGACCATGCGTTTTATATTGTGTAGAGATGGGCAGTTCAAAAAAATTTAGTATTCCAGGATATTTCGGGAATAGCTAAATCGAATCCAAAATACCAAATTCTACTCTGAATTTTCTGGCTACCAACTTTGCACAAAACCGGCATGAAGATAATATTTTTTCACCGCAACAACAAAAGCACAAGTTTCTTGCAGAACAATATATTAGGCTTTCTAAATGTCCGCCCAGGAGATTACATCTTTGTAGCGGTCAGCCCGCAGTGAAAAACTATCTCTCGAAAGATGTTTATGTGGTAGGTTTGCAAAGATATTTCAAAGTCAACAGCTGTAGCAAATGCAAGTATTCAGCGCCGTTATGTCACCACCCTTGCGTGACAGCATTATTTGGTTGGACGTTTAGCTTCAGACAGCTGGCAATTCCTGTTTTTGTCAATGGCTAATAACATGCAGTGCAAGCGCGTGACTAAAACCGGAAAAGATAAGCATCGAGCGGCATTATACTCCCGCTTTTTCTTCGTATTCGGGAAGACGTTCGCATTGCATGTCATTGCCCTGCATGTCGTCTGCATGTCAAAACAAGCGTAAAAATTATTTGCACGTGTCACACGCACCTGATGTGAAGACTAGATAAAAGCTGAAATTGATTATCCAGTTTAAATTGGCATTTTCGATTCAGATATTTTAGGATCTGGATACGCTATTCTAAGTTGCCCATCCCTAATTGTGTGTTATAGATATAGTTTATATCTGTGATGTTGTTGTTTAGGAAGTTTTTTTGTTTACGTTTCTCATTTATAATGAATCATTTATACTGACATCTACTTCCATGTATTAAGTATAACTATAAACTTGTGTTATTTTTTGGGTTTGGCATCCAAGGCCAGAAAGATCCCGTCCTGAAAGTTTTAAACGGAAAAATAAAGCTGAGCTGCTTAAGAACAAAGAAAACAGCAGAATTCCTTGACTAGAGCGTGGCTTTCGTTGGGCTTGCTGCACCTTTCTGAGCCTGCCCTGTAGTTGGTATGTACATCCTTTTGCCTTTGGTGGGAAAAAAGGATGAAGGATTGCGCGATCTACCCTTGCAGTGCGGAATTCTAGTGTCTTTTTTTAGAAATTAATAACAGCGATGTTTGCTTTGTTCTTTGACTGAAATTTTCAAACTTTTCTTTTCTTCTGAAATCATTTTTCACGAAGGAATAAGCAACTTCAGAATATTTGCAATTGCTCTTAAATTACTATAGTGATTACAACTCCAAGGCTGAGTAACGCTTCACGTGCCTAAAGTTTTTGATGAAATCGTCAAAAACTGTCGTCACGAACTACTCGGACGAATGTAACGACAGATGTGGCTGAACAAAAATATGATTATTTATCGGTTTGAAGTAATAAGTTTTTTCAAATAAGACTTGGAAACAAGTCGACACACCAAACTAGCTCTGTAAAATAATCAAGGGTGTTAATTCACTAATTTTCTATGAACAGCATGCTTGATAGAAACTAAGGATGCCCTGGGACATTACAATAAGCTTTCCTTGATTTATAAATCCTGCTCTATTCAATTTTGTTGGGTCGTGTTCTGGTCACTTCCTTGCTTTGTGTGAAAAAAACTTGTGGAATCAACCATTTGCTTCGATTAGAGCTCGTGGTGTGTGCTTCCGGTTTGTTGATGCGCAAAAGCGCCGATATAATGAAAGCGCCACATCGAATCCTTTGACTAATGCAGCAAATTTCGCCGAATTGATGTTATTTTGATTTCTTCTTTGCGGTTGGTTACTTCAATGAAAAGTGATCGGAAATTTTTCCAAGCGTGAAACAACCTCACTTTAGGAAATTCGAGTGTTGTTCGTATGCTCAAGAAATATGAACTGAATATTCGCAAAACAGAATATTGTGCATACAGGCCGCAACACGTTATTGCAATTTGCCGCTACTGACATTTAAAAGAGTACAATCACCGACCTTGCGTTAGTAAGTTGAGAAAAAATAAAAAATCAATCTGTTAAAATTGGTAATCACGTTGTGCAGAATCACTTCGATAGGCAATAATGATGAAGTGTATTGGGACACAACGTATTCACAAAGTTACCCGCCTGGTTGCAAGCTGCGGAGATCACCTTTATTCTTTCAAGTTGTATTTTAGTGAAAGAGAAATGGAGATTGGTGGGACGATGGTATAATTGGGCTTATGTATGGTTTCTGAAAGGATAAAATTGGAAAATTTTGGTGTGAAGTTGTATACACAGATTTATCGGCTGTATCAGCGATTAGGGAAGCTGGAAGGTTAGGCTAACTAAAGACCGGCTTGATCCACTGCAATTGCAACAAAGAGTGATACACGGCGGACTTCACACCCTGTTGTAATCACCATCTGTTGTCATTTTCCAAAGAAATTCAGGGAAAGGCCATCTTATCTTTTGCGAAATTGAGCCGCTTGTTCAAATTTCAATCGATACGCTTTCGGATAACGGTCTGTTTGATGCTCGAGAGTTCAACGAACCGATGGACTGAGCAACTGCTGGTTTGAATTGAAATGGAAGTTAAAAGGCTCTCTTGAACCTCACACTTGCTTTTGCAAACGCTGAATGGTCTCTTTGAGCATTGTAACGCAATTGCTGTTGTTTATAAAATATTCGTTGGTCCATGGTTGGTTGTACTGGGTTAGAAAAAATCCGGTTGAGTGCTCAGCATATGTAGATTTTGATCCCGTGCAAAAAGACTGCAGTTTGACATAAAAATTTGCGATGGCGGCATCTACTTCTTCCCAAAGAAGCTTTCTTCGCTTTTTTTGCCCCCCTAAATTGTGTTGCGTCCAGGAAAGTTTGTTTCAAACATACAATCAAAACGAAAATATTTCCCCGTAAAAATGTATTTCCGCCCAAACCTTAAAACTTGGCTACGGGCATGTGTCATACAATCTCAACTGCTGCGTGACAACAGGTTCGGATGGTGGCACGTTTCTGGGCAAGGCTACTGTATTCTAGTGGAGTATAGCAGCGTTAAAAACTGAGGATTGCTTTGCTTGTTTTAATTTTTTGTCCCAAAATGATGTTATACGGTGAACACAGCAACCGCAGAGCTGCCACATGTCGTCCGGAAAGAGAACAGTAAGATCGCCAACAATCTATTTAGCTGGTATCTGCTGGGACAGCTGTGTAAATACTAGTAGCCTACTCAATCAACAAAGTTGAGAGAAAGCTAACCAGCAATCCACCAATGTATCAGCTTTTATTTAATGCTGTGGTGGCCCGTTATCTTAGGGCTGCAACGATGTTTACAGTTTTGTAAAACACAAAAAAATATCCTCTATCCAGTTTTTTTTTTAAGGAAAATGTTAGGTGCCCGATATGGATCTGTAGGGACCCAATTTCTCTGATTCTAGGGACCCGATTTTATGTGATTTTAGGGACCCGATGATAATTTTCTGTGATTCTAGGGACCCGATTCGAAATTCTAGGGACCCGAATCGGGTCCCTGAAAAGCCTTAAAAAAATCTGCTCTAATCTGATCAACAAAATGAATTGCAAATGTCATAAATGCAAACCTTAAAGCAATGGTTTTATCAATTGTTTTGTGGCTGCGGACCCCTTTCACTGTACCCAGAACCGCTGCGGACCCCTTTCACTGTACCCAGAACCGCTGCGGACCCCTTCGCCTTTTCAACATTTTTTCGATCATTGAGAAAATAGATGGGGTCGCTTCTTAGCAAGAGCACCTCAACAGCCACGCCATGAAAGAAATTTCAGGGTTCGGCCTGCCTCCAATATCCGTCACCAACGTCAAATACAAAAAGATCAGTCGGCTTGGAATATGAACATGTCAACCTACGTACATTTGTGCTGCGGTTAAGCCGAATAATAGCACAAAGGGGCGAATAAAACTAACGGATTTTTTGATTGGATTTTGATTTACCGAGCCCCTAAAACACATTTGTGGTATCCTAAAGGTTCACGGACGCCAGGTTAAGAATCCCTGCCTTAAAGCATAAAAACGTCTACAATTGTACCCTCTAAACTATATTTTACATTGGGAAAAGTCATCCGAGTGGTTGTAGAAACACCTGAGTGAGATGCTGTGCGATCTCAGTTTGTAAGTGGCATGACAGCCTCAGTGAAATTAGTGGCATCATTTGAAAAAATACTAAAAGTATCTATGTCTTTCGCTTGCAGTTTGTTTGTGGCAAATGAGTTAAATATTTAAACCTTGTGCAAAACTTTACTGGTTTTTGCTACTGTGTCCAAACTCCCCAAAGACACGTCTTTCTGGAAGATGAAATGCCTCACATCAAATTATTTGCCTTGCAGATACATCACCATTACGACGATGAGGTTTCAGACTAAATGCAGCTTTCACCGTGTACTGCCAATTATCGTCGGAATTTGGATGGCTTCTGCAGTACTCCCAGCGATTTCACACCTGGCTTTCCCACGAGGAAAAAGCAACAACTCTTCAGACACACATACCAATCAAGTGAGTGGTGTATGACTCTTGGCACGGTTTTCCGGATTGGTATTTGTACTAAGTTGCAGAAATCCAGCCTCTTTGAAAGTAGTTTGGCAAGAGAGATTGCTGTTTGGTTTTGTCTGCCATAGTTTGGCTATTTAACAACCTGGCTTTATTGAACTTTGTGGAGATTTTTCGCCTTTTTGATGTTTATGGTGCTTTTTGAAGATATTTGGCATATTTTGTCATGAGATTTGGCAGGTTTGGTGCATCTGGACCTGACAACCCTGTTTGTGCATTAGAAGCAGGTCAAACTGTCCCTTGCAATGCTTGAAATGAAGATTTGCCACTGGCGGTAGTACACACCAGCAGTTATTTTTTAACGTTACATCAAGTTCCGACACAGCTTAGCTTCCTGTACATAGATAGGTGACATCCCAACTGCTAGAATGTTCTATCCTTTCACCTCAAAACACAAAAGCACTATAAACCAGTCCCGTCATCACGGGGAGCTTTGGTGGGCTTAGACCCCCACAAAAAAGCTCCAAATCACCCCAAATTGAAATACGAAACATTATAAATCAAAGGAGATTTTGTCAAATGTTAGAATCTCAAGCCTCCCTGCACAAACGTAAAGCTATCTTATTGAAGGCTTCACGGCAACGGTTCACTAAAAACTGCAGTGAAGTTTTTCTTCGAGATCTGTTGAAGCGTGTAGCAGAGATGAGAACCCTGACTGCGTTTATCAGACTGGCATGATAACCCGTTCAAACTTCACGAACACAACTTTCCTAACCTTTTCTTCGGGAAAAAAACAACTAAAAACATCCAAAAATCTAAACTTCGTATTATTTATTTGTATTACAAATTTGTCGTTCCATTTTATGAATTTCCTCCTGCATCAGTGTATCCATTTCAAGAAACTTTCATGGGCCATCACTTTATCTTCTCGTCCATGATTTGTCCGGCACTGGAGTACAGCCCAGAATAACGACTATTGATTTTCGCATTACTTCCCCAGGAACAAAAGTGGTCGTCAGCATGAGGAGACCCGAGACCTATTCTTCACGGCATTTTATGCCTTGAGGCAAACTATTTGTACACACTCGCTCTGCTGGGAGCACTTACATCTGACCTATCTGGTCATTTAAAATCTGATTTTGCATGTCCTCAATTTTCCACATTATGCAAATGATTTTTTATGATGGTGGAGTTGTGGTGAAAGATTGCCGAGGATGCCGGGGCGTTTTTTTCAGTGTTTATTCTTTTATAGTGTATTGCTTGCGGATATGTTCTAAACTAGAGCTTCCTAACCCGCTGGTTCCCAAACGTTTTGGTGTAATGGGCGTTTTGACGATTGGACTGAATGCTGTGGACGCCTTTAATGAAACCAGTTTATACTGTAACGATCAAATGATCCGAGGTGTACGGGAGTGCCTATTTTTGCAGATGCAAAAAATTTTTGCCCAAATTTGATCTTGTTTTTCCCAAATAATGTATAAAGAGCAAGTGTTAATGTTAAGACTAAAACATAGCATTGTGACCAAACCTACGTGTCGTCATGCCTAATTACCAATCTTTAAATATCAGTAACAAATCAATTTATGTGTGGGTCGTGCTCCTGTAATTCTTCATGTACAAATGAAATTCAAGGCAGCAACGTATTGCCATGCAAGTTCGTCGATGTGGGCGTCTCTATATCTCGTTGATAAAATGCAAACCGGAAGATTTCTCAACACTGAGTTTGAAATTGCTATTGTTTATACACCTCTTCATTACCAAATCATATAAATGACGAAGTAAATAAACGCAATCTTGAAAAGTATTTGCCACTATGGGATCAAAGCCTTATGCTGTCAACTAGCAATCAATATTCTGCATAACCATATGTGAACAATGGTCGCATTTTTTACTGTATTGAAAAATGCTAGCTAATTACAATAAAAAAAATGCTGTTCATGCTACCAAGTGTAAAAAGTGTTGTTCAGCGTCTTCATTTCCAATTTTTATATAGGTTCTAAACTTATTCTTCCAACGCGATCATGCTAATAGCCAAGATATGCTCTTCTCTAGCATAGATGGGTGCATATATGTTAGCCACAATCGCAATCAATCTGGAAAACGAGTAAAATATCAGGTTACGAACTGAGTTTACATTACTGTAAATAGGTCAAGTCTCAAGTAAGAAGAGGAGGCAGTTCAATAAATAGCATATAGCTTCGCCTTCCACATTAGGCAGCCATCACTGCAATGTGTTGTACTTAAAATACCACAACTTACTTAAACGTTCACAGCTTCTAAAGTCAAATTATGAAAACCAAATTACCACTCCAGTTTAGACAGTTAAATATGCACCAAACACGGCATGCTAAGAAATAATAGCAATATGGAACTGATTCAAACATTAATACTACAGCCTTTCTGATCAACTGCCACGAAATGTGTACAAATGCAAATTTCCAATCACAAATGACTTATAAAGGCATCGAGAATATTTAATAGAAATAGGAGTGCTTAACTGGACTGCATTAGTATTAGTGATATACGCAGTGCAATAGATAGTACAGTTGCTACTGTTCATGAAAACTTCACTTCACAGCATCAAATTGAAACATTAAAATTTGGCAGGGTGCAACATCTGAAAATCATTGCATGAAACAAATCGAAAATATGAAAACCTAAGCAATATGAAATCACAGCTACACTACTACCACACAACATATTGCAGCTGTAGTTGCTTAGGTAAATCTGCTCATGAATACTGCACAGCAACAGATTCACTCTTGTAAACCTCACAACATCAAGCAAGTTTGAAACACGAAAACTTTACAGTACCACACCACAGCTACACCACATAATTACCACAAAACAATTTGCAGCTGCGGATTAAGTACTAGGCTACTTCCAATCATAACTTTACAATATTGAATCAAAGCTACATTATTATAAACAAAAAGCAATTCACAGCTGCTTCCAACAGGTACTGCTGCCCATGAAGGCATAGCAACAACAAACGAGGCCTTGAAAATTTCACAGCATGAAACAAACTGAAACATGAAAACAGGGTTGCCAGATATAATTTTTGCCAAGGGGCCAAATCTAGTCCAGAAAAAAGCCGAAGTCAGGGGGCCAAAAAAGGCCAACCGTTTTTTCCCGGTTTATCAGCAGTTAAAGCCATATATTATGAACTCATATTTAGTAATCTATGAAATCGCAATGTTCCCCAACAACAATTGGAAGTTAACAGCAAAACGAGTACATGATGAAAGACATTAAGAGATTAACGTAATTTCCATGTGTACCCTTAAACTGACATTAATTGTTCATTAGCATCGACGCCAATCTTCACCATGAATGGTATTTAATCACTGGGAGCAGTCGGAATGACCGAACAATTCGCGATTTTTCAGAGTAAAAGCAAGATATCAAAATAACAAATCTGACCTGGAAAAGGACCAAAAAAGAGTCAAATGACCAAAAGAAAATTTTTGCGGCCAGCAAGTGCTATTTGTGACCAAATTTCTTAAATTTGACAACCCTGCATGAAAACTTCACAGTATCAACTCACATCATTTACAGCTACATTTCAGTTGGTATACCTCAGAAACACTTTGCAGCATCAACAATTCGATGTTTACAAAAATTAGTGTTAGTTGGAGTGGTGGGTTACCACTTACATGTTCCTAATTTAATAATATTTCTAACTCTACCCAAATTTGAATGAAGTTGTTTCAATTGGCCCAAATTTGATTTGGCTGATGGACTTGACCCAAATGTTTCAATTTGTGTATTTTTAGAGCTTTTGTCGTTGATGGCAAAATAGACACTGCCTCACTTAAATGTGAATGTAACTGTATAATTTGCCCAAATATTGAAAATTTTTGCCAGAATAATGGCCAATTTTCCAGCGTTGGGGATGCAACCCCATCCCTGCATCCCCATGCTGTACGCGTATGACGTGGTCTCTACAAGAAAAGTTTAGGGGGAGTGTCGCTTGACCGACAAAAGTGAATTACATAAAAACACCACTTGACCGACAAACCCATCTATAGAATAAAGCAACAAGTCAAGCTATCACAATGTTTATTTCAAATTTAATGTTCGTTCACTAAATGGCTACCTCCTAATGTGAAAACTCTCAATGTTACTCCTACATTCTGGATGTCCTGCAAATAAACTGACTGTTTTGGAAAATTTCCTTTACAGCTGTTGTCGGACAACTGACTGTTTTGGAAAATTTACTTTGTTGTCGGTCAACTGCCGGTTTGATGGAGTTCAACAAATTTTGTCTGTCAAATGACGTCGACCCAAAGTTTATCATCCCCTTTGCGCGCCTAATATCATGACCGTTTCATGGAAACATGTAAAAAATTGACATTGTTGCATAACAATCAAAACTGTCTAACGAATGGAATTGTGTGTAACAAGCACTGCTGACGGTCGGGTAATTGCACACAATTGGCATTAGGTGAAAGATGTGAAAGTTTGATCATCAGGCATTGAAATATTCAGCAAGAGTGTGGCCATTAAAATTAGATACTAAAATGCGCCACCAGTCTTTGAAAATCTGGTGAAATTTGAAACGACTTGGTGACCAAAAAAAGCTTGGAACCTGACGGAACTCTGCAGAAATGGTTTAGTATTTTCCTGTGCATGAAAACATTTTTTCCAGACACAATCCGGCTATCATTATTTTTTACATTGAATTTGGCAACATTGTCTCCAGCTTCTCATCATGTGTCATTACAGGTTGGTTAGCGCAGCCAGCCTGCAGGGTTGCGCTCAATTTTCCGTCTTTTGCAAGTTGCTGTAGACTGCCACAGCGGGTAGTTCAGGATTTCGCTATTTCGCTTTCATCTTATACATAAAAGATCATAGCGCTTAAAAAATTTCTGTGGTTTCTTGAGGGTCCACGAACCGCCGATTAGGAACCACTGTCCTAACCAATGGGCTGCGAAGCTTTTTCAGCATGGCCACGAAGCCTTTCCAAATGTTACAATTTTACGGTATTTAATAAAGGCGTTTCTTGAGACTTGGCCCATTTTCTGTTTATTTGGTCGGGAAGTCGGAACTAGAAATCTGCCCAGGGCTAGTATCGTGTTTATTTACCATATCTCAATTTTTTCGTTGTTGTTGTACCGCAATATCTCTTAGTGGGTCCATAATAAATTGTCAGTAAAAGTGGGTCGCAAGCTGAAAAAGGTTAGGAAGAACTGTATTTAACTTTCCTCTGTGCTGCGTAGTGAATAATTGTTTTCCTATTTCCTATGTACAACTGCTAAACCATTTGATATTGACTTAATTCAGATTCTGAATTAAACATATAAATCAACAAACATTAAATTAACGCTGTAAATACAGTAGTTGTATAACTATTATGATATTATTAAAACTTATTTGACTTATTTCGCATTGTTTCGACGAGCGTTTGCACTAATGCCTGTACTCTTTTGCATAAAATTAGGAGCCTTAAAATTTACTTAAGGTGGTTCAAAGTTTTACGTTTTAGGATAAAATTAGTTTGTTTCTCGCTGAAGCTGCACGTAGTTGGTTTGCAATAACAAGTATGATTTCCAACCTGCAAGCCACTGCAAAGAGGTCAATCCTCCTTTGCAACAAAACAGGAGAGATTTATAGGTGAATAATTTCTCTTCTTCTTCTTGACCTCTCCACACGGTTCGAAACCACCCTAAGAGACCTTGACTGGCTACGGGCTTTATGCAGATGTGAGAAATACACAAAAACGGAAATTACCGCTGCAGTAATCGGAGATTCAAACCATGAGCAATGTCGACGATACCTCTGTGGGGTAATTATACTTTATCAGGCTACAGTACCAATATATATTGTGTATTGGCTCAAAAAACAAAAGGAATGATTTGGATGACGAGCTCTGTGTGGCATCAGGGTTTGGAAAATTGGTCAAGCGTGACGCAGATTTCGCCGCTGCCACGAGTTCTTCCTGGAAACGCAAATCATGAATTTTAATGTAATTAAAAATTAAAAAGTACAGCAGTTGGACTGTTACGGTCAAATGCAAATCACAATTTTGCTTGCTAAGAAAATCACAGCCACTCCCAGTGCCGGGCAGGTATTTTAAACATGATTAGAAGGCGCTTTAGATTTTGTGGGTTATTTATCAACGGTTAGTTGTACACTCAAAGCTTTTTCTAAACGTGAGTGCTGTTTTTAAAAATAGACATTCCTGTAATTCGGCCTTCCAAAATATGCTGTACATGCCTTCTAGGGACTATACATAATAGCTGCAGCACTTAAGGAACATAAATAATCGTTACCCTTAAACTGCATTATTGACGGTGCTTCTGAATTCATCAAAAATGCATGAGTTTTCGCTTTCCAGGAAGTCAGTCAAGATGACAAGCTGTCTTGTGTTGTCAACACCAATAAGGTAAGATGAAACGATAATAAATTTTATGTGTTTCATATGTTTGGTAATGCTACTACTGTACTACTACAAAGATACAGCTGCAAGTGGTAAATAGAAGTTCCTAAATCATGAATAGTTCGTCCGAAGAAAGGTGCACCTTGTTCTTGTAATAGTCAGGAAACATTCTTATTTGCAGTCTAGAAACATCTCAGAAAGTAACTTTCCTCTGTATTGCTAAGATGAAATGTCAGAGCAATGGCATTACAGCTTAATAAATGTCATTCATACAACTCCACAGTAAAAATCAACAACTAGTTGTTTTGATTATTCTATGTTATGCTGCATCCAACTGCAAACACAAAAAAGTAATTCAGTATTGTCAAAAACGTAGCTTTCCATAAATTACAAACGCTATCGAAATGACGGTAACATACAGACGCCTAAACGAAACATTACAGTATCATAAAAATTATGTTTGAATATAAAACTCTAGGTTCTATTTGAATAGGAACTGATGATGTCTACTTAGTAGGAAAAATATATACTCTGTAAAATCTTACTGTTTGATTCTTTGCTTGGAAAGGATTCCTTTTGATACAGTGTTCATAAAACCCTCTTTTGCAAAAAGTAAAATTCTCTTGAATGTCGCAGATGCGTTTCATAATATATTTTTACGTCAAACGTAATTTCAAACGATGCACATAAGTGTATTCACAGCGTAAAACTCCCGCTTACAATTTTGGTAGATAATCGTCACAAACGTTTCGTTTAAGGTTACGTTTGAAGCAGTCATGCAAATTTACAGTTGTTGTTGCGATACCATGCTAAATCACTGCAATTTCTTGTTTTCTCCGTACTATAAAAACTTTGGTAAGACGACAGGCGATGCAAGAGTTATACTTAGATTTTTGATAGATAATCGTCTTAAGTGTGTGTCAGGTTTTTCTGTTTTCTTTTTATGGGCACCTACAAGTACCTGTTTTACATTGCATTAATGAGGTTGAGCAAGGATACTCACAAATCGAAACACTTATCACTATTGTCTGGGCTTTAGGTTTACAGAATCGTGGCAACAACTCTTGCATTTTGGACTCCCCTGACATTGATTATTATCATCTATTGGAAAGTAACTCTAATAGCATGGAAACGAGTACATTGGGGAATTGTGAGTAGAAAAACAAGCCAAAGAAGTGTTTCGTCGCTTCCTCGTCCGATGGAACCTGCCAAGTGGACGAATTCTGCCAGGTAGCCAAACGATTAAGACGTTATGTCTTATCCAATGTTTCAACTTTACTCATTCCATTGCAGATGAAATCAAAATCGGTACAAAAATATTGAAAAAATCTCAAGAATGAGGTTTTTGTATTTTTAATAAACTTTTTTGCTTTCATTGCAAGTGTTAGATTTTTATTGAAAACGTGTTTTCTGCAGTTTCGCTTCGATGTGCGTTCTTGTTATTTCAAGTTTTTTTCAATCTACAAATGCTTTTAAACCTTCTTTGCAGCAGTGACAGCTTGATTGGTGGAATCTGCCCGTTAAGTGCTAAAGTACATAGGTTTCCAAATACGTCTGACCTTGGTAAGAAGCAATATTCTGCCGGACTGTGAGCTTATAGTGGGCAGCCCCAAGGCATAGTTTTGTCATCAAGAAACAAACTTTCTGGTAATACAAGGTAAATACCTCTTGCTTAACGTGAAAGACTTCATATATTTGTCTATTTGTTCAGGAATCAGCAGAGATTCAAGGGTTTGAGAATACCCAGTTTCCTTTCGTGGAATGCTTTTCGACAGAGTCCAACAAAGTCGCATCGCGACGATTCCGACACAAACGGCTCTTCCACTGTTATCCACCTATGTAGCAAAAAAGAGAAAAAGAAAATATCACAGACGAATGTTGCAAAAGTTGTTCCAAGAATTGCCACCAACGTTGAAAAGACCCAAACTGACTGGCAGTCGCCTCTTCACAGTTTCGACCCATCCACTACTAGCGCAACAAGCAAAAGACTGAAAAATTCAAGCACAACCACCGAAGCGACTTTTAACTGTTTCGGAGGGACACTATCTGACGAAAGAGTAAATTCGAACCGATCTCACGTGAACTGTGCAGGAAGTTTTATCCGGCGAACGCAATCTGACTCTGTCCCTCTGCAACACAAACGACAGCAAACTTTGCACAGCGTGAAGGTTACGAACAACACACCGTTTCAACACAGAAGCCAATCTAACTCTTTGACTCGAGCTCGCATGCGATTGAGATTAAGGCGAGAAAAAAAGGTGATTCTTATGGCATGCCGTTGAAAATATGGTTATATATCAGTTTCATTATACTCGCTTTGCACTCCCTTTGGAGCGTCACGAGTGGTCTGCGGAGCCCATCCCCGCGTACTTTCCGCTTTGGGCCAGGGGCTACTTTCGAAGTGAATGCTGTACTGGTGGCTGGGTCAATGGCAGCACCGCATGTGAAGCTTACTCTTGCATCCATCCCTTACCACGCAACGAAGCTGGACAGGTCGCAAGTACCGTTTTTCAATTCTTCGATGTGACTCGACCGGGAATCGAACGTAGACTCAACAGTATCTGTGGCGCGCGCTCTATACCATTAGCAAGCAACGGTGCTAGTCGCCTCTCCGCAGTTTCGGCCCATCCACTACAGATCCCTGTACGTTGGATTCGAATCCCGGCAGGATCACACCGAAGACTTGAAAATTGGTACTTGCGACCAGTGTATACCAGTGTCGAACACAATTTTAACAGTACTCGCACACGGCATAGCATTTCATGACATAAAGTCGGTTATTCGAAAAATTTGGAGCTACAAACAATGGATCGTATTAAAGCGGTTGCATTGTTTAGCACCCTTGCCCTGTCGTATCTAGCTGCATGGCCAAGACAAAAAAATCTTGCAATCATTAATTTACTATTTACAGCCGAATGTTTTCTGTAGACAACGTAGCGAAATTGTGCTTTGCGAGTGCGCACAATGAACTGAATTTACTCACATGCAGAACTCTCAGAATTGAATTTAGATCTTTGCTATTCTGCTCTAGATGCGTCCTAACGCTACTGTTGCTTTAGATCAAATTTAGAGCAACTTTTAAAAGAGTTTATGAAAAATTAGCACCTTAAACATTCCTACAATTTAAAGAGTTCCGCATGCAATTTGTTGTTTTAGGAGCTTTCAAATCATGCTATTGCTGTAAGTATTGGTCAAAAAGTGGTTTAGTACCAAATCGCCTTTAGCTTTCATACTTTTTTACAATACGAGTACAATTTCGACCAGCTTAGTTTATTTTGAAACAGAAACATTCCGATCCAGCTTTGTTGTCGGAGTTTTATGAATTTAAATCGTTTTCAGTGAGAAAAAATTCGTTTTTGCCATGCGTTCATAATGCACGCACGCTGTAAGCCTTGTGCAAGAAACCCACTATAACAACAAACCATTTAATAAACATTATAAGACAGAAGGTCCTCCTTAGCTTCATCGAAAGTACAGTTCGTTGTAGAAATTCACTAGCCATCGTGTTAGATTAAGCAACAGTTTAAAAAAGCATGTAAATCTTGTACGTGTAGAAGAGGGTCAAAAGGATACGTTTACTTTAATAGTCGTTTGAATGTTCGAGTTTTGCGCCAATGCAGGAAGTGCCAATTCACCATAACTAAAATCTGGTCTGCAACCAGTTCTTGCTGATAGTTAAGGCAAACACTCTTTCCTGTACGCCATTTTGCTATGATTATGATTTTCATATTCTAGGATTTCTTTAGCTTTACATGCCCAAAGCACGACGATAGAAGTTTTATCAAGATCAGGAAAAGCCCTTGTACTGTAGTGGCAAGTTCGCATTTCGAGGAAAGTTCAATTCTCTTCAACTTTTGCAGGTGTTCAAAATTACCACAGAAATCATTATATAATAATAGCGGCATAAACGCAAATCTCCCATTTTTGTGTGTTCCATTAAAGTGAAATTTTTTCAATTCACGTTGTTCATTTGCAGATAATCAGAACTATTGGAATGGTTATCGGTGGATTCGTTATTTGCTGGCTTCCATTTTTCCTTAAAGAACTCATCGTTCCATTTTGTAACTCCTGTCATTTAACAAGTTCAGCGGAGGTGTTCATCAACTGGTTAGGCTACGCAAACTCCGCCTTGAATCCGTTCATCTACGGGTTTACTAACGGTGAATTCAATAAGGCTTTTAAGAAAGTCTTTCATGACGCAGCAGTTTACCTCAGGCACAAGGAATAACGAGGGTGGGGAAACAGTCCTGGATTCACGGTCGATGTAAGACTGAAATTTCAACGATTAAACGCTGTCATTACGATGCGTCCTTTTCTGCTGAATTGTAGAAAATTAGACGATATTCAGCGCTGCTTGCAAGTCCCATTACGACGCGAATCATTAAAATCACCAAGAAAAACACGCAGCAGAGTCTTCTCACCAAAGCTCGCGGCGCAACCGATCTCCCCACTATCTGAAGGAGCAGTTGCAAGTAGCCCCACATTCCACAAGTGTCAGTTTTATTTAACGTTTGTGAAGCGTTTGCAAAACTTCAAAATATTTCGAAGTTTTTGTATATTTTAGGGTTTTTGTAAAACCATGCTTTTAGGTCTTCGCCACATTTACCGGAAACAAAGGCCTATCTTTGACTTCGTGCGAGGGGTGCCGCACATCATATTGAAGTGATCATGCCAAACTTTACCTGTCTGTTTGTACTGTACGAGACCCGTACCCAGGTTTTAAGGTTTGAGAGGTCAAAATGCATTTTTTCGTAAGCAAGAAATTATTTTTCTATCATATGGTAAAAATAAATTTTTCTGGCCACAAAAAATTGGGGGCACTGCCGGGCCTGTATTGTACTGTATAAAGTCTTCACTCCCACACGCAACGTAATAGACTTCCGAATACGTGGCAATAGCAACGAACACACAGGCAGAGGTGGATATTAAGGGAGGCGAACGAGGCGGTCGCCTTGGGTCCCCCTTTTTCAGAGTTGCCATGGTCCCCCATTTAGAGAGTTTCGCACTTAGTTTTTGCATTGTTTTGTTAAAAAAGTTATGAACCACTCTAAAGCCACATTTTAAAGTATTTGAAGCAAGTCACACGTTTTTCAAAATACAGAAAAATTATCTGCAAATGTGCCAACGAGGGCGCTCAACAAATTTGATGTGAAGTTTGTGGTTTTCCACGGGCTCCTAAATCCTAACATCCACCCCTGCACACAGATACATGAAGAAACAGGAAGTTTTTTCTCAATTTTTGCAACTTTTCTCTCAATCTGTAGGAAAAAAACGCTCTTTTTGCAAGCTTTGTTCGTGTCAATTTTTCTTTTTCATCTCATTCTGTTGAAATTTGATCTGGATTTTGTTTCATGTCTTACTGCATCACAAACGTGCTGCCAGCATTTGCAATAGCGGATTGAAACGAAAGGTGAAGCCGTTTTGAACATCATGCAGCATACCGCATCTACCATCGGGTGGTTGACGCAAAGATGCTGTGTAAAAATAATTTTCTGAGTGCACCTCCACGATTTTGAAAGGTTTTACTCAAACAATGTCAATCTGCCACACGTGCAAATTTGAAAAGCGTAATATCCCGGTCATAAATGTGTTAATCTGTCACGAAAGGTTGCATTTTTCCCCTCAATGAACAATTTTTTCCTTGGACTCGCAGACTATAACCTTATCTTATTTCAATCGTTAATACGAGTGACACCGTGATGAAGCCTGTCTTTTTTCAACATTTTAGTGAAACGTTAGGTAAGTTGAAAACCTACTACCAATGGCTTTTTCACGAGGTTGTGTTTGACATGTTGATGACGGCAATCTTTTTGTCGAATCTAATTGCACTGTAGTCACGAACTCATCATCCAACACTCCACAACTTCTTGCACTTCGTCTTCTTCATATTTTGACCGAAATATTTTAATCCACTGCTAGGCCGCACGAGATATCGTGGCAGGTGTTGAGCAGCCATTCGATTGTTTCATAGTCCAGAACCGTCAGGCCATGTGCTCCATGGGAAGGTCGATGGATTGGACAAGGAAGGACAACGTGGTCAGCGGTCTGTTCTTCTGCGCCACACTCACAAGCGGTGTCGGACGTTTTGGAAGTTTTACTCCTGCTTACACAAATGGGTATGACCCTTCTGTGGCCTGTGAGCGTGGTGCGGAAGAACAAGCCGCTTAGCACGTCGTCCTCGAATGTCCAATCCATTGACTTCTCACGGAGTGCATGACCGACGGTTCTGGATGATGAGACGATCGATAGACTGCTCAACACCTGCCCCGGGATCTAGTGCGGCCAAGCAGCATTGTAACAACTCGATCAAACCACGAATATGACACTCACAAGCCGCAGAAGGGACCATAGCCCATTTCTGTAAGCAGGAGCGGAAACGTCCGACACCGGTGCGGAGGCGATTAAGCCGGATCCACCCCGTTTTTGTCAGGAGGGTTGGTACCAATGTCGGGGACGAAAATACGGAGTCTCGTAGTGCTCTCCAACTACTCGGCGATGCGCGAGCGTCCTGTCCAACGTTACTCCGGGGTATTTGAGCTTGGACCAAAAGGGGTTTTGTTGTTGTGGTCAGGGACACACGCAGGAATTTTTTAAGCGGGGGCCTGAAATTTTGAGAAAAATATTTTGCTCTCACTAAAGTACAGGCTACCTTATTTACTATAACATTTATGTTATATTTATATTTTCTATGCTGATTCAAATGTGTGCAACCACCTGAGTAGTCTATTCAATGTGTGTCTAATGCATGGCAAAATTCCTCAGGAATGCATGCAAACAGTCATTGTACCTATTTGCAAAAACAAGAATGGGAACATAAGTGATGCTGGGAACTATAGGCCTGTTTCCCTTGCAACTATCATCTCCAAGTTGTTTGAACACTACATCTTGTCATGCATTTCCCCACTTTTGGCCACAACAGACAACCAGTTTGGCTTCAAGCC
>Ga0210059_1001660_pt1 | contig 33929 bp, 21 predicted proteins | sample Ectturendosymbi2_FD_188042 | JGI IMG/M metagenome (GOLD analysis project Ga0210059, IMG submission 188042) | Ecteinascidia turbinata endosymbiont from Florida, USA - Sample 2 (SPAdes) (version 2) | ecosystem: Host-associated > Tunicates > Ascidians > Unclassified | place: Key West, Florida... | reverse complement strand
TAACCACACCAGAATCCTTCACTTAAATTCGATCCACTCATCTGTGTACATAGGCATGCGGTTTCACCTGTACATTTTCTTCACCATGTTCTACGTTCATTCGTTTTTTGTTTTTCTTTTCATTATGCTTATTTGATGTCCAACTGTTGTTTCTCAACACTTGTCAAAAAGTGATAAACGGGGTTGGTTGACTAGATGACCGCCACGGTCTTTCGCCAATCCTGTATGACACAGCGCCCCTCTTTGTTTACACTGATCAACTATTGTGCCATTGTGTTTTCATTTGCTCTAATGTTCGCTAGTGGTTGGCTTACTGGATGCGATGGCTTTTATGATGCTTCTGCTTGTTGGCTGAGTCATATGAAAACAATAAACCATTGACCATTAATATTAATCATGCGTCATTGAAGCAAAAGAAGCTCATTTCTTTGTGTGCAAACTAATTGTATTTGTCAATAAGACGTTTGAAGATTTTGTAAATATGACTCAGTCTCGAGTCATCACAGCATCTTTCTCATCGTGACTCAGGTCGATTCCAGTCACTGAAATCGTGACCCGAGTTGAACTCGGATCACGTGACTCGAGTCAATCCGAGTTGATCCTAGTCACGTCATCACTGACTTTCATTGAATATGGTAAAGCGAGGTGCTGCTGTATTTTTAGAGACCGTTTCGGTCTCTCAAAACACCTTAAGAAAACACTGACTGCAAATCATATCGCCTTGAACGCAAAACGGGGAATATCAATTCCCACCAAGAAAAAAGTCGTTGACTCGAGCCTAACTTAGGTTTTGTCGCTCAATCGATAATACGTGTGTTATATTCTGCCAAGATTGAGCACCTCAACATGCACAACAACTCGCTCGATGACAGAGGTGTTCAAGTCATGCTGGACATTTTTCCAAAAATCACTAAACTGTTGGAGGTTGGTGATGCGTTCTTGGATGGTAATGGCTGCCGAAGAAATGTCAACGATGCGGAACGTGCTGTGTTGCAGGAGGGACTCAATAAACAGAAGCTGGTAAGCTGTAAGAAGTGGTAAGAAGTCCATGTGCTCAGTAAGGTTCTCCATGAGGACATAGATAAGCACTGAATTTTTCTGAAGTAACATTTTTTGTTTTGATGAAGCTGCGTGGACAGCATTAGTTGATAAACTCGTGACTTTGACTTAATTATTACGTAATCGACAGCATGCTTGGTAACCTGGTCACTGTATTTTCGTTCACATGCAATTACAAAATGTATATATAATATCAAGTCAAGAACGGAAAGTATTTGAGTTGATGCCTTTATTTATTGAACCCGCACTGCCAACAACGTGCAAAACTTGATTGAAAAGCATTTCAACTTGATTTGATGTCAATGTCAACCCATGTCGGCGAGGCGCGTGGCATCGAAATCGGAGGTCATGGGCGTTCATAAAACTTTCTGATCAGTGACACCGTAAAAACCAGTTAAACACGGTTTCAAGTACGATTTGCGACTTCTGTCTTGGAATTGTACGGCTCGAGGCTGACGGAGTCCGTATCATAACCATTCATGAAATACTAGTTCTGAAATACCGTATTTATTCGAGTATAAGTTGCACCTCCATATCTGACCTGATCAAATGGTACAAAATGTTTTAAAAAACTTTTATTCATCAAAATCATCTAAAAAAAACTTCAAAGCCATCAAAGTCACTGCACTGATTGTCCTCAAATAATTTATCCCAGGAGGTGCAAAGCGGCATCAGATAAGACGCGCACAGTAGCAGCATACATGCATGTCGCACCTCGTGTATGAGTCGCACCTGACCTTTTGGGTGAATTTTTAGTACAAAAAATACGACTTATACTCGAATAAATACGGCCTTTGTAAAACAAGTTCTTTAAAATCTTCCAGCGGTGTCCACAAAGGTGACGAAGTAAATCAATCAGCAATTTATTTGATTAGGAAACCGATTTCACGAATTTTACACATTTTCAAACCTGGAAATTGAAAGCAAAAGTTTACAGTACACTAACGGCAGATTTATAGAAAACATGCGAATTGTAGTTTCAAACACAGGCTGTGGCCATAATGCTGGCCTCACGAAAGCAAAACCAACGCCAGTTACCAAACGACTAGCTTCAGGTTACGTGGTGATGAGACAACTGCAGCGGGCCACGCTACACGTGAGAAAACATCTACCGTATTTATTCGAGTATAACGAGCAAAATTTTGTGCGGAATTTTAATCAAAAATTAAGGGAGCGCGTTATACACGAGTTTTTTCATCAGCACGCTTTATTTTTATTTCTTTTTTTCTCTTTCATAATCTTTCTGCAGCCTTTACTCATTCTTTTCGCTGCAATGCGCAATCTTTATTTCTTTCTTCTTTCTCTTTAAAAATGCTTTGGTAATTCTTAGTCTCTGTGCACGTGCAGGCTTTACTCATTTTTGCTTCAGTCACGCAGCAATGCGCGCTCTGGCAGTTTGCTTTACCAGTGTACCGTATGTTATCAATAAATGTTTTGTTACAGCCACATGTCTTCAACAGCAGTTTTTACTTTCTATCTTTAGTCAGAGCTAAGAAAAAAGGAAAAAATTTTATACCAATTTTCATTAAAAAATTAAGGGTGCGCGTTATATACGAGTGTGTGTTATATTCGAATAAATACGGTAATTAAATTTTTCTCTTGCTATAAGCCGGTTTTCCAATTTTTGTCTTGTTTCAGCACATTTCAGATAATTTTGGAAAACTGTGTTTGCAATGATTCTGCCTGTAGTGAAAAATAAAAAAATTGATTTTATCAGCTTGTTACACAAAATATTGTTATTTATGTTAACAAGATTTTGTTTATACGCACAAATATTTTTTCATTCCCAAGTTTTATCGGTTCATTTATATGAAACGGTTTTAATTTTTAAATAAAAAATCAATTGTTTTATTTAAACAAAGATATTGGTTATGTATGCTTTTACTACCAAAGTGATGTAAAACAAAAGGAAGTTTCAAATGGTTTTCAAAATATTCAGTAAAAAAGTCTTGATGTAAGTTTGTGGCCGGAAATCGGTAGTACATGAACCGTTATGAAGTAGCATATACATCCGAACCTGCGTCTTACGTGATTGCACGGAACACAAATTAAGTTAAAATAAACTAGTTAAAATATCGCAGTTTTATTTTTTCGTTAACGTGACTCAGCTGCTTTGATTTTTGATTTAAAATAACGTCTTCGTTTGCACAAATCTGCGTCTATGTCAGTCACGTCGTGCTCCTGACGTCTTGTTGGTGACTGCAAAATAGCTGGAAGTTGTCTCGTTGCCGCGAAATAGGTTTGGGTCGCCAAGTGAAAATATTAAAGGAACCAAACTGAAGCGAAATCTAAAATTTAATGAAAATCTTGAATACGACGCTGAAATCTTCATCCAGACAAAGACAGCTGTATGTTTTATCAAAATAAACAAAAACATGGCACTGTTGTGGCAAAGCGATGAAAAAAGTGCAGGTCTTTCAATTAAGATTATAGGACGCAATTCTTTCAATGCATTTTAGTGCCATGATGCGAGATAAGGCTAAACCTTAATGGGTGTCATTTTCTGTGACGCTTTGAAAGAGCAGGTCTCCCCGGTCTCCCCATGTGGGGGTTTAATGAACCAATGCATATTGCGCAGGATCTGACGTTGTGCGTCGGCGGATTGAGGCCCATTGTCCGACGTCAACGTGACCAGAACCAGTCCTGAGATGCAAATGGATGTCAGGGACGGCAAACACAGTTCCTTGAGTTGAATGTATTTCGCATTTCAAGGATGAAAAATATGGTTTCATCTTCACGTGCTTTGGACTTTGGAGATGGAAGGATAACCTCTTTCCCGCCGCTCAACGAAAGATTGCAACGGAGTTGACTAAATGTTTAACGTTCCGCTTCCACGTGGTTGGCGAAGCAGTCGACTTTGCGAGGAAAACCGTCACTGCTGCGTTATCGCTTGTGTGTCCTCATCACGAACAACATATAAAAACTATTCATATTCTAATGCTTACGTACCTGCTCTCTTAACTATGTTTCTATCCCTTTAGAGCAGCGGTTCCCGGATCCCTGGGGTCCGAAATGCGATTTTCCAGGGTGAGTTTGTTTGTTCGTGGAACTATGTTTTTTCAAACGAAATACGATTTACAAGCTTACGAGTGCTGTTACTCAAGAGAACATCATCCAGCCTAATCATTCCAGCGAATCTTGCTAATTTCACAATTTAAATTACTAAATGTGTGCATTGCTATTTCTGCTTCACGCTGCGGTTATCACACAGATGGCCAGTTGCTTTCGATAAGAAGAGGCGAATCCCAGCCGCTGGTGCTTTCCACTCAAGTGAAGTGGACATCAATTAAAAAACTTTGAGAGACAAGGAATGACTTACGAATTGTTGCTTGAAATTTTTAGCATGAAAAAACTGAATAGTTTGTTGTACCGCAACTGTAGTGCAAGCTTTTTCACTGTACCACCCGAACTAACTAGAGTTGGCATGCTTGACTTTTTCCGCTGCACGTTACGGTCTGTTGCAAGCCACGTGATCTTCTGAGACAGAAACCACGCTAAACGCGGAGAGTATGTTTTGTCAATCAGAAGTGCCTAAGGGCCGTTGCGATGTGTGTTCGTTGAACAGTGTTGTAGCTGTGTTTAGTGGAGGAGTTGCAATTGTGCTCAAATTCTGTAATCTTCAATTTTTGTAATCTTGAGTTTTGATCTTAGCAACAGTGCGTAATTTTTTCTTTTTGTTTCATATGTCGACTTTTGCGCAGGACTGAAGATGTGTAACACACGAAACTAGTTTCCTTACGCAATAAATTGCGGTCGATTCGCTTGGTGTGGGTCACTGTTCTGGCTTTACAAATGTTGCTCCAGAGGAAAAGTGTCTGTTAGACCGCTGCCAAACGCAGATTTTCTTAGCAGTGACTGGCTTATGAGGCTCTGGGAAGGTCAGCCTTTTAGCTTCGAAAATTTTTTATTAATGTCGTTGTAACTAGCCACAGTTCGTGTGTTTTTCTTTACTTGTTTTCAAGTGCCAACATTTCGCCTGTAAGATTTGACTTACATTTACAGGACTGATGATGCGTTGGAAAACGCGAAACTAGTTTCCCCGTCAATAAACTGACTCATTTACTTGCCGCCATCTTTGTGGCCTTCAACTAATTATAACTTTCGACGCCGCCATTTCAACCAACTTCACCACGGGCCTTCACAAGAGCAATGGCGAGTTGAGGCAAAGTCGCTGTGCTTTGCGAAATGACAGGGAAGGAAAGTGCAATTACTGTGGCGTAGTGATAAGAAGTAGAACAAGGAGGTTCCACAAGGACTAAAAAAACAAGAAACGGAGAAACGAGCGCTAGCAAGGGATGGACCTCAATAAAAACAAATTGAAAGCACTTGTTTAATTATTATTTTTTTAAATACTTGCTTCTGATCAATTTTATGAGTAACTACAGAATTCAATTGGTTTTTATTCAGGTTCCATCGTATTTAAAGTTGATATCCGAATCGCTGGTGAATTTAGGGTGTGATAGGATTGCATTTTTGAAAGGGGTTGCAGTCGTCTGGATGATCAACACAGTTGCGCCAGAGAGCTGCGTCGCAACCGGTATCTATCGTGGTTTTGCCCAGTTCCGCAAGGAGCTGAGCATGGCAGAGAAAAAGTAAATCCCAACTGAAATGAATTTCTTCCCGGGTTGCAATAATAACCCTTTCGCACCTAAGCAGGCGGATTTTGCTCTACAGCAGTTTGTATTGTAGCGCCAAAAGAAACCATCTTTGCATTTTCCCCAGGCCACTCTTTGAGATATGGCGCAAAGTCGGGCGCATGCGCGCGTCAGAAGGGGGGTAGGGGGGAAAGCCCCCAACTGAAACCGTTCAGTCCAAGAACACATGGATTTTAAAAATTTCAGAAAAACGGGTTGTTTTTTCAATTTCGAGGGGTAAAAAACAAATTTCACCACTTTTGGCCCCTCCTGGAAAAAATCCCCTAGTGGCCCTCCCCTGGAAAAAATCCTTCCGACGCCCATGGTTGGGTGGACACAGTGCGCAGCTGTTCATTGACCACAACACAGCTCCTGGCATCTGCCACCGAGTCGGGGGCAGGAGCTGGAAATGCCTCATCCTTGAGATGCAGCCAGGTTTTGAGACGCAAAAGCTTCGAGTTTGAAAGATGTGCGACGGCTGTTCGCAACTACTGGTGGTTGACATGCTGTGCTGTTCGTAACCGTTCATACTAGAACAGGTTTTTGCAAAAATACTTTAAATAATTTTGCTGCTGCGCTTTGGAAAGTTGCAGTCGTTTTTTTTTGCTTCCATAGAAAACAACAATGAGTTGTGATTTTGTCTTTTGTTAATTTTCTGTTTGCTTTCGGAAATATACGGTCATGGGTGGCGGAACCTTTTTTAAAGTGGGGGGGGGTACAAGTGCACGTCAAAAAACTCTAGGAAATTTTTGTGGTTTGAATTGGCAGTGACGTCACAAGTATTGAAATATTGCCTATACACCACGTGAAGGTCTAAAATACACTATTTTAGACAAAATTATTACGAAAAAACGTATGGGTAAAACTGAAATTCAAATAGGCTGGTACAGGGGCGACCCACGTCAACAGCGTCACTCGGGCTCATCATGCGATTTATTTCGACTGAATAAAACCGTTCGACGCTTTTGTCACTGAAATTTCCACTTGCTTGCATTCTGGCTGGCATTATCGCTGCTCTGTGACGTTAATTACTTAACAATAAATGGTAAGTGCTCATGATAACTTCTCCATTGCTGAGCAACGTACGTCACGGAGCAATGATAACGCCAGTAGGTTCATTCATATTAGCCCGAGTTGTTGGACAATTTTTCGTTCGTTTGAAATTGTTCTCGAAACGGGAACTGTCGATTGGATTGGACTTCAAATGCAATGTTCTACACCAGGCCTGCACAACTCAGAAAGCTCGAAGGGCCAAATTACATCAACATGAATTTGCCGCGGGCCCCAAATGTCTATTTCATTTTGACGTGGAAATTTCGTTGTAGCATGGAAGAAAGCCTGGAACGACAATTACTTACTCGAGGTCGAGCTTTTGCAACATCTTTTACAACTGAGAAAGCTCTCGCGGGCCGCATATGTCGTGCAGGGCTGCTTTACATACCATGGGTCAACAACGTTTTCGAAACTACGAGCTTCTTGTGAACCGATTGGTGCGAAAGGCTACTACTTTGATACACACTTCCGAAATAAAAATTTTGCTCAGTTTACCTTCAATTATGTCAGTATTTCTTCGTTAATGTGAAGACATCGATCATGCTGATGTTATTTTCAGAACAGGCCCGCGGGCGACCTACTTGGTCCTTGCGGGCCACCTGGTACGCGAGGGCACCACTTTGGTGACCCCTGTTCTATACAAATCCACTGCTTTAAAAAACATCCAGTCTGATGTGAATGATGCTTTAAAAAATACTTAATTCCATGTAGGCCATCTCGGGCTCTAATGAGTGAGCCCGAGTAAAGCGCGAGCGAACGAAGTCGAGAGAACACCTACCACGAACGATATTGTTTTATTCAGGCCACCTGTAGCATGAACGCGAATTGCCGGACATGGAAAGAAAATATATGAACAGTGACAAGGCCCAAAGTAAGGAGCCCGAGTTAACAATTTAGTGAAGTGGGACCGTGGATGGTGGCACCAATATACAAAGCAAGAAAGCTTGCGTTTTCCGATATAAGTCGTAATCGAAGACTCGGGCTAAACCCGAGGAGTCTGTGTGCCGGAGTCGTCACTGGGCTGTTAAAAACACCAAGAACACAGCTTAAAAAACAGGCAAAAATGACACAGCATTGATACCTGTCTTAAACACATTCAATATCACATCTCTTCCGCATCTTGGACACAGAAATAACATGACTGAATACTCATTCTACAACTGCAATAGATACCGGAATGCAAAGACACGACAAAGCATATGTAGGAACTAACAAGCTGTCTGTAAGGATGCCAGTTGTATTGCCAATGCAAAAATAAAGTGATTTAGAGTTGCCACTGCAAAAACAAGAACACAGTTGAAATTGATCTGTCAAATATTTCAATTTCAGCAAAATTGAACTATTTAGAATGATGTTGAAACGCTTGAAATTACAACGATTTTTTAATGGTGTGGTACAAACTTTTTTCTACACACGAGGATGGGTGTCGGAAGGGGGGGCAGGAATTTGAAAATTTCAGCAAAAAGGGCTTTTTTCTTAAGTTTCGAGTGGTAAAAAACAAACTTAACCATTTTTGGCCCCCCTAGAAAACCTTTTGGAAAAAACCACTAGTGCCCCCCCCTCTGGAAAAAATCCACGAAAACGGCCGTATAGTAATCTGAGCCCGGCCCACACCCGAGGCAATTCAGGACCTTGCCGAGGCACACACAACAGTATTAAGGATTGACGCAATGAAGGCGTACACAATTTTGAAGCCGTTAGGTCTCACATGCGTACGGTTGTTTTGAAAATAGGGTTCACATTCGCTGTGGACGTCACGAAAACACTGTACGTTGCACGTTTGAAACTCGACATGGTGTTTAAATGGCGCCATCTTGAACGTCACGCGTTTTCACAATTTCGACAGCAGTGTTTCCTCTATAAGGTGCGCAACTGCGCAGTACCACCAGGCAATTTGCACAGTGCTATCTCATTGTCGCACATTTGCAACATTCTAAATTTCATGCGGTACATATATCGCACAGACCTTTTAACGCTGGGAACGGTTCACTGTTTGTGTGTCTGCATGGTTGCGCAGTTGCATGCGCTTAGTGCGCAACAAAACAAACATTTGCTCAGTGTCGAATTTTCTTAGAGGGAACACTGTCTGACAGTGTCGCGTTTATGATGCAACAACACAACGACTGTCAGTCTTTGACCCTTCCGATGGCACTGCAATCAACGAAAGCAGCGGTGAAAATAATAATAAAAACAGCACTTACCTGGGCACAGTGTACAAAAAAACATATGTTAGGCACAGTATAAAAAGCAAACTACAGAAAGAAAAAAACAAAGGGAACATTAGAAAATTACGACGTTCCTTGTTTCTGGACCGGCATGGTCACAGTCAGGCACTTCGTGCGTACGTCAAACTGCGCTCCGCAATCCTCTTGGATCAAGTTGTATGGCAAGAAAGCATCAAGCAAGTATCGTTTGGGACGAGTGCAAACGACCAACCTGTCTTCACCGATGTCGACCAATACGCTGCTCGCCTTCTCCACGGCGGGCAATTTAATCTCTGCTATCAGAAAGTCCGGGTGGCCCGGTTCAGGTTCGCGAATTATTTCAAACTTGGGCTTGTATACTTGTTCCACCTCGCTGATCAGCGGCGGTTTGTTTGGAATTTCCTGAATAAGCGTTCGCTTGCGCAAGTTCTGTTCTTCGATCCTGCCCAGAAACTTCTTGGCTTTTAGCAGAATCCAGTTTCGGTCGAGCTCGGCCTCGTACTTGTTCAACAGACCTTCGAACACCACGCTCATAAAAAAGCCGAAAAACGTCTTGCTGGCATTGATCGTATGCAAGAAATTGGGGTTGATGATCACGTCGTAGGCGGTACAGCCGTTGCCCTTGTTGTCGACTTCAGCGTGCGGCTCGCCGAGGCTCATTGGAATGCGGTAGTCGACAATTTCGTCCGGGTCGTCCAATTTGTCCAGCATGGAAATGAGCTCTTGCTCGGAGATAGTGTCCGGCGCTGGGACAGAACTCGACGTGCATACGTTGATGAAAACCTTCTCGTTAGTTTTCAAGTTTTTGGTTTTGATGCAACAGCCTGGCGTCGGCTTCACTGTGCTCCACGGCTTGTCTTTGCTGCCTTCTTCTCCGCTCTCGCTTTGCGCTTTCAACAACAGGTTCTGATAAAAGCTTTGCACTTCTTCATCGCCCATGCCGTCGAGATTCGAACTCACATTGAAAAGTTCAGATGGATCAGCGTTGCCCGCCATTTAGTTTTATTTCTAGGGAATTTAGTTTCAGATCTACATACGACAAGAAAAGGGTTGTTGACTAATTGTACGAAGTAATCATACAGAACTACACAGTACGGCAAAACAGTGCTTTAAAACACGCGTTTATCAACCATCATCGTTGCCAACATGGACGTTAAACGTAATAAAAAGAGTTATTATTTCCAATCCGGCTTCGTAAGACCTAAGATGCAGCTTGCTCCAAATGCGTTTAATTGCTTTCAAAAAGTTAGTGTAAGTTCAGGTTGAAGTGAAGAGCGGAGCTGACGGGTGAAATGCTGGGTGGCGTTATTGATAGTTTGATCAATCATGGCATGGAACGATTCATTGGTAAAACCTTGAATATTTCTTGACGTAAAAATGGGATGGTGAAGGCATACTTGGTGAAACTGAACCAACTTTAAAAAAATTCAACCAATTTCTAAAAACTGCTTTCAGCATCACTATTAGTGATTAGAATTGTTTGACCACTTGAAGCCAGACAAAAAGGAAGAACAAAAACACTGAAAACAAGGTACTGCCCAAAATACTCCATCGACAAAGTCATTTCAACAGATGGAATTGCAAAAGTTTTCAACAAAAAAACACTCGTTTTACATCTGCATTTCCAAACCTTATGATGGGATTGAATGGCTTATGAAAACTTACAGGTTGAAGATCTAGAGGAAGTAATATTTTTTCAAAAACATAACTTTCTTTGCTGCATAATGAACCTGCAAAGACCTGGCATTTTAAGATTTAAGAAAGCATTGACAATAATATTGATATCATAATAATCCTTACAAGAGAAACAATATGACACATGATAACAAAGCTCCAAGGACACTTTACAATGCTCTAAGCTATTATGGTTTCTTCAACTTTGCTAATAAGTTGTAACATGACCAACAATTGGCTGTCAATTTTTTATTTTATTTTGAGGTTTTGAAACAGACACGAAGTCCATTGAGTACAGCACAAACTGTCTGCACAACACAGAATGATAACAGCCACAACATAACATTTTTATAATGACGTTGAGGTAGAACAGGATTACAGACACTTTCTTAACATTGTTCACTAACCTATAACACTTGGTACAACACTACATCCCGAGTAGGACACTGAGTCTAAGCCTGGTCAAGGCCAGGTAAGGTAGGAATATGCTGTGGCATGCACACACCCTCAAACAGACTGTAAGGACCTCAGTGATAAAGTAAAATGGGTTTGTAGTGTTCAAAGAATAAGGATAAATATAAACAATCTGACTGCATCAAAGCATGCAACCTATGTTGTTCGACTTTCTGCAATATCTTCAAGCAGGAAGTACATCAATATTTTGATGATCGTATCACAATTATCTGAAAAATTGCATCAGAAGTTGCAAGTTTTGGGATATTGTACCAAAAACTTTTCTAATATTTCTCTCATTATTCTTATTAACTTCAACAATATATTGATACATGACAGTTGACTTACAAATGCTACGACATTGCATTAAAAAAACACTTCAGCTTTGTTCATCTTGGCAATTTCTATCAAGATCAAGCTTTGAAACTTAAAGAAATAACAATCTATATATACCAAGCAGTCACACTGATTAGCAGACTTTGCAAATAAAACAAGGCAGGGGTAAAATTGTCATCATTTACACCGATCCAGCTCTTGCTATAGCCATGCCACCAGTTTCTGACTGACTGAACCAGTTGCTCTTAACCACTGGTGGTCTGTGGGCACTGGGCCTGCAAAACCAGCAACACCTATGACCTCATACACTTTAAAAACAGATTTTATTTAAAAATATTTCTGTTCCATTATTTTATTCACCACGCTAAACAGGTAAGCTGGTGACAGCCTCTGGATGTGACTCTTTAGCCAAAGCCTCCAGGTGCCTGTGGTGTGGGAAACTACCATCACCCAGTAGAGAAATTATGAATTAAACCAAAGCCACCCAGTTCACTTGAGGATAGTTACTACCATCAGCTCTTCCACTGGCAACAGCTTTAACGAATCTATTCCCCAAAATTTTCTTGTAGAAAACATTCACTGACCAAAGATATTGGCTACCTACAAAAGATGAGGATCAGAACCTTCTAGTCACAGTCTAAAAACATGGAAATCAAAGTTTGCTGTTACAGCAGTAAGACATCACCGAAGCAAATGCTATGGTGGTGTCACAGAAACATTGGAATTAGAACAAGCATAAAGCCACAATCCTGAAACTTGTGCTATTTCATAAAGATCGCTGATAATCCCCAAACTATGTAAAATACCACAACCTAATGTCAAAGCCATAAAATTTCAAGTACAGTGTAGAGTTAAGCTTTTGATTCTGTCAACATGGAAAACTGTGTAAACACAAGTTGAAATGAAATAACTCTTACCAAAAAATAAATTTTGCAAGAACTTGAAGATAGGTGGTTATTCTGTAGCACATGACTGACACAATACACCTATCACCAGACTTAACTATGTGACGGATTACTGGCAAAGCAATCGCAAGACCACTTTTGTTCAAACTATTAAATACTAATATTAAAAGCTCTAAGTTTGCTCTAAGCTTTTAAGGAATCACTTGAATGAACGTGCTCTGCTTTCATCTTTTCGCAATGACTCAAACTTGCACAAATCTGTATTAGTCTCCACGCAGGTGAAGAGTTTCAATCAATCCGTAAATTTTTAATAGGAAATCAATTTTACATAACACCACGCATCGTCAGTCCTACAACCTTATTAAAAATTTGCAATTCAAATTCTTCACCTGTGTGTAAATGTGTTTCAGCAGCTAAATACATACAAACACTTTGACAAAGTTTAAAGTTGAAAGCAATAAACTATTTTTGCAACATGAAATAACTTGAATAACTAATGACGTTGTGGAAAGATAATAGTTCAAGAGGGACAAAGAACAATGTAAAGTTTCTAATACTATTCCAAACCATGCAGTTTGAGACACAATACAAGTTGAAGCCGAAAGCAGAAATCAGCCATGCATGGGATGCTAGAAAATGCAAAGGCAGGTGAACACAAGCATGAGGTAATCAACAATCACTACCTTTCATCTACAACTAAGATTATAACATTATTCATGCAATGTGCCACTTCAACTACTGGTAGAAACAAGTTAAGTGTGTGCTCGCTTTGAGTAAATACACAAGAAAATATAATGTCAGCTAAAAACCCAAAAAATAATGTTAGCCAACTAGAAAATAACAGAAAACAGTTTTTTATCTTCATTGAAAAAAATAAATTTGGAACATAGAGAAAGTCTTTCCGAACATATCTGAACCGAAACCGGGTGTCTACGTGCCACCAAACAGCCACTAGAGCTCCTGAAGTACAACCACCCAAAGTGCAAGTTCGCACTTTGTGAATGTAATTCGTGGTGTTCTTTGTCACGCATTACGCAATGATATCTGCACGCACCTATTAGTGGTAGAAACAATTTAAGAGTGTGCTCGCTTTGAGTACAATACACAAGAAAATAATGTCAGCCAAAAACCCAAGAAATAATGTCAGCCAACTGGAAAATAATAGAAAACAGTTTTTTTTTCATTGTTATTGCAGAATTGAAGTTCATTTTTGAAGTGTCAAAGTACACTTATTGTACCTTTATACTTTGTGACAAGTACTGTAAATGTTTCATAATATATTAATTGATTCACTCACCATCTATGCACATGGAAAGCGTTTGCACTTTACCATTGCTTCTAGTAATTGGCTGACATTCCTGAAGGCTGATTCCCACACCAGCATGGATTCCGCCATTCACAAGCACACAAATGCGACTTTTTCATGAAATTTTACATTGCATCCCTAGGATGCACTTTTCCAAGTCATTACCACGTTTGAAGTAAAGCTGGAATGTTCAATTGCACGACTTGCCCAAACAAACCAAAAGGTATAACAGAATCATGACAAATATATATAAAGTCATTGACAAACAAGTAATAACAGAATCTCAATCTCTTGACAAATGAAATAAGGTCTTGGTTGGATAGGCACTTTTTGCAAAACGAAGGTGATGACTGAAAAACGGTTATCATTTTTCGGTGCAGAATGCCAAACTATTTAAACACATTTTTTGTTTTCCAGCAACTATTGTTGCGCGTTACAATAGGCTACATCCAATCACACCAACGACGAAGCAGTCAGTCATCGAGTTCAAAAACAATGCCCGTACGAAGAGATATTTCTTTAAACCCACAACAGTGCTGCTCATTGAAAATTGCAACATCTTGAAAAGTAGAATATCAGATTATTTAGCAAAATTTTTAAAGCTACAACACTAATATCATTGAACCAATTTCATTTTAAAATTTTAATTGTATAACAAAGTTGATTTTTTAGACTAATTTGTTCATTTATTTGATATTTGTAGTTCTAGCGAAAATATATGCCGGCAACACTTTCATGTTTGCAAAGCAGTCGAAAAAATTGCTTCTTTCTTTCGGAGTCAGCAGTTCGAAATATCAAATCTTTGTCAGCTGCATTCATTTGCCTCAAATATAAGTTCAATATCCCCAAAGCTTTTTTATATTCTCTTTTTGAAACCAGCTTGCGAGTATAGAGGAACACAGTTCCGAACGAGCAAAAGGTATGCTTCGGTAGGCTCTTGAATTGATAATTTCAGACTAGTTTTGACGTTGCTGCGTTGCTTGTGAAGTTCGCAACTACAAAGAATCTATGCATGTAGTAGTATTTAGCAACTTGTTTACTATTTGCAAATACTTGCTTCGACGTTATCCAGAACAGTAGGCTAGGTCAGTTTGGTCTAAGCCCCCACAGAATGTTCTGAGATGCAGTGAGGAACTCTGCAAATTTTAAACATACAACATACATAGCCGACTTCTGAACTAAAGCTATTCTGGAAAACTTGGAAGAGCCAAGCTTGTATATAGGTCTGTATAGCACATGCAGTACTTTTACAGTTACACACAGCGTATTTTGCGGTTAGTTTCACTGACAATTTTTTCAGATCTAATCATTCAGCTCAAGTTTAACTTCAAACTTGAGTAACTTGAAGTTACTGAAAAGAAGAACTACTGTATGTCAATGACATGACACCAGTTATATTTGTGAAATAAGTGGTTTGTTCACATAAGTTGTGATGTTTTGTGAAACTCTACCTTAGAAGTAAACATTTCTCTCACTTACTACAGTACTATATGTGCTGTGGAAACATAGGCGTAACCAGAAGGCTCATGATCGATGACGTTAGTTTTTGCCCTAGTAATTTGCCCCTGCATTCGATTCTCTGGTCATTGCCACTGTGGTATTGATTTTTTGCAAGGTGAATATACACGGCACAGCAGTTTGAGTTTTATGTGACATTTCTATGTGTTTTCAGCAGACTTCCCATTATGACACCCTTCACAACAATTATTTTATTTATTTACGTCAGGGGCTTCAAACTCAAATTGCTCCGAGGGCTAAACTAAACATTTCTGAACTTAATGTATTATTCTTCTAAACAATTCCAGATATTCTACACTAGATTGTCTTGTGAAATTCAGTTGTTATAAAAAAACCTCCAAATTTTGTTAATTTCAGTGTAGCCAAATACTCCGCTCATTAACTACAGTAAAATTATTTTGTTTTTCAAGTACCCAATACTTACTGGATTAATGTTTGCTGCTAAACATATTGTAATCTGTTTGTAACTTTGTTTCTTCAACATCATTTGGTGACGCCATGTGTTTGGTGGGACATACATTTATCGATGTTATTTCCTCCATTATGTTCCATGGGTAATTGTGTTACTTATTCATGATTTGTGTGAATAAACATTGTTTTTTGCCCCTGCTACTTGCTTTCATAATAATGAAATGTTATGCTTTGATGCATTGCTGTCTACCTCATAACCCCTATTGTTGCTCACTTCTTTCACCTATATACAAGCTTCTCTTGCTCACCTGTACATATCTCAACTCTTCACCCATTGCTTGCCCACCATCATCTGCGTTATGTTGTTGTCTATTGTGTATTTAATTCAATATTTGTGTTTCGCTAATATTGTTTTTATTTCTTATATCTTTTGGGCTTGCCATTCTCATTGGTTCAATTGGTCACATTAATATTTTGTCCACTATGTTTTATTTGGTCCCATTTTTTTTCATTTGTTTTTCGTAATTTGTTATTTGTGACTTTTGTTACTTTTGCATACGTTTTTTTGCTTTCGTATTTTTTCACTACCTGTCCATTTTTGATGTATCTTGTCTTCAATGAATACACAAACTTAAGTAAAATTTTCAATGCAGCAGTTTAAAAAATCATTGAAATCATTTTTGACTTTTCTAGACAATTGTTACCTGTTTTAACTATGTATGTGAAGCACGATCATGATAAGTACATAGTTCATGCTTGCAGTGTTTGTCATTACTATCTTTTCTTGCAGTAGCTGAGTTCAGTGTTGCGGCATGTGCAAAGCCAAAGTTATGATGCTAATCAAGAATAAAAGGAAAAGCCATAGTAGCAGCAAATGGAAATGTGGTGGTAAAGAGAAACTATGTATTTGGAACAACTTGAAATATATATGTTCAGTCTCTGTTAAAGTCACCTTAGGCCAAAATAAGTGGCCAAATTTTTTTCAAATGCATTTGCAAAGCATTAATCTTGTTCAATTAAAATGTAGCTAGTGTTGCGATTAGAAAGCCCGAGCGGCAAGTGCACGAAGCTTCACACTGTGGCAGCAAGCAACAATCGAGATCACCTGATGAGATCACTCTTGTTGCTACCATCAGGAAGTACAATCAGCTGTTCATCGGGTTTGCAAGCATTGTAAACGTCCCTCACCAAGATCACTCTATTGGGATCACTCTATTATTGCTTGTATGCGTCACATATATGGGTGTTATTTTTCGCGCACATCCCATTCGTGGTGAATCACACATTCAACGCAATGCCAACAGAGGGGTTGCAACAACATTTCCTCCTTTTTACAATGAACCGCACCAATCGTACATTCTTTTTGTGAAGTCTGCAATTGGCACAACCTTCACATCCTGGTCACAGCACCATTTTGTTGCGATCAGAAAGCCTGAGCGACAAGTGCGCAAAGCTTCATACACTGGTAGCAAGCAACAATAGAGATCACCCGATGAGATCACTCTGGCCGTTACCATCAGGAAGTACAATTAGCTGTTCACCACCAGGTTCGCAAGCATTGTTAAAGATCACTCACCAAGATCACTCTGTTGGGATCACTCTATTATTGCTTGTTCATACCACATATATATGGGTGTTGTTCTTCATGCACATCCCGTTCATGGTGAATCATACATTCAATGCAATGCCAACTGATAGGTTGCAACACTAGATTTAGACAGACTTGGATTTTTGAATTTTTCTTTTTTGTGTAACTGTTAAAGGATAATGTGTTTGAACTGGTTATGTCAAGGATGAATGAATCTAGATTAATTGAAGCATAGCATGTAAATAAAAAACTATTTTCTTGTGATGAACATGTGATGTTTGACAAGCATAATTAATGGCACACTCCAAATTCATTAAGATTTTTATCTGTAGTAGACAAGGTACCAATTACATACTACAATTTTGCAGCAACTAAGCGAAACACATTTGAAGAATTGTGGATTTGCTTGTTAGCAAACAATGAAATTTTTAGTAAGACTGACAATTTAAAAACGTTTGTATAAAATATTTACCAATTTTTATAAAATGTTTGTTTTTTATGGATATTTTATCGTTTTCAGTATTGGCCGTTGGTTTTATGTATGTCAACATCACTTTTGATTTCTAGTTCTATTTTTGTATTATGCATTGTATGGGAAGTTCATCGAATGCTTATTAAAACTTAACCTCAATTTTAAGCAAACCATACCAATGCACACAAGTTATTATTTGAACAGACCTCAACTATTTGTTTAGCAAATGTGATAATCTTTATTTTGATATAAATGGTACTAGGTTTGTGTTCACATTTCCATCATGCCGTCTGATGTCCACAGCAATTAACTACTAACAATTGAGCTAGAACATGTGTTCCCTTATCCACATGATTCATCATTTATCAAGGGCTGATGCATTTAATTTTCCATGGCTAGGATCTTTGAACTGGCCAGATATTTTTGAAATAAAGAAAGCTTGAGCCTTAATTCCAATACTCATGAGTTGAGATTTTATGCAAGTGCCCTCATTGATATTGAAGTAGTGGTTTAATACATTTTATTATATAAGTCTCCATGTATTTACAAATGTATTTTACAACCACTAAAGCAGGCACTGCAGCAACCGATGCCGATGTTCCAAAATGCCAAAAATACGGACCTTGGCAATTACTGCTTTCAACCAGTAGCAATTGAAACCACTAGTGTATATGGCAAGTCTACTGCCCCTTTTTTAGCTGCTTTGCAAAGAAACTTGTTATGTGAAGCGACCCCAGGCAGTGGCAGTGATCCCACCAGTGCCTGTCCCTGGCTGTGGTCAGAAGGAATGCTGCCAGAATATTGACCTCGTGCAAGTTTGGTATGATATTAGTTATCCCCAGTGCATTAACCAGTGTTGCTGTCTGTCAGTTACCTTCTTTCAATGAATAGCTACTGCCTTCCAAATGTTTGCGCTTTCTGTAAGTCTCTTTGTCCAGTATCATTTTACTCCACTTTCTAGCTATCCCGACTACTGCATGGCTTATTATGAATCTACAGCATTATGACATATTTGCATTGCTTGAAACTCATGAGGCCTTTTACAAATCTTGTTTTTTCTCACTATGTAATGTTTCTGTATGACAATGACCAAATGCAGTAGTTGCTAGTGTTAGTTTCAGTGTTTATTCCTCTTTAGTATTGACTACATGTATGAACTGACACCTACCTTTTGATGTGTTGTGCATAAGCATTTTCATAGGCTTGTGTGATATGGACCTTGTACCTTAGCAAAACAAGTAAATAAAAATATACTTCCAAGATTTAAGTATGTGCTGCTATTTGTAACATAGCTAATTAGTGTTCAAGTATGTACTTTCCACGATGGGTGTAAGCAAGGAATCGATCAGCAAATTTTTAATAGGAAATCGATTTCACGTAAAATTACGCATCCTCAGTCCTGAAAATTGCAAGCAAAGCTTACAGGTGAAAAGTTGAAAGGCTGAAGTAACAGCAGAGAAAAAGCTAATTAGTGTGTAATAACTGTGATAAGCCATGATCTGGATATTCACAAACTTTGTAGTTGTAGCTAAGAAAATGCTTAAACTTGCATTGAGCTCAACCAACTTTGGTTAGTTATAGCAAAGAAAATGACTATAGTCACTATACTCAAAGTTAAAAAAACAGATTGTAGCTTTAGTTATAGCTATGAAGATATCTTGCACTTTTATTGAACTCAACCAGCTTAATTTGCCACTTCCTGTTTATAATGACATATGGAGCATTGTAGTTTTGCAGCTTAATAAGAAACTGTTCTGTGAGTGTAGTGGTTTGCTAAAATGTATGTAAAAATGGACTTGTTTTTAAAGTTTAATGTGTGCAACTGCTTCTCCAAGCAAAAATGCACTCCAAGTAAAAAATGTGACTAGTTTCACACAAAATAATGAAGCACGTGTTTATGCAAACATTAGTACAAAAAAGTTTTTCTTGGATTTGGATAGATGTGCTTAATCATTCATCAATTTTTCACACCTTTAAACCGTTCAGTCCTGCGAAAACCACATTTCATGCAGAGCTTTGCAATCCTATAACTTGCCAGGCGATTGAGCTAGAGAGCTGTTCAAACCCTCTACGGATTCAGCAAGTCTTGTAGTCAAAATAATAAAAAAATTTTTTCGTTTTTGGAGGGGGGTTTTCGGGGGAGAACACCACAAGTGTAAGTGTTTTAGGCTATATTTACCTGGCCCTGGGCCCCAACCTATTGGGCCGTTATTATGGCTCAAGATTTTTTCAGAAACTAGGCCAAAATCCGTGTGTATAGAGCCCTTGAATGACTTTCTAACATATCTGTAGCCAAAATTATGGACAAAATACCAAGAATTGGTGAAAATTTCAGCACCCACAAACCCCAGTCTGGGCTGGAAAACATCCCTTTTCTAAATGGCCATCACTTGCCAACGGATTGAGCTAGAGAGCTGTCCAAATCTGGTCTGAATGGGGAAAGACTTGTAGTTTAAGCTGAAAAAAAAAATTTTGCCATGCGATTTCAGCCTTTCTGGCTATGTTTAAAAAACCACAGGTCGTTTTGACAGGTTTCTGTAAACAATCTGTGACGTCAGTGGCCCGTGGGAGTGCGTGAATCGAGCAGAATCAGCGGCGTGAAACCGTGCGAGATTTAAATGCATTCTTGGCTAAAGTACGAGGTTTTAGAGGGTTTGATGGACTTTTTAGCATTTCTGGTTGATGAGTTATGGAAAAAATGGTAGAATATTAATATGGCAAATCCCCTGAAGGCCCTTCGGAATTCCTGACATATTTCGAATATTTTTGGCATAAATTTTGAACCAGAAGCGCTGGAAACTTGATCAAGGGCTCTAAAAATGCGTATTTTAGCCTAGAATCCAACAATACTATGAGCCACAATATTGGCGCGTGGGATCGGATGATGACGTCATATATTTAACCAATAAAATAGACCCCATCATGAGCCCATTGGCCCAAAACCTCCCATCCAAATGAAATTTTTTTTTTTTATTCTAAACTACATGAAGCCACTAGTCATTACAGGGTTTGAACAGCTTTCTAGCTCTATCTGCTGCTGAGTTATGGCCGGCCAAAGTTTGGTCTGAAAGGGCAAATTATGGTTTTTCTGAAAAGTTAGGAATTAGGCCAAAAACTGGGTATTTGGCTTATAATTTTGGACACAGATGTGCTAGCAAGTCAATCAAGGTCTCTATATACACAGGTTTTCACCTAGTTTTCAACATAACTTTGAGCCAAAAGAATGGATCAATGCGTTGGGGCCTGTCAAAAAATGTTGTAGAGGGTTTGAGCAGCTCTCTAGCTCAATCGCCTGGCAAGTTATAGGATTGCAAAGTTCTACAAGAAAAGTGACGCATGCGGGACTTAAGGGTTAGGATTTGACCACCATGACCTTTCGGTGTTTGGAAATATCAGTCTTCATGACTTCAGTGTACAGAGCAATGTAAAATAACTTCATGTGTATGATGTGTCTTTAGAAGGACAAATACACCTTGTTTATTAATACTATTACTGAAGTGGACGTTCAATCTTATTGGGGATAAATGTGTAGCTTAGAATTGTGTGGTGTGATGCTGAGCAATAATTCTACTGTGTAATATTTGTAAGACGTAATATCCAAATGGCACTGTGACAGCCTTAGTGGTTTCAGCAGCAGTGTCCAGAGCTGACACGTGGCAACAACTACTGCAAAACAGTGGTTAAGTTGCTTGTCTTGAGGTTTGTGTAAGACTGAGTTTCTTTTAGTCCTCAAAACATTATACGACTGGTTAACAGAAAAAATTTAGTGGCAGAGTGCTGATAGCTTAATACTACTCAGCATGTTACATACATGTTTAAAAGATTGATATGCCATTTACTTTGAATTCTTTTCACTAGAAAATTAAGATGATGCAGCCATATTTCGTTTTACTGACAACTTGATATTGGATGAATTATATGGTACATTTAATGCAGGTTGTGCAGTGCATTGCGGCTAAGTTGTAGCAAACCTTGTATTTCCTGAAATATTGTATGATTTAAATAAATTTTGAAGTTACTAAAATTGTTTTTGTAAGATATGCAGCAGCTGTGTTGCATGCTGTTGCTAAATATATATATTTTGATTCACTGAAGGTCCTAAGACTAACGTACAGGGTTCCTACAGAGTTTGTAAAAGTATGGAAAAAATATTTTGTCTGTTAGTATGGAAAAATAAAATAATTTTCTAGACATGACTTTTTGACATGCATTTTCATAATACTTTAGACTTAGTCAAGATTGATAATTTTATTTGAATTAGGGTAACTATTATAGTGCCTGTGTTTGACCTGGGTACCGTATTTTCCGGCTAATTAGCTGATTTTCTGGACCTACTTTTGCAACCTAATTTTCTGGGGCTGGCTTGTTGGGCGGATATAGCTTTGGACCAAAAAAAACAGCGGTCAAAATTGGTCACAAAAACATGTATTACCGGTAACTAAAAGTACATACGGTAAAAAACAACAAAACAATGTCAGCAACACAACTTTATTAAAAGCCATGAAATTTATCATCTTCATCAGTGGAATCGTCGAATAACAAATTCCATTCTTGACCAGACACTTGGTCATCATACGGGTCATTTTCTGCTGTTATTACCGGTAGTTCAGTGGATACATCGCTGTCTTCCTCCTCATCATCCAACCACAATAAATCATCTTCACCATTGAAGAAGCGGCTTGCCTGCGCACTTACGCACTAGGCTAAAGGAAGCTCCCAGTAGCTTTTGTGCTACTAGGGATGTTATACTTAGCGCGTCGCATGTAGCAGCCACCGTGCTGCTGCATCACTCCCCCTTCTCTCTTTAAGCGGGAGCTGCGCTCCGAGTGCTCTCACAGGCGAAGCCTCGTACGAGGACCGTAAGCTTTTTCGTACGACGCAGTTTCGAACTCCCTACCACGCTGTGCCCGCATCTCCACCATTATAAAGAACATGCGTTGGTGCGTAATGAATGTAATCCATACCTGACAAACTTTACTATGGGTGGAAAAACTATGGAAAAACTCTCATTTTCAGAGCTAAAAACTGGCCTCGGCTTATTCGCTGGGTCGGCTTATTAGCCAGAAAATACGGTATGTCATTTCAAAAAGTTTAAGTCTGGATAAAGTATGGAAAAGGTCTGGAAAAGTCTGAAAATTTATATTCAAAGTTGCCTAGGAGCCCTGAACATATACGTGTTGCTGCATAGAGTTTTATGTTAAATTTGCTGTTATTCAGATCTGTAATGAAAGTTATTAGTGCAAGAGTTTTGTGTTCAGTGTAGAATTTGCTTATAATGGAGGAGGTGACTGTGCCAGGTGAAAAGCCGATTCGCTTACTTGAGTGGCAAGTCAAGGTTGGTGATTGGATAAAGTATGGAGTTCCAGTGGCTGTGTACCGGAATATAGAAGACCCTTCTATTGGAACCAAGTCAAAGGAGGTTCATTTAAAGGCAAAAAGGGTGGGCCGAGTCACAAAGTTACTTTTGGATATTGGTCAAGTTGCCAAACCGGGGTATGCAAAAGTTGCGATGCACCCACATTGGTTGCATGTTTACTGTGCCAAAACAAATATGTGTTACTTTGGAATGTCATTTTGTGTTGCTTTTTTATGTTGCTAATGAACTATTGATGGGATGATTTTTAAACTTGTCCATAATTCTGTATATATAAGTTAAATCAAAATTAGAGCGTCTGACTTACTTTCATTTCCAATGTAGCTGCCTTATTACAAAAAAATTTAATAAATTTTGGGTCTGTAGATCTAACAAATGTTTCATAACATCTCATAGAAACTTATACAGTGTAATCAACCTGCAACCAGTGTTAAACTGGGTTGTGTTCTGCCAACAGTATTTGCTGGTTTATAACGTTAATTTTTTTATGATATTTGTTTCATGTGAACTGTTGTGCTTTTGTAGATGTCCATTGATAGAGTTGGAAAGTTGCAGCCACCCAATAGTCATGAAAGACATGTGTGCGGAGTGTGGTCAAGACTTGCGAACGTGAGTGTTGTTTCAATTTTTCTTCAAAAGTTGCAGTTGCTTAATACTTATTGTGCTTGTGTGCTTGCATGTCGATATAAGAAAGGAAGAGCAGTAATTTTTCAATCTAGCTAGAAATTAGAAAAAACTGTTGCAACCTGTTAGTTGTTTGTTTTCATAGGGTGTTAATTAGTTTAATTCCCTAACAAATAAGGTAATTCATGACTAACATTTTCTGAAAATTCTTACAATAAAATCCAATAACAAAAGGAATACATTGTTATTTAGCTCCAAATGTGATTTTCTTGTATCTTCAACTCTTTGGCGTCCGCTAGGATTCGGGGATTTTCAGAAAAAAAACGCCTAAATCACTGTGGCTTAGCGCGGGAATTTCTCTGGTCTGGTATGCTCTACAGACCCGGTAAAAGTCTCAAAAGACGCGGCAAGTCTTCTGGTCCGCACTCGAAAAAAAATTTTTTGCTTGGGGGGTGCAGGTTGTCTGTGAGTGACGTCATAAGTGGAGGACTTTTAGGCCACCTTGGCCCACTTTGCCTGGCCCTGGGTGCCAACCGTTAGGTGGTAGTATTTCGCTGAAGTTTTTACTGGAAACTAGGCTACAATCAGAGTCTTTTGATACTTTGGATGACCTGCTGGGGTTTTGGGTTCAAAAGTTGTGATGTAAGTTAGTAAAAATATTTGACTAATTAGATAATTAATTGATTTGTTTATTTTAGATCATAACTTTTGAACCAGAAACGCTAGAAAGTCGATCAAAGGCTCAAAAGACTCAAACTTGAGCCTAGTTTCCAGTGAAAACTTCAGCGAAACACTTTGGCCTAGTGGTTGGGCCCTAGGCCAGGCAACATGACCCAAAATGACCCTAAAACTACTTCACTTATGACGTCAGTCAAAAAAAATCCGCACCCCCCAACCTACTAGACTGGCCGATCTGTTTGAGCCCTTGAACAGCTCTCTAGTGCAATCGGCAGAGGAGCTGGGGCGTTGGTAAGGCAACTGAAAAACTGCTGTTTTTTTAGGCTGAAATCGAAGTACAATTATATCCGTAGACCGGCTCTCAAAGTGTTACAGAGGGTGTCCAACTTGGATGATGATGCTTGCTAAAATTTTTCATGTATTCTAGTCCCGTATCATATTCAAATAGTTGTTGGCATTGCAAATGAACTTCACACAGAAATCAGACCAGTTACAAAATGTCATTAAATCAGGCAGAAACATTGCACCAGGCTACTTGTTTACAAGGCCTTGCCTTGGCTGTGTGTGAATGAACATGCCGACCTAAATTATTAATACAAAAATATGAATTATTTTGATTTGTATATGACAAGTAACAAAATGACCTTATAATCTAATCACTCACATGCCATTTTTGAACATATGGCTCGACACATTGACCATGCATACCCTGTGTTGTTCAGTAAGAGTATTTGATTGATTTGGATTTTGCTTGTTTTTTCAAAAAAGGTTGGAAAATTTTTACACATGATAAGTTTGCTGACATAGTTTTTTAATAAAAATTTTTAGACATAGTGAAGGACTGTAGATAAGTTGGTTAAAACTGTTTGCAAAATTGTGGTAAAGAGTAACTCCTTCTAATGGATAAATCAAATTGGGGCTAGTTATGTATACAAGAGCTATATAGCCTTTCTTTGATGGACAATCTAGACAACCAGATTATTTTTTATTTGTGTGTTTGATTCAGACTCATGGTCCATATCACAAGGGTAATCAAATAACACAAGAGCACAAAAATGGATAGTTATAGCGCATTACAGACTAGGTGTTAGTTGATAAACACAGTCAACACTCACTAAGCAAAACACTGAAACAGCACACCAGCCATTACTGCATTCACTCATCATCATACAGGAATCTGGCAGTGAGAGAGAAATGAAGACATTCTAATATGAGCTATCAGTAATGGAATCAAAGGATTTATCAGTAATGAAATTAAAGGAGAATCAAATTTCTTGGATATGTAGGGCACCATGCTTAGGTGTGCACACAAAGTGATTTCAATCTTTACAAATGCATGATTTTTTGTATTGGAGGCTTGCAAGAAACAATAGTTTTAGGTACCAGTAAATGTAATTTTTGTATCAACCATTACTCGAAACATTTTGTGAAGATTTGTCAGGTTTTTGAATGAGTCATATCTCACTCTTTATTTGCCTGTTGATTGAACAAAAATTGTTGCAAGTAAAAAGTTAGTAAACATCTTCCATAACATACAAAAAGATTTCTCTGAAATGTTAGTTTTACTTTCATCAGTAATAATACTATTTAAATGGATACAGTCATAGCAAAAGCACCAACTTTGGGCATTTGAGAAACTGGCAATTTCTTATGACTACAGAAAAAACTCTTAAAGTGTCAAGGAAGTCCTGCATGTAAACTAGTTTAACCACCAAACTGGTGCTTGAAGTTTGCGTTTTAAATATTACGGTGTTTAGCAGTCTGCATTAGTTTGTGTCACCCTTAGCAATTGTTGCAGATAACCTGTTTTTGTATGTAACAACTTTACAGGCAAGCAAACAAGCAAGGAGAAAAGCATGCTCATGTTTCTATGGTGCACAATATACCAGAGTTGAAGATTAGTGCTCAGGTCTGAAGTGCATTTGTTTTGGTGCTATCTGCTCACTGATTATTTTCAGTGAAAATTTACAACATAGCGTATTAAATTTGTTGCAAAAATAATTTCTGTTTTCATTTTTTATCATATTAATGCGTACTATTAAAATCAGAAATAAGTCTTGTAAACAACCAGTTCGTTTGTTATAATGTTTACAATCAAATAAACAAGTTTTTTTTGTAGATCTGTGTTTGCCAGGTCGAACAGCTTCATTTTTCTTTGGTTGATTTTAACGTGAATATTAATGTGTTTTCAGCAAGCTGAAGAGCTAGCCAAGCAGGATGTTGCTCGTCTTCACAAGATAAAGAAGCTGGTATTGCTGGTAGATCTTGATCAGACATTGATTCACACTACTCAGAATTCAGCATTTGCCAGGTGGTGTGAGGACGACAAGGTAACCAATATGTGCAGAATATGTGTTACCTAGGATTCCTGCAGAGGCTGGAAAAGTATGGAGAAAGGTTTGGTCATTTTCCAGCCTGGAAAAGTCTGGACAAAAACTTGTTTTGGTCTATTAGTGTGGAAAAAGAAAATAATTTTTCAGACTTAATGTTTTGACATGCATTTTCATAATATTTTATTAAAGATTGATAATTTTACTTTCATCGTGTTAACAATTATTATTATTATGCCTGTATTTTACCTGGGTATGTTATTCGAAAAAGTTAAGTCCGGAAAAAGTCTGGAAATTTATATACAAAATTGCGTGGAAACCCTGCTTATCCCCGCAGTAGGGTGATGAAAAATTTAGAACTTTGCCTAAATCTGTTAAGCAACTGCTCATCGTGAAAGAAATTCATGTGTATAAGGTGCTCATGCATGCATGATGAATTGATATCATCGAATGGTCAGTTAAGGTTTTAACTTTGAAAGGTTGCCGTTTGAAGTTTATTATAGCTTTTCGAAAGTTGTGTATTTTAAACGTGTAGCCAGCAGGCTGCATGCGCAGGGAAGAGCTCGGATGATTCAGAAGCGGTCCAAAATCATTCTTTATTTGTTTTCCTTTGCAGTAACTATGAACTAAAACTGGCCTACCTTAGAAAAGCTTTTCGGTTTATATACAATTGCTCGTTTTCCTTTAAGAATCCCTTGTTGGGCTCGACATCGGTGACTTTGCTCGGAGAAAACAGGGCTGTGTGATTTGAAAAAATATATTGACTACGGCGCAGAACTATGTTTACGCATTACAGTATATCATGTCTTTCGTTATTTTGCTGTCATGTGACAGCTCGTAATCATTTAAGGCGGCTTTTGCGTGCCTGCCAAAAATGCAAATCGGACAGGAGGTTGTAACCACATTTGTTGCGTTAACTTCTTTCCATCGTGATGAACACCTAAAGATAGGAACGTGTTCGAGTGGCAGTCGTGTAAAATATCGTGATAGCAAATCTGCCATAGTTGGTCCTGACTTGATCCACCCCATACAAATGCACGCCAGATCTTGAACGCTCACTATCGTGGCAAGCATCCGAAATGTTTTTTTGAGACGCGGCACCTTTCACTGTTCTTGAGCAGTCTCACTTTCGGTGCACGACGAGCTTGGAAAATGCTGCCTGCTGCGCTTGCGTGGATGACCACACTTCCGGGTTATTGGGAAACTGATCACCTGTGACTCGCATCTCCTTACGTAACTCTTATTCCTGTGGCTGACGTCAATTAGATATATTCTGATTGTTTACTTCAGTGTATGCCGAATATTCGTGCCCTTTCTTTATCACGGCTATCTTCACGACTGCCCCGAATCGTTTGCAAGTGCTTCATTCAGGCAACATTGCATCTTTTCCACACTTTCGTGTGTTTCTTCAAAAGTTGGAATTCGTGCGTCTCTGGTTAAACGAAGTTGTGTTCTTTTTTTCGACAATCCGGATGAACCACACACAAGCATTCCTCCAAGCTTGGAACTTATTTACTTTTTTCTCACACCGTCATTGGTGTATTGCACTTAAAAAAGCAAAATTAAATTCTTAAAAGACATTTACTTGTGCCAGGTTGAGAGTAGCGAGCTATGACGAGCAAATGATCGCAGCTTTTTTATGACCTCGTGTAGTTTTACTTTTTACCGTTGATAAAATCATTAATCTCCACAATGGTGACACAGTTGAATCTATCAGCAAATATTTTAATGCCTGGTTTCTTAAGCTGGGGGCGTGGAAGGTTCGCAAGGGGGTCGCGAGCATGGCAGCGACATATTGCCAAGAAACAAGACAATGGCAAATAAATTGTTCTATTTTTTTTGCGTTTGATTATGAGTTTAGGTGAGGCGCGAGACTCGGTTGAACTGCGTGATCGTCACGCATGACGAAGCGCAGCGAAGCGTGCTTTTGTTTCGTTCCCGCCAATTTCAAAAACCCGCTTGGGTGCAAAAGTTCGTTGCTGAAGCCCTGCGTTTCAACTTCTAGTGCAGGGATCCCCGACCTTTCTCTGTCCATGTACCCCTTCGGCATTTCGACAGATGAGCATGTGCCCGAAAAATTTCTGTTGACAAAAAGCTGAATAAAATAACAAAAATCTACTGAATTTTTAACAGAACTTTTATATTTTTAAAACTATAAAGGTAGATTCCGTTTCTATGTCTCAAAGTTAATATTTTTTAACAATAAGCATATAACGACTTTAATATCCACTGATACATGTATAAATATTTGGAAATAAATAACATATAAACATATTTCTCCCATTGATAACCTTAAATGTACCCCTTCAGACAGGCAAATGCACCTCAGGTTGTCCTAGTGCATGCGGTTGAAAGTATATTTTGGTCTCGTTGTTTTTTCTTTACTTGAGTGAACAAGTACAGTAAGTAATGTGTTTTGTATTTTAGGCTGATCTTCCGAACCGCTGACATACGATAGTAGCCTAATTTCACTGCATGTTGCTTTCGCTTCAGCGTTTAAATAGAAGTGGCGCGCGTTTCAGAATTCCCACGTCTTTCAACTGCACAAGAACGAGCCGACGCTCTTCACGAAAATCAGACCGCACTGTCGCGAGTTCATCGAAAAGGTCTCCTCCCTCTTCGAGCTGCACATTGTGACGTTCGGATCGCGCCAGTACGCGCACAAGATAGCCGAGTTCGTCGACCCCGAGAAGAAGTACTTCGCCAATCGCATCCTGTCGCGTGACGAGTGCATCAATCCGATGAAGAAGTCTGGAAATTTGAGGTGCGTTCTTTTTGCGCTTCTGGCGAATGCAACTCGCCGAAAGTTCGTCTCGAGTACAACCACTCCCCAGAGGTCTGCCCCAGGGCAGATGACCCGCATTGCCCCATGCAGTCTGACCCATGCAGTCTGCGGATTGAGTATTGCTATGGTCTGAATATGACCCCTGGTAGTGCTGTGTGAACCATGTGAATAGTTGGCTGCTTGGATAGGAGCAGTGAACCTTCTTAGTCGACTACGTCATCTTGCCGGGCCATTCAGTTGAACGGCGCTAGTTTCAGTTTCTGAGCGAAAGTGGCCTTCAGCTCCAGGGTTACTAAGGAGTCTGAAAAAGTACGGAAAAAGGTTTGGTAATTTTCCAGACTTCATCTTTTCACATGCATTTTCAAAATATTCTATTGAAGATTGATATAATTTTGCTTTCATCGTATTAATTATTTGACCTGTGAAGAAGGCCTCGAAAAAGTCTGCAAACTTAACTTCGCACCGGGTTTGTTTGACGTTTGTCGATGAAATCGTTCTGTGATGGACTTCGTGCCTCGGAGACTCCGACTGTAGAACAGGAGCTCAGCGGCAATTGTTTGGTAACTTGGCTGTCGGGATTGGTCGATCGATGGTGAAATGGCAGCAAAAGCCGCACATGTGAAGTGCATTCCGCTGCAGTTTGTTCCTGCCCGACCTATTTTGTGAGCCTCAGCATCTTCCAGCTCTTTATTTCAATGCTATTTGTGGCCGATTCTTGACCGGCCCATATCCTTACCTTGCTGTGATCGGAAAGTCCGAGCGACAAGTGCGCAAAGCTTCACACTGTGGCAGCAAGCAACAGTAGAGATCACCCGACGAGATCACTCTCGTAGTTACCACCAGGAAGTACAGTCAACTGTTCACCAGGTTCGCAAGCATTGATAAAGATCACTCTATCGCAGGGGTGGCCAATTAATAGGGTGGAGTAAATTTTCAAAATTGGGCAATACGAACTTTGGAGTGGTCTAAAAAGTTGGAAACATGGCCGAAACTAACTTTAAAATTGATATTAGGTGGTTGACCCAAAAAACCTGCTTGCTACCTCACCCTCGGCGTCATGTGGGGGTCAAATTTCATGAATTCGTCATAACTCAAGTTCCAGGTGAGATAGAAAACTGATTTTGGGCTCAAAAGATGCGGAAGACACAAGTTTCTATTTAGTGATAAGAGGAAAATTTTGCCTTAACTTCATTCTCAAAAAAGTTATTATTGAAAAGCTGTTTTTTACACCATTTTCCCATAAATCGCAAAGATAATGAATAAACTGGTTCATTTCAAAGTTACATTCAAATTGCGATTTCAAATTTTGACTTTTTTCAAAGGAACATTCTTCTAATCAATAAAGTTTCACCACTAGATATTTTATTGTATACACAGCTGTGCTCTGTCAGATTGAGAATAGTAGAGCGGTCATCCTGTCTTAAAAGGCAACTAATGATCCACTTTCCTGATCTGTGATACAGGTTGGTGTTAGGAAGGGCAGTTGGCTGTAAAAAATTCTGCATCAAAAAATCCTCACGAAAGTGAGGTACATCCGGCCACCCTCATTGACGGGGACAGGATCGGATAAAAATTGGATTATTACTACTACATCTTAGAAACAGAAATATTAAAAAAACTTGACAGTTAGTTAGTAAATATCAAGCATGTTATTGTTAGAGTTACCATGTATTTTAATATTGTTTTTGTCTGTTTTTGAATTTTATATGATATCTACTTGTAGACATAGCTTGCCTTATCAACATGTTGACCAAATGAAAACGCACTAATGTTGACCAAATGAAAAAGCAATGGATATACATTGCAATATTTCCAGTGCTGTGGCCACAGCATCACCTGATTATCGTGTATGTCGATTTGGTTCAGATAGAACACGACAAATCACATCCTCAGTAGTTGGTAACTTCTTGGGTGGAAATATTTTTGTATTGGCAAATAAATGGATGTCATGCAATACTGAAGTATTAGTGCTTTTTCATTTGGTCAATATGTTGATGAAGCAAGCTATGTCTACAAGGAGATATCACAAAATCTAAAAATAGACAAAAACAATATTAAAATACATGGTAACTCTAACAATAACATGCTTGATGTTTACTAACTAACTGTCAAAAGTTTTTTTTAATATTTCTGTTTTTACTATGTAGTCGTAATAATCCAATTTTTATCCGATCCTGTCCCCGTCAATGAGGGTGGCCGGATGTACCTCACTTTCGTGAGGATTTTTTGAGGCAGAATTTTTTACAGCCAACTGCCCTTCCTAACACCAACCTGTATCACAGATCATGAAAGTGGATCATTAGTTGCCTTTTAAGACAGGATGACCGCTCTCACTATTCTCAATCTGACATAGCACAGCTGTGTATACAATAAAATATCTAGTGATGAAACTTTATTGATTAGAAGAATGTTCCTTTGAAAAAAGTCAAAACTTGAAATCGCAATTTGAATGTATCTTTAAAATGAATCAGTTTATTCATCTTTGCGATTTATGGGAATATGGTGTAAAAAACAGTTTTTCAGTAATCAATTTTTTTAGAATGAAGTTAAGACAAAATTTTCCTCTTATCACTAAATAGAAACTTGTGTCTTCCGCATCTTTTGAGCCCAAAATCAGTTTTCTATCTCACCTAGAAGCTGAGTTATGACGAATTCATGAAATTTGACCCCCACATGACGCCGAGGGTGAGGTAGCAAGCAGGTTTTTTGGGTCAACCACCTAATATCAATTTTAAAGTTAGTTTCGGCCATGTTTCCAACTTTTTAGACCACTCCAAAGTTCGTATTGCACAATTTTGAAAATTCACTCCACCCTAGCAATTAATTTGTCTCGGGAGCCACTTTGAGAAGGTCGCGTTCAGCAGAGGACCATACTTCCAGCGCAACATTTACCGTGACAAAGTGGAAGAAATATAAGATTTAAAGATTTTTCCTGAATGCTTCCGCGGGCCACTGAAAATGACGTGGCAGCCCACATTTTGCCCACGGGCGTCTAATTGCCCCCCCCTGCTCTATCGGGATCACTCTTTTATTGCTTGTTCGCGCCACATATACATGGGTGTTGGTCTTCGCGCACATCCCATTCGTGGTGAATCGCACATTCAACGCAACGCCAACCGAGAGGTTGCAACAACCTTAAATCCTGTCTGCGTCGGGTCAGTTGCATCAGAATCAACGCACACTGATGTATGGAAAGGGAAAATCGATTTGTTGGTTATCGCGGTATCTTGCAGTCACGGACGGTTAAAAGCACAGAGTTGGTGAAAAACTCACATTTATCCGCGAATGGCCCTTATTCCAAGCGGAGTCGTGTGTTTTCGTAAACGGATGTGTGTGCTTCCTAAACGTTGATTTCGTTGCATGTTTAGGCCCGCCTGCATATTACACCAAACAGTCGTTTATTACTTTGTAAACACGAGTGTGCAGTTGCGTTTGCTTCACTTACAAAGGTCACTGTGCCGTCGCTTGACTGAGATGTTTGTGCAATAACAGCAGAGTGGAGAAACTGAGCTACGCGAAAAGCAGTAACTGCGGTTTTACTTCCTGGTGAGGAAAAGGAAACGTTTAATTTTGATCAGATGGATAGTGTTGCTTTATGATTCCCCGTCGGGAAATGTGCCTTCAGCTCGCAATGCACGATTTTGGTGTGAAATTTGACCGTGAAGCACTCAAAGTTTAATTCTGATTAGTTTGTAATCTCAGATGAATTGATGTTTTTCAAGCATAAAAAATCTCCAAACCCCAAAGTGAAATGGTGTACTAAAATTACGAAGTTCCATGTGATGACGGGTCTACTGAGCCATTGACGACATCCGGGACCCTGAAACAGCTGAGCAATGTGCGTCTAATCCCGACAAATTGTTAGATAAAGGCTGTGTCATACAAACAGACCCAGTTGCTTACAGAAAAATGTAAGATTATTGCCTGTTAACCAAGTCAAGAGCTTGTAGTTCGAACTCGTTTTTCTGTCGAGTCCAAACTCGTTTCGTTGTCGGCAGGCACCTCTTCCCGTGCGGCGAGTCGATGGTTTGCATCATCGACGACAGGGACGACGTGTGGAGCGGGGTGGCGAACCTGGTGCTGGTAAAGAAATACTCTTACTTTCCTGGTGAGTTTTACCTGAGAGGCCGCCATCTTGGCCGTGACGTGGCGTGTAACTCGTTTATGTTGTGACTCGTGACGTGCAACTCGCTTACGTTGTAAGTCGTGACGTGCAACTAGCTTTTGTTGTGAGTCGTGACGTGCAACTCGCTTTTCTTGTGAGTCGTGACGTGCAACTCGGTTACATTGTGAGTCGTGACGTGCAACTCGCTTACGCTTGTACATCGATTTTAACTTCGACTGTTGCGCGCATATGCAGAAGACAGACTCTTCTTTTTGGGATACTTAAAAGCACTGGTGTTTCTGTATGCTTTCGAGGAATCAGTCGACTGCCATCTGCTTTCGTCTTTTTGCGATGATTCAAACTTGCACATATCTCTATTCAAGTATGTACTTTCCACGATGGGTGTAAGCAAGGAATCGA
>Ga0210059_1001659_pt1 | contig 33934 bp, 17 predicted proteins | sample Ectturendosymbi2_FD_188042 | JGI IMG/M metagenome (GOLD analysis project Ga0210059, IMG submission 188042) | Ecteinascidia turbinata endosymbiont from Florida, USA - Sample 2 (SPAdes) (version 2) | ecosystem: Host-associated > Tunicates > Ascidians > Unclassified | place: Key West, Florida... | reverse complement strand
GGCTTAGTGATTGAAAAATGTTCTTTTTAGTTATCATGTCAATTCAATGCAAAATCAGGCGCGATCGACCATTTGACATTCGGCGATCGACCGGTCGATCGCGATCGACGTGTTGGCCACCCCTGACGTAGACAATTAATCACTTGAACAGTTTGGTGACGTTTAATCACGTGACGATTAATCACTGACATTTAATCACTAGATAGTTAGTCACTTGACAATCAATAACCAAATATTTAAAAGACTATTAACCATTCATTCTATTAACCATTAAAAATTTACTACATGTTTTTTATTTATACAACAAATACGCAATACTACGCAAGTATACTAAAATCTCACTGAACGATTGTCGAGCTGCTGCATTTTCGACTCGTCGTTTCAGTGTTTGATAACATTTCTGTGCAAGTGGCTACAAACCGGATACACCTTGTAACAATGTTGTTATTTGTATCTGCATATCTTTTTCAAGTCTTTTCATAAAAGTCAATAATGTTGGATGATGACTAGGGCAACCAATTTTTTGACCTGAAAACTTGAAATTTTGACTGTATAATTTACAAATTTTGACTTTATTTTGACATATCATTTCCTGTGTTTACAACAGCAAAATAATTCCGCCTTAGGTGTTGAATATGCATGCAATGTACTTCAAACTTTTCAAGAATTTGGTAGTTTAACCTTAGGCATGATATATTGATAAGTACGTTAATAGCTACAGTAGAGTCAAGCCTGAGAACATCATAAAATTAAAACTTTATATGCATAATGGATTGAGCATTTACCAAACCAAGAGAGTTTCTTGCCATACCAAGTCTAGCCTACTTAACATGCAATCGTCCAGTAATGGGCAAACAACATTACGACGTCAAAAGTCACAACAAACCCGATATTATTTCACAATTGCCACTAAACTTGCAAAAGCATATCAGTAAGGTTGTTATAGCTTCAATAAAATAACGATAAAGAGAAAAAACTGTGTTGCAAAAAAAGTTTGACCTAACGATAAATTTTACTTAACGATAAATTTTGACATTATGTGACCTAATAACTTAGGAGTCGCTCATATAGTATCAGCGTGAAATTTGGTTTGTGAACGTTTCATAACCTTTAAAAAAGGCATACAAATTTTGACCTTATTGACTTTTGGTTGCCCTAGTGATCACACTGAAAAAGTGTTTGTATTCCGTAATGCCAACCTTCGATAGATTTCTTTATTTTTTGCAATCCCTTCAGACGCAGTTTCCAAATCATTCCATCAATATTCCCATTTACATATTGTCGATATCTTAAAAGTTCATTGTGTGTGAATTACGGACGGCTTGCTTTTGATGTAACACCAAATGTTACTTTGTTATCATTATCACTCATGTTAAAATCTTAAATAAAACAAAAAAAATGAGACAGCTCTCAAAGGCCTTAACGTCCAAATAGCATGTAAACGCTTTCAAAGAAACTTTTCTAAAGGAAAGAACTTTTCTAAAGAAAAAAAAAACGCTTTCAAAGAAACTTTTCTAAAGGAAGAAACGCAGTCAGTTACATGGATTAAGTGTTTGAGGAAGTGTGTGCGTGTTGGTCTGCCGAGTGATAAAGAGTCTAAGGAATTAGATGTTTGGATGTTTAATTGTCTGCCTTCTATCTAGTGATTAAATGTCAGTGATGTTAATTGTCGCGTCTGTACACAAAAGCTTTGTTACTTTTAAATGCTTCTTTGGCCGTAGCAGATCAAGTCGCACAAAGCTGGTAACTGAACGAAAATTACTTACCAAGCTCAGCAACGGTGATGGTATCAAAGGACCGGGATTTGAAAACAAATCCGAAATTTCGTGCGGCAGAGACAAGCGCAGCTTCGTCGGGTGACTGCGCTCTATAAATGAGTTTGCCTGCATTGTAAAATTTAATGCATAAGACATTCGGCAGCTGATCTGTTGCAGTTAATTTCTTTAAAAGATCTGAAGATGCAAAAAAATACCGGACTTTGCTTTTTCCAGACCGAAAGAACAGCGAAATATACTGAATTCCAAATCGCAAGTTATGAAATACTTCTAAAAATATCAGGACACATACACCCATGCTTCAAGAGCAGAAAGCAGGGCCGGCCTTGGCAAGCGCTGGACCCTATTGGAAGCACTTTTGCGGGGCCCCATTTCAATAACGTGTGCAGAAATTTTTGAGGGGGTCATCAAGCCACAATAATAGAAATTGTTGATGTGAAAAAGCAAAGCTCGAGGTAGAGCATGTCCGCTAGTTTCACCTTTCCAGCAAAGACTTCAACGGAAAATGCCGTAACACCCAATAAATCCATAAGTTACTACACTCAAATATACCTCCAGAGAGGAGGTACTGGGTGTAGTGCGAGTGCACATTCAGAGTTAAAAAGTTTAGCGTAGTAGCGCAAGATTCTATTTTCGATGTCGAGTATATCCATGGACAATCTACCGCTTCACCATTTGGTATCGCATCCTTTTGCAGTGGAACTTAGAAAACCGCTTCCAATCACTCGCGTTTATGGGGAAAACTTCTTTTGTGATTGTAGGTGGTTCTCTTTTGGCTAAATAGTCCCTAACATTCCGACCAATGACATGTGGCCATGTAGGAGAGCCGTTTGTTAATCCAATGCTTCTGACAAATTTTGAATTTTCGTCATCGCAAGCGTCATGACATGCACCAGCTTCTTTCTTTGTCAGACTCAACAATTTCGAAATATCTTATCTCACTGCCCGTGCATACAGTTGCACTTCGACTAAATGGCATGCAATCATCACGCTGACTTCCCACGTTGTTGCCGTCTTCACTGTGGCATGGCTCGTCTGGAGTTTTTTGTGCATTTTGTGAGTTAGTTCTGTTAAAATACTTGTCCAGCGCACCTTTCTCTTTTTCTAATTTGGCTTTTTTGCCCTAGCCTTAGCCCTCTTTTGACTACCACTTAATATTTTCTGCCTATGCCTCTTGCTGGTCTTTGACACATGATATTTATCTCATTTGCAGAAAAAACGATATTGAAATAAATAGCCCAAATTCGATTGTCAAAACCAAAAAACAAAACAGCAGTATAAAACCTGCCTATCACTATATACTCTACACTTGGATAATGTTTACATTGGAACCCGCTAAGAGTACCGATTAATAGAGCACCGATTAAAGCAAAAAACGCTTATTAGAGCAGATGTTGAATATCCCGGAAAAGGTTAAAAAATCATGCATTTTCTCTGTTAACACTAAAGAAATATATAAAATAATTGCAGATTCCCCAATACTATAAACCTATTTTAAAGAAATTTTTCAGAACAGGCAAGTATTTCACCAGCCTTCAAAACTTCCACCAAAGTCGTCCCACCTATGTACCTTTTCAGTCGTTTTGCAACTTCCAATTTGTTAGGTTATATCTCAGAAACTACGACGCCAGTCTGTGTGAGAATGAAACCATAACCCTTGTTTCGGCAGTACTTCATAATGTAAATCTCACCACAAGAACATCATGAAGCTTACTTCGCAAAAATAACTGTCACTTTTTTTCGTCGGAGGTGGCCCTAACATTTCTGTTAATTTTCAAAAGGCTTAACTGTTAATATTCGCTGAAAATTTTTTATAATACTTTTTAAGTTAGTGTAACTAAAACTAGGTTTATTTCAAACGTTTTCGTCGATCTCAGGTTGCCTCATCAGATCACTACGATAGTGAAATTGAATCAGACTGACTAAGCAGCACACATTCGCAATTACGAACTACAGTTCACGTTCAGAAGATAAGAAGTACCACCACTGTAACTGTTGAAAGAGCATTCAGCAATAACTATCGAACCGTATCTTGCAGCAACTATTAAAACGTGACCTGTCAAATACGAAACGCTTGTAACTGAAACAGAAAACAGCTTCAAAACTCAACCCTCTCTGCCTTAACTAGCTGCTATTGAAAAAAATAGGCTACACATTGACGAAAAACATTTGTTACTGTCACGACTAAAAGAACTAATTATTGAGGGCGTCTAAAACCGCGTTGTTCAGTTTAATTTTCGTTGGCAACAGGCCCCACGTTTAAATAGTACTTTGGGCCCCGCACCTGCCCAACACAAGCAGTTGTGATTGAAAGTGTAAGTTTGCGTAAGTTCGTAGGCGTGGCGCGTGGCCCGATTGGAAGCGATCGGTCCGATCGGCTAAAGACCGGCCCTGGCAGAAAGCATGTCACCGTCACGGATTAAACTTTTGACTGAGGTAGAGGTTTGAATATTTGATAAACTCCGGATTTTGAGAAAAACTGTTCAATGTTACCTCCCGTGCTACTTACATTTTTACATGCGCCAGTGCATGAGAAAGATAGCAAACTTTACAGTTTGATTTTAACGTTACATTCTACGTATGCAAATCACGCATTTAGTTGTGTTACTATTCGCACCAAGATATCAGAGACCAGGCGTAAAAAGCGATGCAATTTCAACTTGTTTGTTGCTGCATCACACAGATAAAAACTCTATTGCTGGAGCTACAATCTCACACATTTTCCAACATAAGCGGAAATTGCGTTGAATCAAGTTTACCTTCATCGTTTGCTTCCGTAACGACGGTGTGACAAACTGCTAGCAGTCGAAAAAACTCCTTGCAATTCTTGTTACCCGACTTAATATCGTTCACCAAACGTTCGTCGTAAAACTGAAACGAGCTCTCGAAGTACTCGTTGCTGGAGAGATCGACTGGTTGTGTGTTCTGCGTTAGACAAAGAATGAAGTCTATGTTGGAAACATTCGCCTTTACTACGTTGTTCACGCCGCTCGATCATGCTGGTTAATTAGAAATCCGCATCGTGTTTACTCAAGCCTTGAGTGTATACAGTTTAGTGATGCAAGTTTTATGCTGGAAGGATTTTATATTTTGACGCTTATCAAATCCTTGAAGTGCATTTAGTTGTGTTTATTATTACACCACACTGGTCACCGCAAAATTTTGTGCTATTGACATCATCCGCTGTGCAAGTAAAATTGCGATATTTGTTCTATGCAGTGCTTCCTCGATTATCCGGTCTAGTTGGAGCAATATTTTTAGAAATCTGAGCGGATAAGCAAAAACAGGGGTAATCGAATTCTCATATTTAAATTAAAGAAACAGCTACAAGCAAAACATAACACATATATGGTTTTAAAATTGATAAAAGTTCAATAATTTGCTATATTTCTAAGTTACTAGCAGTTCCGGCAGTAGATCTGTTAAAAACGAATCCATTTTATATTGTTTGCGGGAAGATACGCATTTTCGGCGCAGCTAACTCGCGATCTCGTACTCGTACCAATGCCAATGTGGACGGCGACCGGAAATCCAATGCCGTTTGAAAGAGGTACGTCTAATCGAGTAAGCACTGTGTATTATTTATGTTGGTTAGAGAAATGTGGAAAAGAGTAAAGAGTGGAAAAACAGGATGAAACAGCCGAAAGAGGTGGGAGAGAGGGAAGGTGAACGCTTTCCGCAACAAAAAGCTTTGTGAAATCAGGTATAATTTCAGGAGATTGGACAAATAGATTCTAGAGAACATTTGTGATCCACGTTGGTAGCTAGTTGTAGGTCTCAAGTTACGTTGGCCAGTTGTAACCTGTTATCCACGTTAGATGGGACAAAGAAGACTGAAACTTGAGCAACATATGTGTATTAATGTCTACTGAGTGGGAAAAGGGAGGTTACGCTTTTTTAGTGGTTCAACTATTTTCAATGACTTTAAAGGCTAACACTGGCGAATTTATTGAAACAACGATTTTATTTTGCTAAATGTCTCTCCTACAGAGCCTTTCACAATACAGTAATTGAGTAAATTACCCGTGGTATTAATAACCTGTCTTTAAGTTTCAATTGGAATATATATCCATCGCGTCTTAAACAAACATGGTGAAACCATATGAAAATTTCTTTTATCACTAGATATACTATTTCGTAAACAGTAAATCAAGCCATTGCATAAATAATAACCCGTTAAAAAGACGTAAGTCATAACATCACACTAACTTCGCCCACAGGAACCCGTTTTCCATTCACTTGCCCATCTCCGTAACGTCGCCCATGTATAGTGCAACTGTCGAACTTCATGATATTTTGAGTCAGTGTGCCGGTTTTATCAGAGAAGATGTATCCTACTTGACCCAGTTCCTAAAATGAAACTGTTTTTAAAAAAATAACAACGTATAGCCATTGCTTTACTAAGGAAGCTCTTATCGATAGTTGCATTTACCTCGTTTAAAGTGGTTGTTCTGGCAGCAGCTGGAAGGTCCTTTTTGCGGTAATATAACTGTCTGTCCCAGTTGATGAAAAAGCTCTGTCCTAGTCTAATAACTTCCATGCTGTAAAAATTATAGGCAACAATTGAAAGTTGTGAATTGCGTTACAACTTTTGTTTTTGTGAAAAATCAAATTAGAAAAACAGAGCTACAGGGTGTATCGCAACCACCGTAATACTTTATTCCTTCAAATCGAATATCTTTTGATGAAATAACCAACATATTTTTCATAAGTGACGTTTTCCACATGCATACTTTGCTAGATTTCTTGCTTTATTGTCTGTTTTCCGGACAGTTGCCACCGTCAAAATTTCTCCTTATTGTGAGTCGTGACAACCATTATGAAACCTACACAACATATGCAAGCAGGGCCGGCCCTAGCAGGTGCGGGGCCCAATACAAGACCTGGGCGCGGGGCCCCTCTGAGCAGTGATTTTATGACGTCATCGTATTCAGTCAACCGTGTTACGATCGTGGTAGAGCGCAGATATACAGTAAAGCACTAACACGAGAACTGAGCACGTTTGCTTACGTTCGAGAGGAAATTCGCTGGTTCTGGCGAGAGTGTTCTTTGTTAACAATAAAATTTATATGGCGTTTCTACTGAATTCTCAAGCGCAAGGTGGATCTGGTAAAAATGGACAATCTACCCAAACACCATGGCGCGGGGCCCAGTGCAGCTGCATCGGCCTAAGGCCGGCCCTGTATGCAAGCTTCATCCACTGAGTTACAGGAAGACGAGGTATCAGTGTCCAGCAATATTGCTCAGATTTAACGTTGGACAAGCATTTTGTGTTGTTATAAACTGCGTTCAGGCAATTAAAAAGTTACAGCGCAGTTTTTCGTCATAAATGGTGCCAACAGTCGTGGCATTTTACACCAGCAGCTTAAGTACCTACAAGTTTTTATGGATTTAATTGTATGTGGGAAAATCATTTGAATGTTATCGCGATTTCAAGCAAGAAAAACGTTAAATAAATTCCCCAAAGAAAAACAGATCATTTGATACCTTTGAGTCATTTCTGTTGACGGTCATAATATTCAAATCCAACCAGGTACCAGAATACCGGCCTCTTTTAATAAAAATCCTACAGTATAGTTTAAATATTTACTTCGTTTCAATCAATGGACCTTTTCCAGAGATATCTGATTTCGTTGCTTCCTGTTCCTGTGATTTTCACAAGATTCAGTGAGTGTCGTTTACGGCTGGGTGTTTCCTCTTGCAAGGCCTCAGGTCCTCCATATTTTTTGCATTAACTTTTCGAGTTTAATTCACAAGAACGAAACACCGAGAAAGATTTTTGAATTCAGGATGCTGCAGAAATTGTTATTATATTTCTGGACTGTACTTTTCATCATCTTTTCTCTACTTTACCCTTTTTCTGCGAAAATCCCGAGTTTCTCTTTTAGGAAATTACAAACCAACTTTGGTTGGTGATGAAGTTCAAAAAAAGTGTTTACAACAAACTTTGCAGGTTAAACTGACTGAGTACCAAAAAGCAGTCGACAATGAACCACAAAACAGATGGAAACATCAAATTACATGAATGATAAAACGAATCATTTTGCCACTCTCTGAATTTACTTTACCTGACATACAGTGATATTGGCACAAAAGTGTTGAGAACAATTAAGTTGGACCAAAACATCAAGAAACCAGACATTTGTGGATTGGGAGCGGAGCTGGGCCAAGGTAGATAAACTTGAAATTTCTGAAAAGAGATTTTAATAGCATCAAATCGAATAAAAAAGCTTGAGGTAATAATCACTTAAGTTTTGTTTTTTCCAAAGCAAACAAAAGCTAATCAGCTAAAGACTTCTCCGAACTAAAATTTGGTTCCCTTGAATTGCAAACATCTTTTTAAAGAAGCTGTTTTATTGTTGGTCTTTCATATAGACACCACTTGCGTTTTACTTTACGTTGTAGTGCGCAGTCTCAAAACATGGTGTCACTGCCAATAGCCACAGTTTCAAAAAAGCTATGACAATTGGTTTCGAAAAGGTACCAAAGCTGAGAACGTACCAGAGACTAACCATTCTCCCGGTATCAAAGCTATATTGTACAGGGCCATGTTATTGGATAAATTTACAACCCAAACGATGACTTACATCTCCTTGCGCTGTTTCCCACACGCTGTTAAGAATGGCTGCCAAAGCAGAGAAGACAATCAAAGCTAGGAAAATCTGCAAAATTGGTAATGCAAGTAACTGACTGCAACACTGCATTGTAACGACAGTGATTGCTTCAGTAGCCAAATCAGAAAAACTAGAAAATACGCAAAAAACGGAAACTAAACCAAAAATGCCAAAATATCATTTTATATTCAAGTTTAATCAAAACTATTAAAAGCATCAAAGAACTAAGTACGGCCTGTATCACAATCAATTAATAACATTTTTTCCCAAAACGTTTGATAGAACCAGGTTGTAAAATTCTGCTTGCTACTAATGCCATGATCCCATGATACAATTGTCGGAAGCTTTGTTAAATGGCGTCAAGCGCTCCAGCTCAACATATTCCAACAAAAGCTTAGTAATTTTTCTAGATTATCACCGCATTTGATCAAAAATAGCATTAGCATACGCGACAGGCCCTGCTGTGTTGCCACGCATTCCACAGGAGCTTGGTATTAAGCATGTTCACACACATATTCAATTCCTCCTTTGGACATTCGGTGGTAGAATATGATATCGTAAAAACAATGTGAAACGGCTTTGAACATTATGTTTGTAGGACTCCAAACTCCGTTCATAACTAACTTGACAGATTCAAGTGTGCAGAGCCGGAGGAAGGGCCCCCGTACCCCCCGGCCGGGGGGGCCCCCAAATCTGACCGAGTACGTTTGTTATGGCATATAGAGACACCAAAACTGAACTCACCAAGAACTGATTTCACACATTTCCCCTTTCAATATTCATATTTATCTAATATGTCAAAGAAATTTACCTTCACACGCCCATAAATTCTTAAAGGTCTAGTTACGCAACTGGTCTGCAACTTAATTTTCCTGGGTATTTTTTACTAGGCTATACTAAAATGCTTGCAATCAACGTGGATTCAGCATACGTTACCTGCACAACAGCCAGCGTACCAAGGCAAATGCTGACATCGAAGCTATTCACAATGCAATTAGCAATGTTTGACTTTAAGCCAGGCTGGGAAACGTAGCTGAAAGAGGTCCACCGATCACCGTAGGGGGTCCCTCGCCAACATTCAGAAAAAAGTTTAGAAATTAAAATGTTGCCGGATGTGGATTTCTACATACTAAAACCCGAAATCATTGTAAAATAACAGTCCAAGAACTTCCGAAAAACGCAAAATCACAACAAATTACTGAAAACCAAAAAAGTACTGAATACCGAAATATAAGCAAAATGGGGGCTCAGTTTCTGCATTTATCTTGTCAGGGGGGAGGTTCGCACCCTTGAACTCCCGTCAGTCACACCACTGTTGTATAGACCTGTGTTGTATCCTTTCAATGTACAAAAATATAATAACCAGTATAAAATCATATAAAATCCCATTCGTAGCCCGCGCCTGTAATATCCAGTCTATGTTGCATCAGAATTGTCAAATGAAAACTCAAAACTTACACCAATGAGATATCCAGTTATTTAACGAATAACACTGTGCCCAGTAGGGGGCCTCGGCCCAATTGTGGACCGTTCAGCACTTTTTATTGGGCCGCGCAACACTTGTTGTTGTGGGCCGTGTTTGCTGCGCCGGTTGAGTGGGATCAAACATAGGCTGCTGTAACAAATATATAGAACTGGGGTTCCCAACCTTTCTCTTACCATGTACCCCTTCAGCATTCCGACAGATGAATATGTACCCCTTCAGCATTTCACCAGATAAGCATGTACCCCTTCATCATTTTGACAGATGAACATGTACCGTACCCCTACAATTTCTTATGACAAAATATTTTGTCATGATTATTCGCGGATATATTTAGCAACAAGTATATAATGATTTTTGAAAATAACATTCACTGATATATGTATAAATATTTGGAAATAAACAATATGTAAATATATTTTTCTCTTCTATCGCCAACCTTAAATGTGCCCCTTCAGATATGAAAATGTACCCCTGGGGGAACATGTACCCCAGGTTGGGAACCCCTGATATAGAGCATTGATTCGCTTGATGTTAACACGGCATTGATATTGTCATTGTAGGATTTATTACATTACCATAGCATTGCTATGTTACAGATAACTGAACAAAACATATGTTTGAAATTGGGCTTTCAAAAAAAACACGGGCTTTAATTACGATTGAAAAGGCATGGGCGTCCCCAATAAGGAGGCAAAACAGTCATTCGCCCCCTTTTTTGAAAATGGGACAAAGAATCAAAAATTTCTAGCAAAACCAAAGTCAAGAGCTTAATTCCGATTAAAATGATTTAATTCTTGCATTGTCAGTTTTTTTGCTGGTATGACACCCACAGTGCGCAAGAGACAGATTCACTGTCCTGGTGTTATGCAGTGATAAGTTTGCAGTTCACTCATGTCCGCTGCTAGATTTCGCAAATTGCGAAACTTGCATGCAGATTGTTCTACTGTTGGACTTTATTGAGTAACAATAACATGGCAAAGAATCTTCACATGTTCACCTCAAGTTACGGTAGTAGGCGTTTTGTCGCATGCGAGTGTCGAACGCAGGTAATGCAGGAAGACACTGAGTTCTGGATAGCGGATAACCACGTACGTTTATAGCCTACTGTGCAAAAAGAAGCGTAATAAGTTTACAAAATTCATTGTTAGTGTGAGACTGAACGTTTGTCCGGATTATGTGGATGAGTATTCACCGTGAAAAAGTCAGTAAAGACAAGCAAGGATTTATTGAAAGAGTGTTTTGATTGCTTTGAACGAGATTTTAAATCAGTGGTTCTTAATCGGGGGGGGGTCAAGAAATTTGTAGGGGGGCGCGAACACTTACATGGTCTACAACATAGAAAAATTTTGAACGGGAATGTATCCCTTTTAAACGTTACGCCAGTGCTAATTTTACGCCTCTATGTATTATTTGGATTAGTTCCAGCAGAGATGGAAATCGGGGTTAAGTATCTTGACATTTTGCAGGCCGAATTCGAGTCTGCATGCAAACATTCAGGGGCGCAACTAGGGGGACTGTTTAGTCGGCATGCCAAGCAGGGCCGCCCTTAGGCCGATGCAGCTGCATTGGGCCCCGCGACACGGTGTTTGGTAGATTGTCCATTTTTGCCAGATGCACCTTGCGCTTGATAATTCAGCAGAAACGCCATATAAATTTCATTGTTAACAAAGAACACTCTCGTCAGAACGAGCAAATTTCGTCTCGAACGTAAGCAAACGTGCTCAATTCTCGTGTTAGTGCTGCACTGTATATCTGCGCTCTACCACGATCGTAACACGGTTGACTGAACACGATGACGTCATAAAATCACTGCTCAGAGGGGCCCCGCGCCTAGGTCTTGCATTGGGCCCCGCATCTGCTAGGGCCGGCCCTGATGCCAAGTCCCTTTAACAATAACATCTGTGCCACTGTCGCATTTGACAGAGTTCCACGCAGCGTATGGTGCCGCTTTGGTTTTCTGTAATTCGACGAGCTTTCTGCAATGTGGCCGTACACCTGCATGGTACTAATTTTCTACAGTACTCCCGCCATGTTCTTCTGTGATGCGACAATGTATATTCTTGAAGATTCAACTGCACTTGAGCCGCACTATTGTTGAATGTGCGAATAAGTTTTTAAATGCGGCTTTGCAGCTACAGGCCACCATACGACGTCGACTTCTCGGCCAAAGAAAGAGTAACTTTGCTTTCTGGCCATCCCAATGGCGATATTCAGCTGCTTAATCTCGGAACCGTGTTTTTCACTCACGTTAAAGCGGCACGGACTAAATGTTTAAATCTAAAAATTAACATAACATTTCTATTGAAATATCCGGTTGGTGCGATTAACCATGCTATTTTTTTTCACGTTTGAATGGTTTAACCCAGTGGTTGCCTAAGTGGGGCAAATTACCCCGGAGGTAATATGCGATTTTTTGGGGGTACCGCGGAACCAAAATGTTGTTCTGTAGTATGAGCGATCACTACGAAATATTAAGGATAATAAGACATAATCGCTACCTTGATTAGGGTAACGGCTCGATAGTGTTTGAGAACCACTGGTTTAACCGATTTGCAATTAGTCGGAGTAATCGGTATCCACTCTGCGAAGTAGCGTGCGGTTGCAAAGCTGTGCAGAGTGAATAAAAAAACAAAGAATTTGCAAAGGTTCGCACAAGTCAAGAACAAGCAACTGCAACACATTAAGCATGCGGGCTAGAGTAGGAACATGCATATCTGCGACTACCGGTAAATCTTGTGCAATGTCGCTTAAAAGAAAGCGTTTTCATCTAATGCTGCAAAATAATGTTGCACCAAATATTGGTCAAAATTGCCAAACAACCGGTGGCCTATAATTTTGGGTGCAGGGCTCTACACAACCTTCCGTGGCGAGCGAGTGTTAGTAGCTATCAGGTTCAGTGCAACATTCGTATCTTGAGGCCTTATTGTGAAAAAATATGTACCGCTTTCTTGAACTATGCAGAAATTCTAACAACGTGTGGTTTCGTGCTTTGATGCAGTCAGATTGTTTATATTCGCTTATTGTTTGAACACTATAACCGGATTTTACTTTGTGACTGAGTGCTCGGACGTTGCAGTGTTTTTTCATTTGAGGGTGTGGGCATGCCACAATACTTCTGTACTTTACCTGGCCTTGACCAGGGTTGGACTCAGTGTCCTACTTTGGATGTAGTGTTGTACCAAGTGTTACGGTTAGTGAACAATAGTGTTAGGAAAGTGTCTGTAACCCTATTGTTCTACCTTCAAACTCGCTATGAATTGTTCTGTTGTGTCTGTGTTTACCAATCTGCATTGTGCAGACTGTGTATGTTTGTACTCTATGCACCTAACAGGGTTTTTGCTCAGGGAAATGTTAGGTACCCGGTATGTACCTGTAGGGACCCGATTTTCAATTCTAGGGACCCAAATCGGGTCCATAAAACGCCTCAACAAAACCCTGGTCTTAGCGTTTGTTACAAAACCTCAAAATTAAACAAATTCACCAAGAGATACATTTGTTTTAAAATTTATTTAAAGTAAGGGGGGCGTGAGCCAAAGGTAAATTACTTTAGGGGGGGCGTGATGGAGAAAACGTTAAGAACCACTGTTTTAGACGTTTGCAGCTCTTTTTTCTAAGTGCTGCTGGCAAGTCTTACTAGGTAAATTAAAGGCATAATTGTGGTTTTGCTAACGACCACGGCAACTTGCTTCTTTGAAACAAGGTTCCCTGCTTGAAAAATCTGCAGATAGTGTATTTTTTAACTTGTCGCAATATACCAAGCTATTGCTGCCAACGAAGTGCATTTTTTGTGACTATTGCCGTAAAATGGAGCAATTTCTTTTTGCATAGAAAGGGTAAAGCGCTTTGTCAATGTCCGTTTGCATTGCATCGTAAGCAACCTGAAAAGTATAAGCAAAATATCGACGTTTCCCCTGGAAAAATTTCTGCGGACGCCAATGGAAAGGGGGCTTGGAGCCATTCTAACGAAGGTTTGCCGATTACTGCTGTACGCAATGCTGCTGAACGGAGCTTCAGCAAGTTGAGGGTGATCAAAACGTTACAAAGATAAAGTATGACTGATGAAAGGCTAGCAAATCCGGCAATGATATCTATTGAAAGTGAAATTGCTAATTTATTAGATATGACTGAGTTGATAACAACATTTGCATTTTGAAAACTTGGAAAAAGTCATTTTCTTAGGTTGAATCATGGCAAATGTTCAAGTCTGTCTGCTTTATACGTTTTGTACAAAATGTTTTTATAAGCATTTGTCAGAATAAATCGATGTTTTGTTTACATAAACACTATGTATTTAATGCAATTTATTGTATACTGGGGGCCCCAACGTCCAGGTTCGGGGGAGGCCACAACCACCTAGCGCCGGCCCTGCAAGTGTGTATGCATTTTTTTTATCTACCTCTGATAAGTGTTTAATAATTCGGAAGATATGTATTCAAGCTTTGCTGGTAACATTAAGCTTTGTATTACTGTAATGGTCCTTACAGAAATGTGTGTTAAAAAGACAAGAGGATAAATGCGCTTCCCGACAGCATAGTACATTCGTTTATACGTTTCTGCTCATGTCAGCTGTATTGTAGATGTCATCAGACCCATTGTGATTGTGGTTACTTTGGAGGAGCTTTCGAGATGACCGAAAGGAGAATTAACAAAAGATTTTATTTGCAGAAGTCAAGTTACAGCTTATTGAAAGTTGATGATTTGATATGCTGTGTTGTAACTTGCATTTGGCGATAAGGTCTTTCGATATCAACTATGTGGAGGGATCTGCATGTCACTTTCAACAAAAAAACTTTCATTTCCGCTTGAGAAACGCAACTACTCACCCACCATACAAGAGTGTTCATGAAAAGCTCGATACGCGTCCTTTTGAGATGTCGGCGACCTGAGCGAGAAGTAAGCAAAGTTATGTGGGCGACCGAGATGTACGAAATGAGCCGAGTAGAGCGAGTAGAGTTATCACGCACAATTCATATCTTTTTGTACGTTTTGCACCTTCTCAATTTTACGCCATAATAACAAGTGGGGTTGATCGTGTAACATCTACCTAGGTAGTATGTAATTTGCTTAGTCTTGTGTTTTTGCGCGGCAGCGTAATTTGCTGCATCGCTATACTGTATGTTATACGCACTCATCATGACAAAATGTTCGGCACAATTAAGAGTGTATGATGATGTCAACGTGTCCTTAGCCTTTAAATTGTTTTCTACAAAGATAACGTTTTTTAAATCTGTCGTCTGTGCGCCCTCCACAATGTTAACCTTAAATTAAGATTTTCCTTGTTGCATGCATTTGCCAGTTTTTTCGCCAATGGATTAATAACGTTGACCCGTTGCCGACAATTTTTTTTAACAAAACACAGACGGGTCTGAGAGAAAATTCCTCGCCCAAGGCATGCATAAATACAGGATAATGAACAAACTGCACAAGTAGACATACCGGAATTTTTCATAAGCTTCGTTTCATGTCCAGCAAATATCACTAAGCCAAAGCACCACTTCGTGTTACGTATTGTGCATCCTCTTAACAAGATTTTGTCGTTGTCTATCGATAATTCATCGTCGTTCCACTCAAGGTTACCGTCGAATTTGTGAAGCTGGTTGTTTGGGGCTTCGCATGAAACTTTTCCTGAAGTGCAAAGAAGCGTACTTATTTCGTTTCTCTTTTGTGAACCTAGAGTTTTAGAAAACAAATATTGTACGCGTGGTACCAAACTAACGTATACTTTAACTGCAGTCAAATATAAAGCTACTAGTCAAGCTTTTATCAAATCATGCAGACAAAAATTGAGTGACTGTGTATTGGAAGGAAACTTGAAATACTAGACATTATTTCAGACTTATGAAGTCTCTAGGTCTCCAAGCACGTGCCCAGAGATGCCGTGGTGTTAAAGGCCAAGGGGACATGTAAAAATTGAGGGCATCTAATGTACAAAGTACTGAAGCACGTGCGCCATTTTTGGCGATAATAATTACGCGTTGTTAAGTTTTTGCGCATACGGATGTTGTAACGTTACGATTTTGGCCTAAATTCTGTTGAACACATTGAGTATTCAGTGGAGATATACATACATATAGAGAGTGATTGTTGGTTTTAGATGTTCTTCCCAACTTTAAGTTAGATGAAGTAGTTGAAAAAACATTCTGGAAGGTTCACTACACTGCGGTAACTTTGTTTGGAGTCGATATTGACAGAGCATATGTATATATATATATATGTAATGACCTATTGCGTTGCTTACATGAAAATACTTGCACCCCTGTTGACCCTTCTTTAAATAGGCAGGAGGGCGTTGCTATGATCACGCCCCCAAGATCGGGCGTTTCTGACTTGTCCATACATACCCAGAAGCCAAACACCCTACCAAATGTCTGGAACGAAATCGAGGCCGGCAGAAGATGCTGTATAAGATGGTACTTCAGAAAATGAACAACAGTTTCAATGTCAAGGGCCATTGGTTGGGCACGTTCGAATAACCAGGTACTGCATTAAAATATCTACCCAAGTCATTAGTGACGAACGACCGCTCCATCACGTTTGTCACGCGCATGGTTCTTAACTAGAACCGATGCAGTACTTTCCTTACCAGAGGATTTGGCGTGCGTTTCGACAAGGAAACTCGACAAAGGAGGTTGGTTTTACAGTTCAAAACGCAATTTAGGATAATTTATTAGTCTTGTGCAACAAACGCTGTCAAGCTAAAGATTCTTATATCTTAAATGTTTTCTCATTTCTTCAGATACAAGTACGGTATATTTGTTCTGCTTCTCAATAACAATCGAATTACTCTGTTGGATTCTGAACAAAGAAAAGAGCAAAAGAGCTACAAAATTAGCAATCTGGCTAAAACAGACTTAGAAGTTTTTATTCCAACTCACTCTGAATACGTGACGACACATAAGGTTTTTTCCGAAAAATTATTAGCACAGTCACTACTTAGGCAACAAAGCTGCTAATATATTTTCACAAGTTTCACAGATCATGTTAACATAAGGATATAATGAACATAGTAACCTGCTTACAAAATTTCATAAAAGTTGTGCCAGTTTTAGTTGGTATGCAGTAAACAATCAGAGTTGCACAACACATGCAACAAAGATGCATTATCACCGCTGAAAAACATACCCAAGTGCCATCAATAATAGTTACGATATGCAGACCTACCATTGAACTCTGAAAGTTTCGATAAATCATCGTCCATTTTTGCTGTTTCAGGGAAAGCTTGCCGCACTTTTAAGTTTGTCTCCCTGTACGGAAACATTCAGTTTGCTTTGCTATTTTAAGTTTTTGTCGCAGTAAAGTCAGTCGTTTCAATGTTTAAGTTTGAAAACAATACGACTCACAACTATGAGAGAATAAACAAATGGTTTGTCAATCACAGGATTAGTCTCACGTAAACTGCAAAATAATTATTAACCCATTGATGAGAATGAAAGTCTCAAACATTATTCGGCAAATTACACTGAAATAATCATACTTACCTATCTTGTAAATTTTAGTAAAATCTGCTTTGCCTTTTATCCATACAAACTGATTGCTATGGTAAGGGTTATTCAATAATCGAAAGAAAACACCCAAGACGACGGCCCTTGACCTTTAAGCAGGATTTACAGCTTTTGTACTATACACGGCTATTACTGGACTTATCGCTTATTTGTAAGCTATAACTTGCAAGAAAGAACAACCAAATTGTTGGTGGATAATATTGAAAAGAGTTTGTTTATACTCTGATATATTAAGTTACAACAAAGTTGCCGAAGTGCAGCAACATACGATTGTTGCTGGAAAACGTGTCAAGCTAGTGAAGGTTTATGGAGGTTCACAACAAGGAAGCCATGATTGCTTAAAATGATGAGCAAGCTGAACCTGTTTGAACGTTAGCGGAAAGTTTAGCATGTTTTTTAGACGAACAGTATTTTAGTTGCTTCCCCGTTTCAAACATGAATAGAAAAAGTAGTTTGTAAACACTGCTTACCCATCAAGGTCCGCTGTTTCAATGTAAGCAACGCTATGCTCCTCGCTGCTTGAGAGCAACAACAGATCAGCCTGTCAAAAATAATTCGAAGCTGAAACAGTCTATGTAGCAAAAAGTCTTGAAAGAAAGACTCATTCAGATGTAAGATTAAGCATGGGGAACCTACGTTACACAAGTCATAATCATAAATGCACAACACTGAGAAAATGTTTTAAGTCTGCGTAAAGAAAATATTTTTATAGGTGATATTTGGTAACTTCATTTATTTTTCGCAGTCTTGCCTTCCTCAACAAATACCTTATCGTCAATCCAGGAAACGCCAGGAATATTAAAGCGCTTGCAAAGGAACAGTCATGTAATGACTACAAACTTTTAAAAAATTGCAATATTTTGTCAAATCAGCTTACTGGTATATGTTCGTTGTTCTTCACTTTCACAATATCTCCCACTTTTAGCGACAACCATTTCACTTCTTCTAACCTAAAATTTAAAAAAACGCTGGTGATTATTATACCCCGTATTCCGTAGTTACTTAACTTTCTGTTAAAATTTGATACATGTTCTTCCTTTCAAGAACATTATTTGGTATTTTCATTGTTTTGAGATTTTTCTGACAAAAATATTGGTCTTCGTCAAAATTTGTTCAGTTTAGAAGTTTTAGATTTTACTTTGTTGTGCCAAAGTATTGTTTCCTTACGTTGGTTGGAAAACATATACCTGTTTTACTTGTGGTTGCAAAACGTATACCTGTTTCTTGCATGCTTGATGCCCAAGGAAAACAAAAACACCAATTTCTCAGGAGAAAAGTTGAAAATGCGAGTTTCCACATGCGTACAGCTAGCTTCTTTAATAGATTTTCTATAAACCAACAACCTTGATGTAGATATGAAAGTTTTTAACTTCTGCATATTCGGCCAAGTAGGGTAGCACTGAAATAGAAGTCCTGAATAAATAGCAATACTTGGCGTACGATCAGGGACGCCGGAACGTCGGTAGGGCAGGGGGGCAGAAAAAAAGTTGAGGGCAATATAAACTTATGAAAAATAAAAAAATCGTTACCGATTATCAGGCCCGTAGGCTAACTAGGAGGGGCGCAGGGGGATTAGCCTCCCCTGAAAAAATTTTTGCCCCTCCCTGGCAAAATGTGATGGACATAGTTTAAAAATTGGCCCCTCTCAGCAAACTCTTTGCCTCCCATGGTGTCCCAATCTGGTTAGGACCTGCCAATTATGCTTACTACAGTTCAACAATAACGTTGATTTCAAAAATAATAAAACAAACGATAGACTTGTTTCAATTCGATCTTGATAAATCATAAAATTACCTACGAAAAGACACCTTTGCCCCCAATGTCCCTCGTTTGAAAGGTCAGAGATTCATTTCCACTGCTCTCCGACATCCGTGCTTGCCGCTATCAGCAGTCACTGTCTCGCTACATTACCTGCCAAGATGTCTGCGTTCAAGAGTCACATGCGACAAAACGCCTAATATCGTAACTTGAATTGAACGTTTGAAGATTTGTTGCCATGTTATTATTACACGATAAAGACTAACAGTAAATCAATCTGCTCGCAAGTTTGGCAACTTGCCCCTGCAGGCAGTAGCGTAGCCAGCCCAAAAATTTGGGGGGCCAATAAATTTGGTGGGAGGCAAAATGTTTGATTTTAGGCGAATAACACTATTTTGATTGTGATACCGCCTCTCAAAGCACAAATGACCATATGTTTTTAAAAATTGTGGGGGGCATGGCCCTCTACAATAGGCCCTTTTGGCTACGTCTATGCCTGCAGTCAAAGGAGCGGACATGAGTGAACTGCAGGCTCACCACTGCATGACACCAGAACAGTGAACCTGGCTCTTGCGCAGTGTGAGTGTCGTACTGGCAAATAAACTGTTATTGCAAGAAATAAATCAATTAATCTGAATTGAGCTGCTGACGTCAAATTTTCTATAAAGTTTTAGTTCTTAGTCCCAATTTCCAGAGAGGGACAAATGCCCGTTTTGACCCTGGGGCAGATCCAGGAAATAAGGTTAAGGGGGCGATTTCAGTAATATTTGTTAGTCAAGTCTCATTACGGGTTCACTACCTTAAGATGAAGTATACTTCCCAACACGTCTGTGACAAAACAATGGATTTAGGGGGAGTGATCGCCATGGTTTTAGGGGGAGCGATCGCCTCAATCGCCCCTCCAGGATGCGCCCCTGCGGACGCCCATGGCTTTGACGTACCACGAGTTCAAAACTGTTTGCTTGAGTTCAGTGTAAAAGCACACCCATTACATGTTTAGCAACAATGTTGACCTCAAAACTATTAACAGAAATAATAGAAAATCGTCCTGAATTTTAGGTGTGCGCGAATAGCTGCAATAAATTTGTTTCAAATTGATCTTGATAAATCATTAAATTACTTATGATATTGATATGTAAGGACACCTGTGCCCCCGTTGCCCCCCTTTCAAAGGTCAGGGGGGACAGTGCCCCTGTAGTGCACCCCCGTTCCGGCGTCCCTGCGTACGATGCATATATCTAGCTTCATACCTTCATGTGATTACATTTCACTTTCAGGCAACTATTTGCTTTCCTTGTACTGGAAAAGAGGTTGCAATACGTAAGTAACATTTAACCACAAGGATGACAAAGGTAAATGTCACAGTAGTGCCTAGTGTCCAAATATATTCACAACTTTTCGCACAATTCCTTTCACATACACTGAACATTGAATGTGTGCGCAAAAAGTTTCTCCAACATCTTCCTAAACATTTTTCTGTTGCAGTTTCTCATCAACAAAATCATCAGGACAGGAACTAGTAGCGAAAAGACAAACTAAAACCACAAATAGTTACTTGTTGCTTGTAATTTTCGATGTCCTTCTGTTGTTGACCTCTTTATCACTTTTGTGTCTGTTCTGTAACAAGCATAAACTACCCAATCCCCAAGAAATGCAGAGATAGCAAAGCACATCACTTCATAACAAAGTATATAACTTTATTTCTGGTTAGACCTATCAGAAAAATAGCAAATAAATTATATTTTATAAACGTAATGTTTGTCGCAGCTGCAAGATGTACAGCTTTGCAAATCAAAAACATTGTCTTTGTCAATTGCAATTTGAATTCATAAAACCAACGCACACAGTTTTATTGACTGATTGCAAATCACGGTCAGTTTCATAACCGCAAATGACTGGGTTTAATTTGGATGATGGGTAGAATTACCAGGCTTGTCGATGAGAAAGGGATTCCCATGGTAATCCTGTGAGATTTGTTCCGTTGGGATGGGGCAGCGAACATGAACTTTGCCCCATGTCTCATAATGACAACGAAAGAAATAGATACATAATTTGAGTAGCCCCGTAATTGGCGGTTTATAGGTATTTATTTCCGGCTCTGTAGAGGATAAGCATTTAACATGACATGTACATGATATAGTATACTTCGCATTGCTAGTTTCAGTAGGAATCCCATGGGGCAGGACAGTCACAAGTTGCGTGGGATAAGACAGGACAGATAAAAATGCCCCACGGTCAAGCCTATGAATAACCCAATATAAATTAAACAAGTGATTTCCTTAACTTGCTTTTTGGTGGATACAGTAGTATTCGTTACAAGCAAGCTGCTTGATATGCCTCATAGGTTGTTAACATAAAACTACCAATCAGACACTTTTTCAGCGTGTTTTGTTGCCTTTTACGGGTATGCAGCAACATAGGAACATACTAACATTAACACTTCATATCTGCATGTTCTTGAAATATTTAGTGAGCAGGCGGCAGGCGCAATCAGAAAAAAAGAACTTTCTTGTACATTTGTTTTCTTCTTTCAACCTTTACGACACAATTTATAGCGGAACGCGCAACTTTATTTCTGCTCTTGCAACTTCCCAAGATGCAACATCGCAAAGGATGCAGTGTAAAATTGGCATGTCCATCCCAAAAACATTGTCTTTGTCAGTTGCAATTTGAAATTTATGAAACCAACGCGCAGACTTTTATTGGCTGAATGCAAATTACGGTCAGTATCATTAGCGCAAATGATTGGTTTCGCCGAAATCGTGCATTTTTGAATGAAGGTCACTTCCTTAATAATGAAAAGCGTTTTTTGAGGTCAAGGCCCGCTTCTTTCATTTACTGGTTGTTGGTTTAATAAAACCTTACAACTTTTAACTGAAATTAAAGAAAAACAATTTCGCCTTGGTAATTTTAACTCTTACACTTTCCTTGAAGCAACCACCAAAATGACATCAACAATTTTAACAATTTGTACATCTCTGTGCAAATCAGTCGAAATGCTGGCGAAAGCACACATCTTCAGTTATGAAACAACAGCATTTTGTCTTCGAGTTTCATGAAAAGTCTAACTTACCACATCATCAACGGCATCTTTTATCGCTGTTATGGCGAGCACGATCAGGATTGGTATTAACGTGGTTATGGGATTAAGCGACGAGATCTCTGGTATGAACTGTAAAGGCAAAATGAAGTCGGTAAAGTACAGCAACAGGAATACTACAAACGCTTTGCCCAATGTTCGAAAAAATTCCAAAACATTAACATTTGTGTCTCTTGCATGAACAGGAAGCTTTCCTTCCTCAGCAAAGACTCAGACAAACTTCAAAGAACTGAAGCTGTAACATCAAGACAACTTGTTACAGAAAAACGATAATTTTACATCTACAATATAACAGTTAGTGCTTTTTTATATCAAACAAATTTCATACGAAATCTTAATTTTTACAGCTAGTGATACATTCTTAAGCCAAGGAACTGACCAATATTTATAGATAATGAATGCAACGCACCTGAAGGCCAAGTAAAACTATAAAGTAAATATTTACAACACGATGAAATTGCTCGAAAAGATTGACAAAAATAAAGTTCCACGCCGTGTAATGCGATGTGATGATCTCATTTTCCTGCAAAGCAACCAGAAAAGTTATAATGGCAAAAGGGCAACTTGCCGATATGGTCTAATATTGTTATTACAGGTTCCCTTTCAGAAAAGTATTATCACTGCTTACGTTTAAACTAAAGTATATGTTTTTCTGCAAGGGACATGAAAAAGACATGTGGTGCCGCATTTTTATTGTAAATACGTTCCATCACTGAAAAGAATTACAGGAGCTTTAATTCACGATGGACATTGTTGGTGAAAATTCCTGTTAATAAATGCGATAAAAGGGAAACTTTTCATAGTTCTGTCATTATGCAAGGTTTTTGGCTATAATCAGAACCTGTGGCCAAAGCATAAAAGAACCACAATCTCCAAAAGCTAAGTGTAAAACTAATGAGTCGGAAGCTGTTGTTGATTGAAGTTAAAAGAAGAACATGGGATAGTCACAGTCACAAAAAGACAACAAAATATTTGCAGTTGGGTGTGCTCGGCGCCGCCGTCCTCCACCTAAGGACTGACCTAGTGTAGAATCAAATGCTGATTAGTAAAAAGATCGATGGCTATCAACTCATTGAAAAGTATTCAAGATACAAAGGGTTACTCATTCCAGTAGCAAATTAATTTGCTTCAAAGCGTATAAATTTGTTCATAAATTCGCGGCAAAACACGCTTCTACCTATACGAAAACCTACAACAGGTAGCGGTGAATAACTTACTATTTACTTCAAATGGAGTGAAAGGGACTTTACACGTTTATGATGGATGCATACTTCCAGTGTTTTATTTTTTACTTGAAAGTAGCATTCATATAATCTCCCAATGAACAGGAAATGAGTGCATAGTGACGTTTTGCATTTAATTACTGACCGGCACGCAGTACTCATTACCAAATTCACAATTAAAATTTATCGACAAATAAGAAAAGTGACAACTAACACAATGTGTGACGAAGTTTCAAATTGATTAAAAATGTCTATTTAGGTGAAGCTACAAATCTAATGAAAGTTAATCCAACATTTCGCAGCACGAACGTTTTGAAAACTGTACACAAGACCAAGGAAAAATAATGCAGTATCGTAGCATCAGAAAATAATTTAAACAAAATTTATATAGTGAAAGCAGCTTTTGGTGACTGACTTTGACTTCACAAAATATCCCAAGCGTTGAATGATAATAAGAAATTTGTTTTAGTTCCACTAAAAACAACTTAAATGTTCGCTTTTTGTTATTTCCACCAAGTGAGTCTTTATTTCGCCAAGTGAAAATATAACGCAACCAAAGTATCACCAGGCAACAGAACAACGGCTGCGCAAACTGTTGGTTAATTGTACAGTGTTTTTCAATTAACGGGTCATCTGTCAGTTACTTTAAATCAAAGTAAAAAAGTGAATACTGCATATCTGAATTTTTCTTCTGCGCTCGTTCTATATTTCTGCATTGAACATTATATTGACTTACTGTGATACCAAATCACCTACTCCAGGACTTTGGTGTAGTTTTTTAAGTATTTCATTCCATAATTTGTTGTTTTCCCTTCAAAGTTCCTGGGATATCCATACAAAGGAACTATTCGTGATCTGCATCAACTTGTTTGTAAAAAGTGCCATTTTGCACTGTTTCGCAAGTATTTCACTTTTTTAATCAAAGCCTGCCGATTCCATTAGAGCTGTGCAATGATCACGACCATTGCAGTTTTTTAACTCAAATGAAATGTACCCAAGGTGGTCTGCTGTTTTCTGAACAGGGCATTGTACAATTTCATCGGTGGTTGCAGTAAATGATCAGCATGCCTCAAGAGTTGAACAAAACCAGTGACAGTTTTGTTCAAAGGTTTGCGCTATAGGTGAAATTTAAAGATGTTTTGAGCATGAAATGCCTACATTAGGCTACACACGGTGGAAGCAAACACTTTTGATGGACAATTTTAGGACAGTATGCACCCTGTGACTTGAGCTGATTATTAATTGAAAGTGACATAAGGGGAAAAATCTTTTCCACACCCTGGGAATAGCGAAAGGACTTTGGGTAGAATACCATGAAAACAATTTATTAAGGGTTGCACAATCCCCTTCGTTCATTTATGTATTAATTTTCTGCATTTTTATCGTTGCATTATCACCTCACACTTGAAAAGCTGCAGCTGGCAACAAACAAAATGCAGCAAACAGTCATTATAAGTGCAATTACAGCACTGTTGTATATTCAGACTGCAGCAATTAGCCCTGGCAATACCGGAAAAGTGCATAAAAATGTTGGTAAGATCTCTGGCCCCTTCCATAGGAAGACGGCATCTCTTAAATTCTCAATATTTCAAAATTCGCAGGGCAGCAAATGGAAGTTTGGTGTTTGCATTGCTGAGGGGCGCCATTCGCAAAAAATTCATCGGACACATTCAAAACAAAAAAACTGCTAAATCGGACAGATTTAGTTAAATCGGAAGAGATTTAGCTAAATCAGACAAATGACTACTGAAGTTGTATGGTGTGAAGCTAAATCTGTCCAAGTTTATCAGTCTGATTTGGCTAAATCTCTTCCGATTTAACTAAATCTGTCCGATTCAGCAATTTTTGATACAAAATGTGTACGATATAATTTTTTACGAACGGCGTTCCATACATTACGCTGAACTCTATCCGTTGGTAACACAGTCGTGGAATCTGCGCTTTACGTTTTTGAGGCTCTTCTTTTGGTTGAAGAACTGGAGCAGTGGATTTCAACGTGGGCGAAATCGCCCCCCAGGGGCGATTTTGTGATTTACGAGATTTGGGGGGCGAGTTCGGTTTCCAGGGGACGATTTCTGCAGGTTAAAACATACTCAGATGTTGAATTGATTCCAAAAAATCAATATTTGTTACTTTGGAATCAAAGCCATTGATGCACGTTCGACTCCATGGTTGGTAACAAAGCTTATATAACACATATCGGACCGGTCACGCATCACTTAAACTCCTGTAACATGGTTCTGTGAAACGCTTCACTGTACCAACTATCCAAGACCACTGACATTGTGACTGGTTGGGAGTCAAGCATTGCGGTTCTCACGAAGATCATAGGGCAACCGATCTTTTGACCTAAAAACTTGAAATTTTGACTTTAAAATTTACAAATTTTAACTTTATTTTGGCTTATCAACTTCCTGCGTTTGAAACTGCAAAATAATTCAGCCTTTGGTGTTAACGTTAACTCAAAAGCAAATTCATTCCGTATACTTCAAACTTTTAAAGAATTTGGTTATTTAACCTTAGCATGATATATTTGGTAAGTACATTAAAAGCTACAGTAGAGTCAAGCATGGGAACATCACAAAGGTAAAGCACTATATGCATAATGGACAGAGCATTTACCAAACTAAGAAAGTACTGTACTGCAAGACCACGTTTCTTGCCTTCCCACGCCTAGCCTGCTTAATATACAATCTTCTAGTGATGGGCAAAACAGTATGACTACATCGGAAGTCGCAACAAGCCAATTATTATTTCAGATTTGCAACTAAAGCTGCAAAAGTATATCAACATCAGTTGTTGTAGCTTCAATAAATATGGTATGCATTAATTAGTTTTATTATACCGAAAGTGGTCGAAAGCAACGAACACTGTTACAGCTATCGGAAAATACCCAATCGGTCCATTTTTTCAAGAAATTGCCTTGAAACGAGTCTTCATGGCATTCGGTAAAGCATTGCCAAACCATTGTTTCGCAAGCAAAAAATATGGCAGTCCTTTATCATGTGTTTTATAAGCTTTAGTTAGTACCTTGAGTGAAACAGCGTAGACCTACTGAAAGGTGTTCTGTTGAAAAAATACTGGAAATATGACTGTTGCAAGGCAATTTACGTAGAATTTAATAAAACTAGGCACAGATAGCCCCAAGTTGTAAAATGTGCTTATCGTGTTTTTCAGTCACTTCGAGTGTTTTGGCGTCTGTGGATATAGTTGTACTGAGTTCATCTGACTTATGACCAGGGGTGTAGTGGGCGGGAACGCGTGCGAACGGCGTTCCTACACCTTTTTCATGTTTTAGTTTAAGATTAGTTCGAAGCTGTTTCAAAATGGCTAGTTTTTTTGGGTGCGCTCCCACACCTTTTTTGCTAGCGCCACATCCCTGCTTATGACAGAGTGTAACAGAACAGTAGGCTAGGAAAGGAGTAACTTAGACCAGCAAGTAAGCCCAAGCACCCAATCTTGGCTAAAATAGATTCCAAAATATCCTTTTCGCCACCGGTTGTTTGAGACTTGCTATGAAGTCATTCTGTTGTGGAGATCACGCCGAAAGTTACACTGCGTAGAAAGTTATGGATGAAATAGCTTTTTGCCAGCTAACTACCACAAGCGAATACGACTCCACCATCCAGGAACGTCTCAACTTTCTGGAAAAGTGAAGCTAATATTACTGGGTTTTCCCACTGCGTTTTTCCTGAGCAAGGTTTCTGCCAAGTACTGCACACGCGTAATAAATACGGCAATCGCCTTGACATGAACAAGGTCGGGGAAACTCCATTCAAACTGACCAACTTGCAACCTGCTTTGAGAAAGCTTGCAGATAAACACCATTGCAAGGTTTGCATTAGATGGAATGAGCTGTTTTTTGGAAATTAATAACATTTATTTATTCTATAAATGCATTTGCATTCGTTTGTTTTGTGCTGACTAGATTGCCCGTTTATATTTAAACAGCTCTGAATTATTTTCAAAACAAAATACTATTTTCAGAAAAATTATAGGAATGGGGCGATTTTCAAGCAAAGTGCCTGTAGGGGGGCGATTTTACAAAAAAGGTTGAAGACCACTGAACTAGAGGCAGAACCGAACACAGATAGCGTCAGGATTGCTATCAACAAGTTGACTGACGTTAATCACGCGACAACGCTGGTATCCCTCCTGACTTGATTAAAAAATGCAATAACAGTCTGAGGCACTCTACGCATCTTCTATTGTTGAAATTTCAGAAAGAGGGTGCAGTGCCCCAGAAATATGAGAGGAGTTGCAGCTTTAAATTTGTATAAAAATAATGAGGTTTGAGGCGGACTTCAACATCCACAAAGGCCCTTACAGGTGATACAGGCAAGCCATTTAGAGTTTACAAGTTTAAATGAGTAATTGCGGAGCGCCTACTGAAATTGGCAGGGCAAAAATATCCAGAGCTGCAGTTCAGCTTCCACGGGAAATATGATACTCTCGCTGTGACAGCTCCACTTTTTGGAGTGCACAGAAAACCACCACACACTGCTTTCATAAGCTTGACTATGAAGTTCGATCCAGTTAGTGAAAACGGCTTTTTCCGAATTTGCTCATAATGGGCTGCCCGCCAAATTTGCATTCGTTGTGTTGCTTATTCCGTGATGACAACTGGCCTCATTATGCACTGCCTTCGTCGAACCCTCAAAATTCAGGGAAAAACAAGGTGTTATTAAGCAGAGAGGTCTCACACGTGTTTCTATTTGCATACACTCTTCTCCATTCTAGCAGACTGCAGTGCATTTCTTACGTGCGTGTGATAAAACGGGTGCTATTCATAGACGTTTCTGCTTAGCAAATTAGCTACTGAAAATAAGAACATAGGACATCCCCATCTTTATTTACAGCTAGCGCTAAAAGAGATATAAAAGCATCCAAAGATGTCGTTGAAAACTCAGAGCACGATGCAGTCCCGTCGCTACCGGAGTTCCAAAGTACCAATCCCCCCAAATTAAAATATGAAACACTATAAATCAAGGAGTTGTATCAAATTTTCAATGTCAAGCCCTCCTGCGCAAACGTAAAGCCCCTCTAATGAAGACTTTCTGGTGACGGTTCTGGCACGATACTGCCACTTACAACATATATTGGCCAATGTTCCACACCACGCTCGACGAAAGAGAACTGAATTGTCGAGAAAAAAAACAACGCCTACACAACCAAACACACCAGTGTAAGTTAAACCTGCCCATACAATACGTTACCTACAGTTATAACAAAAGCTGCCCCTCCCACATCAACTAATCCCAATCAGCCACTTACTCCTGAATTTGGAGCACGCTTGAGAAAGAAAGCAATAACAGCGTACATATATCGTACGCCACTGAAAGAGGACAATGGGGACAGCCAGGTCCGTAACCAGCTTGGGACACCAGGTGGGGCGAAGAGTTTTCTGAGAGGGGCCCAAATTTTTTAAACTATGTTCGACACATTTTTCCAGGGTGGGGATAAAAAATTTAGGGGGTTCGCTACCCCTGGTTACGGGCCTGCTGGGGACTGCTGGCCTTATATTTACAAGAACAGAATCAGCAGCTGGGGTCATTTTATACTCACTCACTACTTTTTAGTGCGACGGATAGTATCTAAATTTGCCATCTTTTACGTTGCATGGCAATATTTCATACAATAGGACATACCTATTCATATATTATTTGATTTTTATCGTTTTTTATAGTTACAGCACTTTTTACTTGTGTTTAAAACTGCATTGTCATTGCTCCTCGCAGTAGATTCTCTCGGCCCCAAAACACCATATAAACAACCATAGTCTTTTCTTGAGCAAAAATTTATTTTTCGTATTTAGTAGCAACACAAAATTCTTCCTTTCAAGGAAGTACGGTGCTTATCAAAAGTTGCTGCAGGGCAAACAAAGGAAGCGAATTTGGAAATTCCATTTGAAGCACTTCAACTTGCGGCAGCGGTTCAGCTTCAAGGGCCCTGTTTGAGGAAAAGAAGCAGTTCCCTTTTTCGATGTTTAAATAGGAAGCATTTCACTAAAAGACGCCACGTTTGTTTGAACAGCCCATTACTTTCCGAAGAACAGTCTTAAATTTGTGGAGTGTAAAACTACTGAAACTTTCGAGCTTGTTGTGTGAAGTTTAACTTTAATTTTCGCGTAATTGTGGGGGCTGCTCTTTTTGGAAATTTCATGCTAGTGTAGACAACATGGATAATGTTGATATGGTCGTTTTCTTACAGCCTGTTCCATTAACTAAGCTCTCACAATATTGAAGTGATGAATGGTAATCAAAAAAGTCAAAAACTTTAAATCAAGTCAAATCAAGGTACCGTATTTATTCGAATATAACGCGCAAAATTTTGTACGGAATTTTAATCAAAAATTAAGGGTGCGCGTTATACACGAGTTTTTTCGTCAGCACGCTTTATTTTTATTTATTTTTTTGGAGACTGATATAAACGTAATTCAAGAAGAGTTCGAACAACTGTTTGGTGAATCTGATGATGAATCCGGTTTTAAATTGTAAATTTCATTTGGGAATTGTGCTTATACTGGCAGTTTGCTTTACCAGTGTACCGTATGTTATCAATAAATGTTTTGTTACAGCCACATGTCTTCAAAAGTTTTTCATTCAAAAATTAAGGGTGCGCGTTATATACGAGTGCGTGTTATATTCGCATAAATACGGTAATTGCATAAAAATTTCTTGCTCATCCTCAGTTTTATGAAAAGTGACGTTGAAAGAAAATAGACCTAAGCTTTTTCACAATTTCGTGCAAAAACATTTCCCAATGCAGAAGCTTTGTATGGTCCACGAGCGTTCGCAAGAGGGGTTGGGGTTAAAACCCCCCGTTGAGCTTGATATTTTACAAAAACTTTATTACCGGCGCAAAGGAGATTAATTGTTTTCGCATATATTTTGCTTGTTAATTTGTCGACTTAATGCAAATACCACGGAATAATTTGCATGCAAATTTCAAGGAACATTGTAAATGGGCCAAAAAGTAATAATTAGGTTTCGGTGGGAATCTGCGTTATCGTCTGTGTCCAGAAACCGTCTCACCACTTTTTGCAGACCTTTCGTCCACTACACATGTTTAAGAATGTGTTCCGCGATAGTTCACTTTATCCGAAACAATTGTATTTATTTTGTCTGCTCTGGCTGATCAGCGCAAGCGCTGACCCATTGGCTACATTACCAATTTCTGTAGCACGATAGAACTGTTGCACGAGCTCAAAAACAGTAGCTGCTAACATAGAAGCATTCAGGCATCTGATGTCTCAGCAGGGAAAAAGGAAAACTAAAAGTTTGCTGGACTTCTATAAAGAACAAAAAATCGAAAATTTCTTGCGTACGTTATGCGCATTCTCAATTCTTGTGTAGTTTAACAAGATTCGGTCTTGCAAACGGGGGTGTGCGCCAGCCAGTCCAGCGGAACTTATTCTATGCTCGACTGCTCCTATTCGACAAGACATTAGCGCAGCCTCATTTTGCAGTTGTAAATTGCTCTGACGCATTGATGAGTGTCTTTTACTCCCCTGATTTAACGTGCAGCCTGATATTTTTGCAGTTATGAACTGCTGTGTCGTAGCGTTGAGTGTATTTTCCTCCGACAGCCTAACTTGGAGCGCTAATAGTTTGTATTCAGTGCAATGACACATAAAATAAGGGGAGTGGATGTAGAAAAATATGCATATTATGTCCACAAACTTCGCCAAAACGTTGGTTTGGAAACATGACTGTGACCTCACAAACAGCGCACACCAAATACAAATAACCACCATATGCCACTGAATGAACCCCCCATGAAAATTTTCTGCGTACGCCGCTGGTATGGTCTGTGGTCATACTTTATGCTAATTCTTATTTTCATGAGAATAGTTTATGCCACTTGCTCTTGCATCATTGCTTTTTAAAGTAAAGATCCACAGCAGTCAGCGATGACCTCAAGGAGATTTGTTATCTGCACGTTATGGTAGCTTCCGATTTCGTAGACAACCAAAGTGGCGCTAAACAATTCATATTTTCGTAACGTTTAAAGACCTGGAAACATGCAAGAGAAGCCAGTTTCATGGGAATCATGTAAAGTTTAGCAGCAAACTCCGCATCCATGCCGTTTTCCATTCACTGGTGCTAATTTACGCAGATCAGACAATCAGCAAACGGTGGTTTTGCTCAAGTGATTCATAACCCTGGACAACCAAATGCGTTGAAACAGGTTTGAATTTACTTCATCGTTCCTGCAGTATTCCAATTATGTAACCCATGCCTCGTCCTAAACAGCATGTGAAAAATTTAAACGAAAACTGTCAAGTAAACGTATACTTAGCATTTGTTGTGCAGTGACTGGCACATGGGTTTTATAAATTCCATAAAAAAGTAATTTTATCTGTAAAATGCCATCTCACACAACAGCATTTGCGGAAGCCATATTTTGAAAGAAATTACTTGTATATCTATAACAAGAAAATTTATTATCGGCAAGCATGCCACAGGTTTGGTTAAACATGCTTCCCTTATGTGGGAATCACCTAACTGAGTGAACTGTTTAAAAAAATACATGTTGATCGCAAGGAGCAGGGTTAAAGAGGCTAAAATGGAAATAAATGCCTTTCACAAATTTTCCTCGCAGTAATTAATTTGAAATAAATGTTGACAGTATGTTGATGAAGGCGAGGCTTGTATCAGGCAGGCCTTACACAATACAAGTTTCTTTTAATACGTGCTTAAAATTTAAATGATTTTGAAATGTAGCCAACTGTTTTCGAACGAGTGAACTTTTTAAGAGGAACTCTTCTTAACAAAATTACTCTGCAAGGAAGTTAAACAATTAAAAGTCTCTCGGGTTCCCAACGACTTTTCAGAAAGTTTTGAAAGTGCAATACGATCAGTAAAATGCGCCAAGTTTTACTGCATGCAACGTAGTTTGAAGGTTTCTCAAATTTATTCTAACTTTGCACGACCGTAATAACATTGCTTTATGGCATTCTGCAGCATAACTACTGATGTGATTCAGCAATTTACTTTGTGTTGTACTTACAGTATATGAAAATTGTGCGTTATATTCGGTATCGTTGGCGATAAGGACTCTTCTTTCCTCTGCAAAAAAAACTTGTTTTAGTTGAAAATATTTAAGAATATCAACTTGTCACAGACTTATAAGCAGGCTTGATAAGCTGCAATTTGATATCGTATATTTAGGGCAAAGAAATTTGATTTTAAACTGCAGAACATCTTCACGGAAATGTACAACAGAAACAATGGCGTAGCCAGCCGAAGAGTTTGGGAGGAGCCAAAAATTTTGGGGGGATAAAATGTTTGATTTTAGGCGAATAACACTATTTTCTTTGAAAAAACGCCTCTCAAAGCACAAAATGACTATATGTTCTAAAAATTGGGGGGACATGGCCCCTGGCCCCCCTTGGCAACACCTATGATCAGACGTCCCAACCCCACACTCGATCTTGAAAATGACGAAGGCAATGTGTTAATTTTTGAGCAAGATTCATGCCTCAATAAAATCACAAGTAATGTGGGAAACGAAAATATATTTTATATAATACGGGTGAATTACCGAGTCCGCCAGTTTGTAAAACCTGGTTTTGACAGGTACGTGTACTCCAAACATAAAAGTATATCAGAAGCTGGATTACAATAGACAGTATATGCAATACTGAAAACATCGGAAAGCTTTCTTGCTAGCATTTGGTAGAGCAAAGGTTTGGATAAATCCAGCAATTGCCGATCTTACCGTAAAAACAAGCGTGAGAGTCAAAAGACAGCCAAATATTTCTTAGCATAAAAAATATTTCGAATTATTTTCCTTCTAAATATCCAGTATCAAATCCCCTTTAAAATATCCCACTTTGATCAAGATGGTAGTTTTATGACTTTAAAGATTAAAACTAAAGTTTAGTCAAACAGTGCAAAAAACGTAAACGTTGCACAATGCCGAGGAAAAAACTTGGAGGCTAAAACATCAGAGTAAGTGTTTTAGATAAAAAGTTCAACTAGTCAGCCAAATATTTAAAAACCAAATATTTCTGGAAAAACCTGAAGTCGGCATCTTACTGTAATTCCGATTAATTGATTTGATTCTTTCAATGACAGTGTTTTTGCCGGTATGAAACTCACACTGCACAAGAGTCAGGTGCACAGTTATAGTGTCATGCAGTGATGGGCTTGCAGTTCACTCATGTCCCCTGCTTTGCGTGCTGAGGTTGGTTGCAAAAGTCGCGAACGGATTGTTCTAGTGTTGGTCTTTATTGCGTAACAATAACATGGCAACGAATCTCCAAAGGTTCACTCTATATTACGGTAGCAGGCGTTTTGTTGCATGAGACTGTTGGACGTACACATCTTGGCAGGTAATGTAGCGAGAAAGTGACATGCTGATAGCGGTAAGCCCAGGGCCGTCGCCAGCGGGGGGGGCCAGTGGTGCCCGGCCCCCCCATTTGAAATCTGTGCCCCCCATTTCACGTTTGGCCCCCTGGTTGCTGGATAT
>Ga0210059_1001658_pt1 | contig 33939 bp, 29 predicted proteins | sample Ectturendosymbi2_FD_188042 | JGI IMG/M metagenome (GOLD analysis project Ga0210059, IMG submission 188042) | Ecteinascidia turbinata endosymbiont from Florida, USA - Sample 2 (SPAdes) (version 2) | ecosystem: Host-associated > Tunicates > Ascidians > Unclassified | place: Key West, Florida... | reverse complement strand
AAAGCGAAGTCTAGAGGTACGCGAATGTAGGCCATTTCGGTCACGGGACATCACGGCCACGACATGTCTGTGCATTAACTGGTTACATTTGTTTATATAAATGATTATAATCATAATCAAGCGAAATATCACGCTAGCTGGTGTTATACCAGCTCCCTTTTGAGGAGCCATGATTGCGATTAAATCGTAATTGTAATTATGAGTTTGAAGTATTTGTGCTTAATTGCAAAATGTCGATAATGATTTAATTCGCTTGCTGATGATAATGAAAGTCATAAGTTGATGCTGATTAACTGTTGCATCTTGGATCATGTTTGCAGTTTTTTTTTTCCATAAAACCTTCCGATGACCGAAGTATCACGCCGTCCATGTCCGAGAAAATCCCCCCAATCTCCAACAACAATTCCAGTCTCGCAACATCAGATTTGTGTTCAACCACGCCCTTGAAACATTAATTAAATACCAGTTCTCTACAACATCATGCACCAACGTCTTTGCATTGAAACCAGAGGTTCTCAACCTTTTTAGGATCTCGTACCACTTGGCTAAGCGCCTGTGGACTTCTATACATCACAAAAAACTAACGCTTTCTTGCGTACTTTATGCGTATTCTCAATTCATGTGTAGTTTAGTAAAATTTGATCCCGCAAACCAGGGTCTGCGCCAGCCAGTCCAGCCGCACACCTTCAATGCTCATCTGCTCGTATTTGACGAGACCTTAGCACAACCATATTTTGCAGTTGTAAATTGCTCTGACGTAGGGATGAGCGTGTTTCACTTCCCTGTATTAACGCGCAGCCTGATATTTTTGCAGTTGTGAACTGCTCTGTCGTAGCGTTGAGTTTTTTTCCTCCGGTAGCCTAATTTGAAGCGCTAATAGTTTATATTCAGTGCAATGACACATGAAATAAGGGGATTGGATGTAGAAAGATATGCATTATTATGTCAACAAACGTCGCCAAAACGTTGGCTTGGAAACGTGGAAATGACTTTAAACTGTGACGTCATAAACAGCGCAAGCCAAATACAAATGAGCACCATATGATCCTTAACCAATCCCCGCCCATGAAAATTTTCTGCGTACGCCACTGTGCACTTTGGTATCTTTTATAAACCGAACGGATAAACTAAGTTGTTCTGTTTGACTTACATCAGTCGTTTCATCCGCTAGTATCGAAAAGTGTTTGCATTGGGAAATATCGGCTAATATTTACTTTTGTATGGCATCACCCATCAAAGATATAATTTGATTTTGCACTCTCCAGCTTAAATATGAATCGTTGCGGGGAGCTTTTAAAAAGAGGTCAGATGTTTGCTTGTCAGCAGCCTCCACTCGCAGTCTTAATGAAGCTTTGAAAACTCCGTCATTGCAATCAGTTTCTTTCATTGAAAATGCACCAGCGTCTCTGTGATCTCTCAATGGTATTTCTTGGAGACCACAAAATTCAATAGTTCTGATGATATGGGAAAGACGATTTCGATTTTCCTCGACAACCTTCTGTCGACTGCTGTTTAAAGCATTTCGTACATCTCTGGATTTGTCAGCATCTGTCTGGACAAAGTTATCGAACATGGCTGCACATAATTTATGATAGTGAGTTTTGGTTATTATTGTAATGTTCCTTTGCCTTTTTGTAATTGCACTGTGGTACCGAAACTAATAAGCAGGGACGTTTTGCGCTACGACTGACAGTCTGTGGAGCAAACACAACGCACCATTTGCAAAAAGCTCCATTGTAAATATTACTGTACGTTAACCATGCAAATTCGTTTAACCATTGCTTCTGGAAACTTTGATGTTGAGCACCAACTGTTACATATGGAAACGAGAAACCTGCAGGAGGGGACCAGCAATTAGACAATACTTTTCGTCGATCAGCATCAGTCAGGGGAACTCCAACGAAGTTACTAATATCATTTTCACTACTTAATACTTGACTGGCAGACTCTGAGCACGAGCTAGTGTCATTTCTATCTCTTTTGCAAAAGTCTCTTTCTCTTGACGAACTTCTTTTCCGCTTGCGTTGTACAACTAAAAAACTTATCCATTTTTCCTCTCATTTGTCTGACTATCACGGTACCCGAAATTCGAACTGCAAGAGAAATAACTCCAAATGCAACGCATTGAACAACACGTTCAGAGTTTCTACGTCATAGCATGTATGAAGCAGGTTCTCTCAATGCCATTATGACTCATGAATCGCAACGTCTTTATCGAAAAGCACATTCAGCGAGAGTTTCCTATAGTCATAGCACGATTTGCTTGTTGCAATTGAAGTGTAACACTCGTAACGCAACAAGTTAACAGATCACTGCACCACTAGTTATAATCGAAATCTGTATATAGCTATGTATGCATGTGCGGAATTGTTTTGTGTTTTCACAACTGTCAGCAACAAGTTTGCGTTTCGGCGATTTCCGTTAAGGGGGGGCGCTAGGCCCCTCAGCCCTCCCTGCGTGCGCCCCTTGTAATTACATTAGTGAATTCAGGAATCACCCGTTCATTGTCGGTGTAAAGACAATATTCACTGCCAACCACTTTCCAGTGAAGTTTTTTCCCTTGTTTGTACAGCCTTGAAGCTGTTTTTATAAGTGCTTTCCTTTAACCACAATAGGGCTATATTGTGGTTATCTGAGGAACGTTCTTCATTCTCCGAGTCATTAGCATATTCCTAGTTGACAGCAGAGGTTCTACGAAGCAGTTGATGAGCATTACTGAATTTTATTGCATCCACTTGTGTCGGGGAACGCGTAATTCGTCAGTCAAAAACCTTCTGACTACTGCTTCAGTCTGGTCATGGTATTCGATGCGGCTGCGGCAATCCATGAAAGAGAACGCTGTATTCTTTTGAGCGATACTCTTGAAATATTATTCTCATCCTTTCTAGTGGTCTGCATTTCTTTAAACTGACATTGCAAGGAAGATATTTGATGTTCTTGTTCAGAGGCTCTGTAGTGAGCGTTTTCAACGCTTTCTTCAATTGCTGTCATACGTTTTAATAGGTCATTTTCGTAGAATCAAGTCTCTGTTACAGACAGCAACATAACCTGCAAGTCTTTCAAGGCAGGCTCGTTAATTGCCTGTGACAAGGTTTAAATCGCGAGAGCGCGTGTTTCTTGTATCCCTGCTTTGTCCTTCAGGCAAACAGGTTCGGGGAACTCAATTGTCAGAACAGAAAAAAACACCTCCTGTCGGCTCGACGTCCAAACCCAAAAATATGAAAAAAGCTGTACCCATGGGAACAAACATTGCTAACCATGCTGGAGTGTTCGGCACAGGCTGGATAGGCTTTTTCCAAGTCGTGGCAACGTCACTGCTGCCATGGATGACTGACAGCCCAGTATACTGCAGCTGGACATCGAGGGACTCACAGCAAGATGAGTGTCATTGAGCAGATATCTTCTAGAGAACAAGACATTTGCCATCATTCTTCATGAGACGCATTGCACTCTAGCAGGCAAGCTAGTGATTCCCAATTTTTCAGTAGCTGGGTCTGTCTAGCACAGTGTTTTTCAAATTTTTTATTCAATCCCCCCCTTTTCACTCTCGACACGTCGTTTTCGTCCCCCAAGCTTAACAAAGCAAACACAAGGTCGTAAGATTCAGTGAAATTATTGAAACAAAAAGTATTGCATAGTTGAACCAAGCCATTAACTAGCTGAACTAAGCAATTGTAGTACGACGCTAATATTACATTCAGAATTTTTGTGAAAATAATCCGCACTGTAGCCAGGGAAACAGAAGATCCAAAGCAAAAATTTAACGGATAAATTGCTATAGCAACAACCTCCAACTATTATCATAATAAATTGAAATTTGCAACAAACTAACAAGTCATAATAGTAGGCAAATGAAGTTAACTCAATGATCGATTTCTGTTTGAGCATTTTCTCCCCTTTGCGTTGTTTCGCACCCCTATCCCTCTTTGTTCTTTTTGCCCACTTGCCCCCAACTGGGCGATTCCGCCCACTTTGAGAACCACTGGTCTAGCAGGAAGCACGGTCTTGTTCTTTTTCAAGAACATCTTCTCTCACACTATTGGCTTAAATGTGATGTAATGCAAAAGTTAACGAGCGGTAGGAAAGGACACCGGCCGATCAGTCTTCAGAGCAACGGCGACTGAGGGGTTTTGCGCACATGTCGCGGGATATAAGATCATTGAAGTCTACAAACCTCCACCCTCGCAACTCACAGCTACGCCCATCCGACATTCCCACACCCCACTCTGTATGTTGGCGACTTCAACTGCTAACATGTCAACTGGGGTTATCGCACAACATCTCCTGATGGTGCGATCATGGACTCCTGAGCAACAGCCAAAAACCTTCGACTGCTGTACAACCTAAAAAGAGTAGACAGCGTCTCCTTTCACCGATAGAACTTTGGTTCCAACCAAGACCTGGCCTTCGGGAGTTTCGACCAGCACAGCCCACTGCCTGACAGACTTGTTCAGGAACGTTTACGCGGTCACAACACCGACCCGCTGCCACAACACCACTGAGACTCGTAGTCCCTGCCTACAGTCATCTGGTGAAAAGTTGGAACATTCGCAAAGCTGATTGAAATCGCGTGGGCCTTCTTACAGAAGAATCCAATCAGAGATTGCCACTTCTGGACACAAAAAACATCGAGAAGGCATACCAGGAACTATGCGAGAGCCTGGTATACTCAGCTAAACAATGTGTCCCAAATGGTCATCGTAAAAACTATGTGTCATCTTCGGAAAAAGAATTCAAGATCCTTTACCGCTCCCTTGTCCGAATCCTAGTGGAGACTGACTCTGACAAAGCCACTTCGTCCCTTCTCACACGACTCGGTCGGAAGATGCATGTGCGATAGGAAAAAACTGTCAATTCCATCAACTTCTCGCACTCCTGCTGCAACGCATTGAGCAACATCAATAAACGTACTTGCAAGTCTGAAAACCCCTCTCGTTTGTGCCCTGTCTCAGCAAATACCATCGCCTCACTAATCGTGAGGAAAGGGCAAACAAGACCGGGAATCTCTAGTCCACCGTGCTCATTAACAAGGTGTTCTCCGAACTATGGACAGTCCCAACATATGAGGGAAACAGTTTTGCTGGTCCCTTCACACCAGAAAAGCTTTCGACTACACGAGGACATGAGGTCAGGAAATCTCCATGTTTGGATTCTATCTTCCCGGAGATTGTACTACATACAGGGTCACGTCTCAGATATTGGTTATGCGAATTCCTAACTTTCTGCATGGGCCAATTGAAAAATGCCGAGGATTTGGGGAAGAGAGGTAATAGTTGTTGTCCCTAAGACGAAAAATCCATTGGAGGACCTAAAGAGCTATTGCCCTATATCTCTGGTATGTGTCCACATTAAGATGCTCGAGGGACTCATCCACGCTCATGTTAATCCAATCATAGACGCTTTACTCCCAGAGAAACAACCGAGCTTTCAACACATAGGTCAACTTGAGATCAGGTCACCCTACCTACGCAAACCATTGAGGATAGCTTTTCGGGTGAAAAGGCTGGAGTTATTTGTGGATATTACAGCAGCCTAAGGCACTGTACAGCATCACGGCCTCACCTGCAAGCTACTGCGATTGCTATCTGTCATGCACTTGGTCCGCATGATAATGTAGCTGGTTTGCAATTGCAGCTTCACACCTTACCACCGGTAACAAAAAACGGAGGGTGTTGCGACGATTCAAGGATGGCGTCGCACAGGGATCCGTCCTGGTACCCTTTCTCTTCAACATCAGAAGTTATGAATTGACAGTTCAAGGACCAAAACTATTTCTATCTTTGAGCATTCACAGATCAACAAAATCCACAAAAAAGTCAAAAAAATGGTAAAAATTGAATAAAATCAGTCAGTTGTCGAAAAACGCTGAAAACGCATACAAAAATCAAAACCGTCTTAAAAAAACATTTAAAAATCACACCTGTATCTATCAACAGATTCCCAGTACTGCGTCACTTATCAGTATCAGTTAACACAACTGATAACACAACTCGTAACACAACTGATAACGCAACTGATAACACAACTGATAACACAACTCGTAACACAACTGATAACGCAACTGATGACATAATTCGTAACACAACTTATAACGCAACTGATAACGCAACTGATAACTCAACTGATAACACAACTGATAACACAACTCGTAACACAACGGATAACACAACTGGTAACATCACACACCCTTTGCCACAAGTATCTAGGATTTTGTTCCTTTTGCGCATGCTCAAAAACATTAAATGGATTCAATCTTGAGCTCTCAGTTTATATTTACTCATTTTCAATTCATTTCATAAAACATATTCTCCATATTCAAAAAGTGATAACCAGATATTACTAGACCCCCAAAGATTCCTGAAGAAAATGTTCCATTTTTATATGTGTTAGTTTATCTAACAGTTTGTTAAAAGATTGTTCGGAGACACTGTTGGTTTTGTCAGAAATAGTGTCAGCAGAGTTCCCTGTAAATTTTTTTGATTTCAAAGAGAAGACAATTTTGACCTTAGTACGCTTAAAGTCTTTGCAAATCTTTCTAAGCATAACTTTTGCTTTTTTGGAATTATAAATAGCTCTCACTTCAACACTTTTTGGTATTCTATACATTTCTTGAAACAGTTTCTTATCATTTCACTAACTGCCGCAAAACGGTTTACTGCGCTGCAGTGGCGTATCTAGGGTATGGCAGGTATGGCACGTGCCATGGGCGCCACTTCGACAGGGGTGCAAAAATTGCTTGGCAAAAATTAAAACCTTTAAGAATAGTCTCCTGAACCTCTATTTTGCGCCCCATGCCACGGACGTAACAAGGTTGGATGGTGCCTGGGACAATAAGCAAGTTTGGCGCCTCCATGTTCGAACCTGAGGTCTTTCGGAACCATATGCCCTGTATTGAATTAACATATATACTGTCTTTTCGGCGCCCCATGCAGTGATTAGGGCCCCTTAAGATTCCTTAAAGTCCGGGCAAAATATATGGAAATTTGTGCAAAATGTGTGAAAACCTTTGCAAAATTGCTTGGTGTGCTTTGCTTTCAAAAAATGGCGCCCAAAGCGGAAGTCCAGATGCTTTTTGTCAGGCAAGATAAGGGGAAATTTGGGCAAGTTTGGGGGAAATTTGGGCAAAGATGGCGCTTGGTATGCTTTGATTTAAAACAAATGCACCCACAATCAATGCGCAGTCGTTTTCTTTGGAGGTTATTTTTTGGAGTGTTTTTTGGGCAAGTTTGGGGAAATGTGGGCAAAAATCCTTCGCACCCCTAAAAATTTGCTTGCTCCTACACCTATGTCCAAGGCCATGTGAAAAACTCCTGACTGTGAGAAACTAAAATCTACGTGTGACAATTTAGGAGCTGTTTCCGGTTCAGATGTAGATGGCAAGCAATTATACGAGGAGAGTCAAGATTGCAAAATACTGGTTTCAAGTGGCGTAACTTAATATTATCGCGTTCTGAAGTCCTGACATTCTTCGAATTGCTTTGTAAATAATGCTGACGATGGGAGATTTACAGCTATTCCTTTCATAGCTCCAGGCCTCATTCATTAACAGTAAGTCAGGGGGAAGTTTATGTGATACAGCAGCGGTCACCAACGTGGTGCCGCGGGCACCCAGTGACGTACGCAGAAAAGTTTCATGGGGGGGGGCTTCATTCAGTGGCATATGATGGTCATTTGTATTTGGTGTGCGCTTTTTGTGACGTCACCATTTGACGTCGTATTCGTGTTTTCAAGCCAAGTTTGTTGATATAAAAGGCATATTCTTCTACACGCACTCCCCTTATTTTTGTAAAAATCAAGCCCTATACATTCCTTGTGATAAAGTTTTTGTAAAATATCAAGCTCAAGGGGGGGGTGTTAATACCAACCCCCCCCTTGCGTACGCCCTTGCGGGCACCAAGTCGGCCGGAAGGACCATGTAAGTCGACCGCAGGCCCGTTCTAAAAATAACATTAGCATTATCAATGTCTTTACATTAACGAATATCAATACCAAAATTATTGAAGGTAAATTAAGCAAAATGTTTATGTCATAAGCTTGTATCAAACCAGTAGCCCTTCGCATTAACCAGTACACAAGAAGTATCTCTCAGTTTCAAAACGGTTGGTCACCCCTGTGATACAGCTTTGATGAGAATAGAAAGGGACGAAACGCCAAAAGCTTGCTTTGATGAAATCCTGGACAACTTTGCTTCGATAAAGGCATGGAAAGTGTTGTTTTGTTTTAACTAGTATTTTTGTGTAATTAACTGGAAAATGCTGGATATGTTTATGTCTTGATGAAATTGTTTTTTTCGAACAAAAGTGATAGATGACTTACCGGTACATTGAATAGTTTATTGCACAATTCAGATTGAATGTTTTTCGTTTTAAAAGTAATTGTCATTTGCAGAACGTGCAGTATGTTGTTTGATTTTTTTTGTAAGGTATACAATTTTGTCAGGCAACACTATGTAGACCTACAGATTACGATAACGTTATTATTCCAATGTTTTGATGTTCATCATAATAAAAATAAATGAGTATATAAGTATGTTGTAGTCGTTATAGATAATTCATATGTTATTTGCTGAAAAATTTAAAGCAAAAATAAACACAAATATTTTCCGTTTTAAAAAGTATTTTTCTATGGTTTATCTTTCGTAAAAATTGTGCCTATATTTAATATTTAAAAAATTAGAAAGGGCGCACATTCAAATTTTGCCATGGGCGCCACTTTCCATAGATACGCCACTGCTACACTGTATCCATGTCGATAACACGGTACCATAACACTATTTGGCTCGTTTTGATGAAAACATTCAAGACAGTGGCAAATTTTATGCAATCCAACGTTAAAAAGATTGTATTTTCCACATCTGGATGTAGTTTTTTTCATCTGTCCAATTTTCGTTATCAAAATGAAGATTGCTCGAGACCCCTTATCCCGGACCTGAAGGATAGAATCCGTGCGCCAAAATTCCATTTTGTCCATCTTTTTTTAACAAATAAGGGCACTTTTTTTCATTTTCTTTTTCATCATCTGTAAAAAAACGTTGTATTCATAAGTTGACTTCCGTCAGAAATTCTTTCAAATTTTAATAGGTTCGATTACGCCAAACGCACATTCAATTTGAGTTATTGTCGTTTCTTTTCCAAGAATCGAATAATTTTTAGAATCATAGGTAAAGATTTTCAGTTTCCATGGAGAACAATACTTTTCATTGTTTCCAATATTACCGGGCATTGCACAAAACGTCTTTATTTCAGCTTTATTTTAACTCTAAACAACTTCTATGAGAAAGCATGTTGTTTTTATCTTCATAAATGATTATTTTATCATCAGTCCTTGACAGAACCACTTTGTCAATTTCTTCTGTAAAAAGTTCATGTCCTCGACTACGGATGAAATTCATTTTTCGCATCTGTTCTTTTTGTGAAAACAAAGATCGTTTGTAGTCGTCAAAATGTATTGATTTTGAGAAAAAGTTTTTCTTTACACCTTTGCACCTCTTTTCTTCTATTCCATCTTCGCACATTTTACAAGAATACAATTTTGCTCTCAAACAACAAAATTCTGAAATTTCTCCTTTCTCAATTGTTTCGCTTTTAAAAAGAACCGGAATTTTTTGTTCAATTTAGGTTTGTCAGACTGATGACTTTCTGGAAAGTTTGATGCATTAAATTTCTCTGAAACGTCATTTTTAATTTCTTTGTAAAAATCTTCTGTTTCAACTTGATACGTAAGTGAATCCGTATCTGTCGTCAATAACTTACAAATTTCACCGTACTTTTTCATATAATTATAATGAAAGTCATACATCAAAGTTTTTTGAATATCAAGAATACTCATCCCAAGATGCACAGGGTTGTTGAAAACAAGTTCTGTCTTTTTCATGTGAACAGCGACAAGATTTTCATCAAATATTCTTGTGTGGTCGTAATCTGGTTTTGCAGCCAATCTTCATGCCCTCCATTCATTTGTAACTAATCTTACATCAATTCTATTTCTGATCTTTCCCATCGTCTTTCCAAAAACTGAATTGTTCATTAATTTGAAAAAATCTTTGTCAAAATGAGTAGCATCTTCTTTTGAGCGAAGTTTTGTGTTCTTGTCAATATAAGACTTCATCCATTTTTTGCGGTAAAACTAATTCCTCGATTTAACTTTTTTTTAATTTTTTTACCCAAATCCAAATACAACTTTAAATTCTCATGATGGATTACGTATTTTGTTTTGTCACGTAAATTTGGTATCAGTTTTTCAACTTTGTTAATCACAACCCTTTCCGGTGCGAGTGGATATTCGTTATGCAGTTGGTGAAGTTCTTTCAGATATTCCAAATCGACTTCAAGAATGCATCTTTTTCCTTCTTGGTGTGAAAATTGATCCCAATTTTTGAGTTCTTGTGTAGTCATCCACTTGAAACCGTTAACAGGAGGCGACTGACGCATTGCCCAGCACTACAAGTTGTTCGCATCCAGATACTGTATGTATTTTGATTCTTCATCTGGATTGTATTTTGAGCCCACGTATTTATTTTTTGCACAACTGTATCGAGTTCGAAACATGCTTAAACCTCCACCAATGCCTTTTTTAATCATTAACAACATATCTGGGTCTGACAACAACTCAAGATTTACTTTACTTTCTTTCAAACAAGCGTCCCACGCTAATGATGGGCTTGTGTGATACCACGCTGGGTCAGGTTCATAATCTTCCATACAAACCTCTCTAAAATTTTCAAACATATCACAAAATAATAAAACATCTGTTTTCAAATGCAAATTGTGATAATCTCTCATAGTTTTCATATCAAAATGCATCCAAATTTTTTTAACATGTTTGTAGTTTTCGTTTGAAATTTCGGAATCGTTTAACTTTGAATAAAATGCTTCTTTTGGTGGAAGTTGTTTTTCATTCAATTTCGAGAAATCAGAAAACTAATCATACGTCTTATCCCAACAAAAGCTCACAGTCCTCTCCAAATTTTTGTTTCATATGATTAAATTGATTTCGTTTGAGATTGTTCACTAATTTATCAAGACTTGTTGACATAAATTTAGACGAATCAGTGAAGCGAATTTTGTATTTGAATTTCTTTTTATCATCATAAATACTTTTAAAGAACGAGATGCATTTCTCTAATGTATTTGGTGTACAGTCAATATTTCCACCACCACCAGCGGTCACAATTTTTACAAACAAATGTGAATCACAACCACTCAAATTATGAACAATTACTGGCACAAACGTCGGTTTTCTGCAGAGCAAGTTACATTTTTGATGAGCACAACCTCTGCATTTTCCACTTAAATGGTGATGGTCGCGAATTTTTGGCACCTTCAAGAAAATGTTCTTGACAAATCCAGCACTTTGTTGCCTGCTCAAAGTCAGTTTTGTCTTGTGAGGTCATAATCATCGGTTTCATTTCAGATGACCAGACTCGTTCAATGCTTTTTTGAATTCTTTTCACAAATATTGCACCAATAGTTGGCTAGTTTTGATGGCTTTCTAGCCAATTTTGGCTAGATTTTTTGTGGTTTTTAATGTCTATGGTTAGATTCCGCATCAAATTTGACGCCTGACCTTTGGCTGGATTTAGCTATTTTTTAGCCAAATTTGGCTGGACATTTCTGTTATCAGAGAAATTAGTAACCAACTTTCCAAGCATTGAGAAATTACTTCATCAGTTAGCTAAGATTTTCTACTGAGGGTTCTGAGACCACATGGGACTCTGAAAATTCAAAGACCACAGTGAACTCTGACAAAACCAACAATATCTCCGAACGATCTTTTAACAAACTGTTAGAAAACTAACACGTGCAAAAATGGAACATTTTCTTCAGGAATCTTTTGGGGCCTAGTACTATCTGGTTGTCACTTTTTGAATATGGAGAATATGTTTTATGAAATGAATTGAAAATGAGTAGATATAAGCTGACAGTTCAGGGATTAAATCGATTTAATGTTTTTGAGCATGGGCATAGGGAACAAAATCCTGGATACTTGTGGGAAAGGGTGTGTGATGTTATCAGTTGTGTTATCAGTAGGGCAAGTTTTTGCAACTTTTTTTTACAGCTTCCAACAGCTTCCTAAATACTCAAGATATACATAATTCAATGTTTTGAGCTGTTTCCAGGAATTTTATATTGCAACTTTTTGCAACTTTTTCGATTTTTGCATGCAACTTTTTGCAACTTTTCGATTTTTGCATGCAACTTTTTGCAACTTTTTCGATTTTTGTATGTTACTTTTCAAAACTTTTTTGATTTTTGCATGCAAAATAGGTTGTTTCAAGTCTTTCACAGTCAAATGTGCGCATAAATGCAACTTTCGCTGAAAATAAATGCAACTTTCTCGCTTTGTTACTGCAACAAAAACTTGCCCTAGTTATCAGTTGTGTTGCGAGTTGCGTCATCAGTTATGTTATCAGTTGAGTTATCAGTTGCGTTAAGAGTTGCGTTATCGGTTGTGTTACGAGTTGTGTTATCAGTTGCGTTACAGTTGCGTTATCAGTTGTGTTATGAGTTGTGTTATCAGTTGTGGTATCTGATATTGACAAGTGACACAATACTGGGAACCTGTTGATAGATACAGGAGTGATTTTAAATGTTTTTTAAGACGGTTTTAATTTTTTATGCATTTTCAGATTTTTTCGAAAATTGACTGATTTTATTCAATTTTCACAATCTTTTGGATTTTTTGTGTGATTTTGTTCATCTGTGAATGCTCAAAGATAGAAATAGTTTTGGTCCTTGAACTATCAATTTATAGCTTCTAACATGTGCACCTCTGTCTTGCCAACCACCGTCTTCAGAAAGTATCCATACACTGACCACCTCTAGCAATCATGCATGCTGATGGTGGCTGGCAATCAATGGAAGGGTCGAAGGGATGCCAAACAAAAACGTGACAAAAATCAAAGACATGTCATGGAATAACCCAAGACCTGAAAGTTAAAAGACACCACTACAAAAACAGTGTACGCAGTCTTCCATCTCAACAACAGAGAAGCTATGCGTTAGATATAAGTTATCCACAACAACAAAACACTGCCCTTTGCTCCGAATGCCTCAAAACAACGTTGGGAAGGACGCTCACGGATAGCCCACGGCATGAATGACCTCACAAAAAGTTGAAACCACGCGCCGCACACTTGAGGCGGCTTGTTTGGTCGGGCTGGGATCTTGGGGCAGCAACGTTGCGAATAGGCACCTTAGACCTGGTCCATTCAACAGCAGAGTATTCATGTCCTGCCTGGTGCCGCAGAGCTCACACCCATCTCATTGACCTTCCATCAACCACGCCTTGCGAATCGTGACTGGATGCCTATGTCCTACTCCAACAGACAATCTTCCTGTCCCTGTAGGCATCCAACCTGCTGAGCTTCGTCAACGATCTGCACTGTTTCGATCACACCGTGCCATGGAGCCTGGACATCTGCTCCACGCAGCATTCACCTGTGAATCGAGTGGGAATGTACGACATCTCAAATCGAGACACCCATTTGTACCCGCCGAACAACCAATCAGTCCATCTGACGACAATAACAGACGTTTGGCGCTCTGGGCGGATCACCGATGGAATGCGGAGTTTGACAGCATTATGAGACTCCATACGTTTGCCCCCCACCCGTCTGCAACTACCTTGTCAAGAACAGCGTGGGTCCGGCTTAACAGCTTCTACACCGATGTGGCACGTTTCTGTTCTTGCTTACACAAACTTGGTATAGCTCCTTCTGTGGCTTGCGAGTGTAGCGCAGAAGTACAAACCGTGGACCACGTTGTCCTCCAATGTCCAATCCATAGACCACTCGTTGGACTGCGTGGTCTAACGGTTCCGGATGACGTGGCTATCGATTGATTACTCAACAACTGCGACAGGATCTGGTGCGCACAGGCAATGGATTGAACGAACTGACTCAAACGACGAATAATAGAAGAAAAGAACAATCGTTTATCGAAGCTACAGCTGAAAAAATCGTGTACGGGGTGGGGAACAGTACAATTTCTAACGGAAAAAAAACATTACCAGAATGCGGCGAACCATGGCCGTTTCAGATAATTTCTGTACTGTTGAAGACCAAATGATAATATCAGGGCAAACGCGGTAACTGTTGCGGCAGCTAGCCTTTTTATCGCGAGCCGTGGGGGAGCTACTCCGCAGAAATTTGAGAAACGCGCCCTGGCAACCTTTCGCCTAGAATCTGACCCTTACGAATCCGCGCATCAACTGGACTGTAGTTTCTTGTTGCCTACAGCAAAGGCTTACGGAACCGGAAGGTAGCACAATTTCTTGTTATCAGATCCAACAAACAAGCAACAAACATCAGCGGCGATTGATCGCCAGCACGGTTTCTGAAACACAACAGAAACAAACTAAAGCATTGTGCCAGCGCAGCTAACTGAGCAAGAAAACTTCACGCCGACAGCTGAGCGCGCTACAGACAATTAACGATTAGACAAGAGCGCAACGTGGCTATTTACAGTACGTTCAAACATGCAACTCAAAATGCCTGACTGCAATCAAGGTATTACTTCAATGCCGATTGCGAAGCTGCAACTGCTCGGTTAAATTATCTCAGAGATATATGACAAACTTACGTACCAAAAACGGTGTACGTTCCACAGCTCAGGTCCTTGGTCTTTTCAGTCAACAGAAACACTCTGAATTGGTTGGCAGAATTTGGTTACACGTTTGCCGAAATGTTGCTAAAGTTCTAGTTACCCGAGCTGTACTTTTATCGTACTAAGAGCGGCAAAAACAGAAAAAACAACTTTCTTTGTTACGACCGTTCGAGACTGCAAAGCAGACGAATGTCTGTCTCAACGTCCGGTTCGCAGACGCAAAACGGCGACATGTGAGAATAAACCGTTATTCAGTAAAAAACTTTAGCCTTGCGGCAAGCTTCTGAGGAATCTGCCTGCTTTCTGCTTTCATTCTTCTGCGACGATTAAAACTTGAAGCGTATCTATTTTTCATAGTTAAAGGCCACAAAGATGGCGGCAAGTAAATCAGTCACAGTTTATTGACGGGGAAACTAGTTTCGCGTTTCCCAACGCATCATCAGTCCTTATTCAAATAGAAAACCGTTACTCAACTCAACGTGTCCTCTAACGACCCACGCCAGGGAGTTGCAAAAGGTTGCTACTGTAGAAGTGTCGGTGCAATAGAGTGAATCACGCTCGTATTAAAATATTAGTCACCGGATGCGCAGCTTGAAGCGGTTAAGCAAAGGTGAAGGAAGGGTCGTCGCTGCGCGCCATAACAGTAATGACAGTTTAACGTGAAGATTTAACTATGCAATGCGACTAGTTCTGGAGTTGAAATGTAACAAATGTTGAGGTGTTGACTTTTATGCGTATTTGTGTATGCGAAAAATCATTGACGTTTTGCCGTTTACTTTAAGGAAAAATTACACGAGTTCAAAATATGACCACAATCTTTTAGCTGCAATCGTTTCCAGAGAAAGTCCAAGCAACTGCTTCAGACATACGTTTAGCAATTCTAAAATGCTTAGAGAAATTACATGCAAAACCTTTTTAGATATTGTCCCATTAAAATTTTTAGACCAGCTATGTCAAACCGAATGCTTTACTGGGAACAATATCATGTCACTATACTTATGAGGGCCACCCATCGAATGACTTCTATTTTAGCGAACCAAACATCATTTTAAACTAGTAACCTATACTGCATGCATTTGAATGCTAACTGCAGTGATAACAAATTTATGGTACACCCAAAATAATCACACCCAAAATATGATACCATAGGCACGATTAGTCCTGATGTAACAACAAGGGTGCAGTTAGGACCAGTTAAATGCAGAGGAACACATGGGCAGAAACATGAAAACTAGAAATTATTGTTGACCGGTATCAAGCGACATTTCTGACTTCACGCCATGTGCACATGCACAGAGTCATATTCTACGTATGAAATACGCTGAGAAAACTGATGATTAGGGGTTGGGGTTTAGTGTTTAGGTAAGTGTGTCGGATTCGGGTTTGGATTAGGGTTAGAAAAATAATTACAGTTGAGGTCCAAGACGAATCCCAATATTTTTCAGTGGTTGTAGTAATTCCTGTACTGTAGCTTGTTGTGAGCATCTGACATCTAGCCAAAAAGTTTTAGCTTATACAGCACACATCAAAAAAGTAATCGCCAAGCCTTATTCCTTTACTCTGAGAAGCAAAATGACTGACAAATAATAAAAGGTCAAAAATTTCGCAGAGGTCAAAATTTTCGCTTGACACCGGATGTCAGTAGAGACATGTAAATCTACCTGTGCGTAGTACATAATAAACAGGAACAAATAGTCCTTGCATCCAAATGTCAAATCCAAATCTTTAGATGTTTACAAAATTTATGTTTTTTTTACCATAACTTTCCAAACCACAAAGGCTGCATGACCAACCAAGAGCTCTGAAGTTGCGGATTTTCGCAAAGTTTGTCTAAAAGGAAAAAAAATTGCCTCTTGGGATTGGGGCGCAAGACCAGATGATGTGGGCTAAAAATGCTTAAAACTACCCTATTTTGGCATCACCCACAAAGAAAACGCAAATCTAAAACCACCTAACAGTCTTTCAATCAGAAGTACAGGACGTTCCTCGTCTTTAAAGGGTGTGAACAGCTCTCTACCTCTAGGGGTTGGCAATTTAAGGACAAAAAAATACCTGGTACGATCGTGGCTTCTGTGGGCCTTAAAGGGTGGTGAACAATTTGACATTTGCTTATTTTCATACTTGACCCTGTACCCTTTTGTTAGCGTTTGATGTTTTATTTATTTGTGATTTTGTAAGAGCGAGAATATCTTCACCACATAAACCTTCGTTAGCAAGACGAATGGACAAGATTTCCACTCTTTTAAAGCAGTTTGAACTTTTGTTTCTGATTTTCTAAAAAATTTGTTTTCACACTTGCATAATTTATTTTTTTATAGGCGACTAAATGCTTCTGAGATTTAATCTAACTCTAAGGTTTTCTCCTCTTAAATTAAATTGTTTTCCATTTTGATCAGTAGGTGTTGTTTCCATTTTATTTATTTTGTCCAAAACCACAAGTAAATATACGACGTTCCTCGGCGACTCTGTTATTTTATCCACGAGGTACATTCGGAAGAAAAGACTAAATTTTGTTTTGTGCTTTCCATTTGCATCTTTGCTAGAAATAGTATCATAGCTTACAAGAATAGAATTTACGCTCAAGATATTTACTACATTTTCTGATTTATGATAGCCGGAAATGACCCTAATTGACATCACACCGTTCTGACGTGAAGCGAAACTTGTGATTTGAAATGTGTCAAATTTTTTTAACGCAAACGATTAGTTTTGATCAATGGAAAAGTTCGAGCGGTGTAATGAAGAATTCAAGATTTTGAAAAATAACACGAAATGTTTTGCGGAATACCTGAAAATTTAAACACAGAATACCTAATTGTTTGGGTTTGAAAAGCAAGCTTGTGTGAACAATCCTATCAAAGGCTTTAGAAATGTCAAGAAATACTATATGTAATGAAAATTACTGTTTGAAATGATGCGTCTTGTGCACACACTGCACTGATTAGTTTTTCGCTGATTGCTTTCGAGTTACATGCAAGCGGTTTATATTTTGTTTGGGTCATTTTCGCATTTACTGCAGTACTGTTAACATGTCTTTTCTTCCGTTTCGTTCGTTACCTTAGTTCGAGATTTATGTATATTAAAACTTGACAACAGGTTTGAGGTGTCATTCTTTACAATTTAATAAACTTAAATTCTAACTGTCGAAGAGTGCTTGGATAAAGTATTGCGACCCAGTCGACTAGATACTGATCCTAGTTCGCAAGATTCATCGTCGGTCTGGTTACACTGCAAAAAAAACTTTTGAGAACTTTATAGCTACTTTGCCAAGCGAGGGGCTCGACAAATATGTGGTCTTGACAAATTTTGTGACTCCTAAGATATACCAGTAAATCGCAGACGTGACTGAGTGCGATTTGGCAACAATCGAGACTTTGTGTAAACTCTTTATTAAACCTCAGAACGAAGTCTATGCTCGCCATGTCCTGGCCACCAGAAATCAGTATCCGTCGGAGTCAGTCAGGGAATATATGCAAGTTCTCAAAACCCTAAGCAAAGACTGAAACTTTCAACAGGTGACAGCTGTGCAACATCAGAGCGAATATATAAGAGACTCTTTCATTAGAGGTTTAAGGTCGAGTTGGATGCGACAGCGGTTATTAGAAAATGTGACCCTCGGGTTGGAGGAAGTGTTTAATCAAGCGCTTACTCTCGAAGCTGCAGCGCGAAACGCCGAATCTTACAGAACTACGTCCCAGTCATCTGCGGTAAAAGTTTTGCAGGCCAAACGCGAGGAAGAACTGCCCGACTACGCCGCTACTTTGACTGAAAAACGTTTCTTTTGTGGCAATAAGAACCCACGGTCGCGTTGTCCTGCGCGAGGAGTTGATTGCTACAAGTGCCAGAAAAAGGGGCATTTTGCTAAAGTGTGTAGTAGCATCACATCCTCCGCTGTCGAAGTGTCGGAATCATTTGAAGCATCAGACGTGCAGAGAGCACCTCACGCTACACTTGCGATGATGAATCAACCGCAGATTGCCTCTGTGATAGATAACGTGCCTTTATCGCTTTCGAAGTCTTCTGGTGTTGCACTTGTTTGCGGGCGCGAGGTACGCGTTCTGTTCGACAGCTGCAGTTCGGAGAGCTTCATTCATCCTCGTTTGGTTCACTCGTTGAAAGTTAAAGTTCAGCCATCCTCTGAAAAGTATATCAATAGCCGCTTCTGCTTTCTCGACTGAGGTTAAGGGCCACACGTGTGTGAATATTACGTATCAAGGTCAAGACTACACCAGCGTTCGGCTGGGGGTGCTAGATCATCTGTGCTGCGATATTCTGTTGGGCATTTATTTTCAAGCACAACATTCTAGCGTTGTTTTAAATTCGGTGGTAACAAACACAACTTTGACTGTTTGTGGGTTTACTACACTGCGGACAAAGTCACCCGCACTGTTCAAAAACCTCACTCCCGACTGCCATCCTGTGGCTGTGCGATCCCGGAAATACTCCCAAGAAGATCGTGTGTTCGTCAACAAAGAGGTGAGACGATTATTGAAAGAAGGTCAATCTCCGTGGCGTGCTCAAGTCGTGGTCGTGAAAGGCGAAAATCACAAACAACGTATGGCAATGGATTATTCTCAAACTATTAATAGATTTACTTTATTGGATGCATTCCCGCTACCACATGTCAATGATTTGGTCAACCAAATAGATCAATTCCGCGTTTTCAGTACAGTCGACTCGAAAAGCGCAATGCTTTGGTCAACCCCCAAATACCTTTGTGAGAAGAGGATAAACCTTACACTGCATTTGAGGCAAGTGCGGGATTATACCAATTTACCCGCTTGCCATTTGGTGCCACTAATGGCGTTGCCTGTTTCCAGCGTATAATGACTCAGTACGTTCAGGAAGAGAAGCTGCATGCTCTGTTTCCCTATTTAGATAACATAACGATTTGTGGTCATTCCAAGGAAGACCACGATGAAAACGTGAAACAATTTTTCGAAGCAGCCCAGCGTAGAAACCTGGTTTTAAACGAGTCCAAAAGCGTTTTGACAACCCGCAAGCTTCCGATTCTGGGCTACGAGATTGAGGAAGGCGAGATCAGACCGGATCCAGAACGCCTTCAACCCTAACGTAAGTTGCCTGTTCCTGAAAATACTCGATCGTTAAATCGGAGTCTTGGTCTCTTTTCGTATTACTCCAAATGGATTCCGAAATTCTCGGATCGACTTCGTCCGTTAACTGTCAATGAAGGCTTTCCTTTAAATGAAGCCGCTGATCGTGCATTTCAAGATCTTAAACAAGCTATAGAAGATGTAGCGGTTGTGGCTGTTGATGAAAGTGAGCCTTTTGAAGTGGAAACAGATGCTTCTGAAGTAACGATAGCAGCTACTTTGAATCAGAATGGACGCCCTGTTGCGTTTTTCTCGAGAATGCTTTAGGGATCTGAGCTAAAGCACCTATCCATTGAGAAAGAAGCCCAAGCGATTATTGAGACCGTGCGTCACTGGAAGCATTATATGACAGGCAAGCATTTTACACTGCGCACTGATCAAAAGTCCGTGACATTCATGTTCGATCAAAAGCACAAGGGGAAGATTAAAAATGATAAAATACTGCGTTGGCGAATTGAACTCTCGTGTTACAGTTTTGATATTGTGCATAAACCGGGTTGGGGCAATATTCCGCCCGACGCTCTTTCTTGTATTTCATGTGCTTTACCGAATGACGAATCGCTTCGACAGTTACACGATGCGTTATGCCATCCAGGTGTTACCCGATTAGCGCATTTTATTCGCGTTCGTAATCTTCCTTATTCTATTGCAGATATCAAACAAGTTGTATCAACTTGTCAAATTTGCTGCAAGTGCAAAACGCAGTTTTATCAGCCTGAACCAGGCCGCCTTGTCAAAGCCACGCAGTCGTTTGAAAAGCTCAATATCGATTTTAAAGGCCCTCTTCCTAGCAACAACCAAAATGAATATTTTCTGACCGTTGCTGACGAATACTCTCGGTTCCCATTTGTATTTCCGTGTCGTGATTTATCAACTGAGAGTGTCGTTAAGGCATTAACATCGCTATTTACTGTTTGCTGTATGCCGGCTTTCATCCATTCCGACAGGGGAGCTTCTTCCATGAGTTGCGAACTTCGAGAGTTTCTCACTTCAAAAGGAGTATCTACTAGTCGCACGACTCCGTACAATCCTACTGGTAACGGACGGGTTGAAAGGTACAACGTCGTTATTTGGAAAGGCATCTCGTTGTCCGTGAGGTCGAAAGGCCTTCCCTTAGTTTACTGGCAGGAGGTTCTTCCGGATGCTCTACACTCAGTGCGTTCTCTGCTTTGTACCGCAACGACCTGCACCCCTCATGAGCGATTGTTTGGCAGGGTGTGGCGCTCCACCACCGGAAATTCACTTCCTTCGTAGTTGACCACGCCTGGACCGGTATTACTTAAGAGACATGTCCGAAATTCAAAAATGGATCCTTTAGTTGAGGAGGTGGATTTGATCGAAGCTAATCCCCGTTACGCCTACGTTTCATTTCCAGATGGACGTCAATCAACGGTTGCCACTAAACACTTCGCCCCTATAGGGGAGCTCTCTGCGCCCATGGACTTTGCGGTCGGTGAAGACAATGAAAGCTTCACTGACCACACTTCATGGCCACCTGAATCAGAGGGACAGTATACGACAAGAAGCTTGGTTGATCCGGCTTCATTTTCACCTGAACCAGAGGGCCAGTCTACGACCCAATGGATGACAAGCGACACTTCTGTTGACAGTCCCTTAATGAAATCTTGTGATATTGAAGACGTCACGACCGTTGATGCTCCAACACATTCAAACGAACGCACTGTTTTACGTCGATCTCGGAGAGAACGGCGTCCTGTTGATCGACTTAGTTACGATAAATTTTTCAATGTTAGTTGATACTCCAATGGAGGGGTGAATGTAATAAATTACTGTTTTAAATTATATGTCTTGTGCACACACTGCACTGATTAGTTTTTTGCTGATTGCTTTCGAGTTATATGCAAGCGGTTTATATTTTGTTTGGGTCATTTTCGCAATTACTGCAGTACTGTTAACATGTCTTTACTTCCGTTTAGTTCGTTACCTTAGTTCGAGATTTAAGTTTATTAAACCTTGACAACAGGTTTGAGGTGTCATTCTTTACATTATACGTGAGGACAGGTTATGGTCATGGGCCAGGTAAATATCGTGAGTAGTTTTCAAAAGAGAGGTTAACCTTGAATGGTTTTTGCGAAACCCAGAATTTCTGTGATTTGGAAGGTTGTTGGATTCAAGATAGGAGTACAAATGCTTATGGACAAGCTTTTCGAACACTTTAGATAAAGAAGAAGTAACGTAATGGGTTGGTAATTCGTTACATCGTAATGAGATCCTTTCTTGTGAAGAGGTAGATTTGAGGCGGTTATCCATAGGAGAGGGAATTGTTCTGATGCCAAGATAAAAAGACTGAGTGGAGTTGCCAATGACTGACTGCATGATTTCAACAAGCGATTTGGGAGGTTTTTGAAACCTTTGCATTTTGCAGGGTTTAAATTTGACAGGACAGAATACACATCGAACGGTTCGACAACCAGTGACTGTAGACGTTGATCTGTGATAAACGAAAGTTTGGAAGATTTACATTTCTGAGTTTTTCATGGGGTAGCGTTGAAACGCTAGAAAAATGGGTGTTAAAAGGGTTACACTTTTCATGAAGATCATAAATTGTTTTTCCATTAGAGATCAGTGGGAAGTTACAGGATTTGCCCCAATTCCAGTAGCGGTTGATAAGTTTCCAATAGAAAGGGTTTCCTGGGCAAATGGAGTTAAGTTTCTGCAGTTAGAACATGCTATGTCTCAACAACAGTTTGATTGGAAACATAGCCCTGCTAACGACTTAAGAAGAGCTTTACAACAAGCTCAATTATCTTTGGAAGAAATAAGTGAAAATAAATTTCTGGAAAGTTCATTAAGAGATCTGTTAAAACATAGAATTGCTCCTGCTTATTACATGCAAATTTATCAAACCCTATACGACAAATAGCAATTCAACTTAATGAATTGTGGAAACATGCTGCTGCTCCTATAAAACGTGCACATCGCGAAACTGGAAAAGAATATTACGCTGTTAATGTCAATGATGTTAAGCAAAACTCAGACAATAATGACTCGAAGGAAGTCCGTAAACAATCACTTTCGGACCTAGAAAAATTTCAACAAATCACACAACAATTACAAGACGTTTCTAGTGAATTACAGAATGTCAAAAATAACGAGCCTAATAAACTACAACCAAGAAGACTACAGGATAAACCCAATATGAATTGCAAACGGGATTCTTCCACAATGAGATGCTATCAATGCAAATACTTCGGACATACTGCTAAGTTTTGTAGAAATAATGGTCAGATGTCTATAAGAGGCAAGATCAATCCGTCCCTTAAAGGACAATGATCCAGTTATTGTGGAACCGATCAAGTAGATAAATATCAAGAAGCAAAATATGCTGACGTGAATTTTGACAAGGATCAAACTGAATTTATCGAGGGGATGATGAAAGCAAAACAAGTACATACTTCAATGAGGAGGTGGAGGGAATGGATAACCTCTAATTAGTTTCCTCAGGACACGATGCTGACAGAAAAAGGAAAACATAAATTCTGCCTCCTATTAAGACAAAACACTGACTGAAAAATTTTGTTGGATGCTAGATACAGAAATAATATGAATGACTGTACTGTTTTTACTAACCGTTTTTCCTTTGTCATAACATTTTGTTCCTTTGAAATATAGAGAGAGTGAGAAATGTGTTCACATTTCACTAAAATGATCGTTATGTTATTCTTTTATGATTTATATAGTTAAGAGTGTACAATATTAAAAACTAATATTGAAATATCCAAAGTAGATGAATCTAAGTAGATGATGAATCTAAGTTGATGAAATGGCCATTAAAGTATTCACGATACTTGTAAGTATAGATGCAAACATTCCTGTATTCCTTTCGGATTCCTGTTCATCTAGTTCGTTTACTTTTTCCCAATCAATCTCGGGTAAAGTAGTAGTAGAAACCGTGGTTATTATAACTTCTGTAGTTGCTTCAGAGCTAGTAGTCACCGCTATTTCCTTTGTAGCAACTGAAATAGTCTGTGTTGTGGTTAACTCAGTAGTGGTAGTAGTATCAACAATCCTGAACTTAGGAGAACTAATGATTTTTCAATTATGAAACTGGTGTTGATAAATGATATCTTGATGCAAATTAGTGATGGCATTCAAAGTCGATAGGGATTCCTGAATGGTTTTTAAAACTTAGCAACGTTCCAAGTTACTTCTCAATGTCTGGACATGACGTTTTATGATATTTCTTATCCATAGCCGATTTCTTTCAGCCATACTAGCTTTGTTACTTAATGTCGACATTGCCTGAAACATAGATGGGCAATCAGTGTCTTCCTTAAATACTTCAAATTGATCCATTAAACGTAAGAGTAAGGAATCATAATGTCGTACTTGCATTTGATAATAGTCATAATTCTTTACCATTTCCATAGTTAAATTATTCTTTCGATCAAACTGTATCAGTATCTGCTGTGTTTGATTTTCCAAAGAAGAGAAATTGAACCGTCTCGGCGCATGGACAGTATTTCCATTAGTTGAATGCGTAGAATGCATAGAGAACCATTTGATGTTGAAAAGTTCAGAAAATTGACCTGTCTGAACCAATTTCTTATAATATCGAAATATATCGTGTTGTGGTTCTAATTCTTGAGAATATGCTTTGCAAAATGGTTCATATTGTAGACGATCTTCCCAATTCGTAACGTTCGTAGATGATTGTAATAATATTTATTCCAATCTGCCGAAAGTGGGTGTGCAGTAAGTATTGTTTTCATGATCTGAACACTGTGCAGGGCTGGTATGATATGACCAACATTGATTTGAAGTTCTTGGTTCTAAAGTAACAGTACTTTCCAAGTTATGTCCGTTGTGTGTTCTTCAAGTCCATTGATTATTTTCACAATGTGTGTGTGTGCGCCAATATGAAAATATGGAATTTTTCGGTCTTAGGGACGGTGGCATGAAGTAATGTTTGTTATAAGTTATAATGGTCTTTTCTCTGTCAAGTATCCACTGAACAGTAGTTTCTCGTTGTCTGAGTGGACCATATCTAAGGTGTGTTACTATCCAATTATGTGGTCTGCCTGGTGTACTCCAATTACATTGAAAATATAATCGATCATGATAGTGATTTTCATTCTGTATATCTGGTCTGATGTCGTGAACGGTTCCAGCTGGGATTCGGATTTGAACTTCTGAGTCTGATAAAGTGATGATTTGTACTTTCTTTCGAAAGTTACATTCTTCTAAATTAGATCCATTCATGTCACTACCAATGTTATGATATACTTCTATAGATCGAATGGCGGGCATGTCTTTTAATAATATGTAACATGGATCAGTTTCTCGTCTAGGATAGGATCTATAGTCAAAGAACAGTTTCCATGAAATCCATTGATATTTCTCGAAAAAAGAGGTTAATACATAGGGAAATAACATAAGTATGTCTAATGATCGATGGGGACTCATAACTCGAATTTCCTGTCTAGATGTATTTATGTGCGAGACGTGAAATGATTGACTGCGTCGCCAATATAAGTATATCATTTCATAGCTTTGAATACGTTGTTGTTGTTTTTGTTCAGCTAGTGTCGACCAATTGTCAAGACGCCATTCTTGACTTTTGATAAAGTTACAACCACATGCTGAGTCAATGTGGAAGGATGTTACTTGTGAATATTTTGCAGATACTATTTCGTGATGGTGGTTCTGTTCAACTAAATTTTTTCTGTATTGGTGTAAATCACACGGTTCTACATCAAAGTGAGGTGTTTCATGTTCCAAAGAAATCTGGTCTTTTTCTGGTATTAATGCAGCTCTCTTTCCTTGATTAGAAGCAAGGTTAAGCAAAGGCTCCAATTCACTGCTACAATTTCTTGTTTGAGGTAAATTGTCAGATTTTGTCAATTGTAAGTGCACGATGAAATATATGCATAACCGTTTGAACATTGCTAAGTAATTCTAAATGTTTGCCCAAGTGTCACTGAAAATAGAATATAAAAACATTAGTGTATTCCTTATTCGTCCGTAGGTTTATTGATTACAAATATTCTGCGACACAAGAATATTGTTAAAAGTTTCAATTACTAAAGTGATGATCAAGGAAACTTATGAAAGGGTTATTGTAAAAATTTCATTATGGGCAAGAGTTGCATTCGATTCCTGTTTGCCTAGTTGTTTTTCAAGTTAATAGCAACCGTCAGAATTCTAGAATTCAAACGTCTACGGTAGGACACTCCCTTTTTGTATTGTAAATCTTGAAAGAAGCTTTCCGTTTTTGGGGGTGATGCGATATTGCATCATCCGAGGAATTCCACCCGCGTTGATTATATAAACAGGGCTTTCAGGGCTGGTCGTCAATCGAAAATCTACATCGACGAGCTACAGTTTGACTGCAACATTATGCATCGATCTTCAGTGTTGGATATGGAAGAAGTTCTTCGCGATGAAACGATTCTAGCTCTCCGGCATCATGGGCAGGGTCGACAACTTGACCCTGTTTCTGCCTTGCCTCAAGCAGAAGACATTTTTAACGATAGTGGAGCTTTACTTCCACCTGACAATGCAACGTTCCGTCTGATATGGTTTCTAGGAAGAGACTAGTGGTACTACCATGAATTTTATATCCGGCTCTGATATCAGCTCCGGATCCACTTCGTGATTATGTCGACTGGGACCGTTTACTACAAATGGAGGATCTGGAACTATCTAAGGGTCGGTTCATGGGAACTGAGCTGACTATTGTGAAGTTATGGGACAGTTAATTTTTGATCTTCTTTACTTTATGTGTTTTTCTTCTTCTTACTGGTGGCACTATTTTTTATGTGGCAGTCCACTTCTTAAAGAAGAGAACCACTACACATTTAGGACAATTCCGCGAGAGCCCTGGTTAGTGGATGTGTCCATGGCATGCCCAAGTTAACAATTAAGAAACTTATACCCGCCGGTTTCGCTCGACACCGCTCACTTTATCACAACCAACTGGTATTCACTCATGGTTTTATTAGTATAACGATAAGCACTGCGATATGCATCATAACAGGGGTTTATATCAACAATCGTCAATCAAAGTGTGTAACATCGGTTACTGCAAATATCAGTGGTTAACGAGAGAGAGAGAGAGAGAGAGAACCCAATTTGTCAGCAGCACCATGGCCACTGAATCGTAATTCTCTCTTAGGTAATCTAATCCATTGATAGGTCTTTATGAACTAAACCAATTCGGTAAGGCCCATGATTGGTTTAGGTATTGCCAATGCAATACCCACGAGTTCAAGTAATGTTGAACCTAGTGAGTCTACTCTTTATTTACGCATGAGGTGGGACACCTCGGTCACGTGACAAATTTCGAGTAGTGCACTGTGCAATAGCGACGTTGGTGGTCAATCACAGTTTGCGTAAATTTCGAATCGGTATTTGAATGCAATATTTGTATGCGTTTTCGTTATCAATTCTATTTTCAATTTGAAACCATTTTTCAATGTAATAGTTTCTATATCGTTTTAAGTTATTCTCTTCAAAAGGTGACTCATAATAATGTGCGAAGTACAAATACATCGAATAAGTGCACATAACAATATTTTAGAGAGTTAATATCTTTTGTCATTGTTTTAATATTCGGTCTCGTTCGGCTTGGCGTAAATTCGTCAGTACTTCTGAGTCGCTTTCTTCAGTTTATCGAAGTCTTCTTTCGTTGATATTTCAGGATCATAAGACGTTCTATGTAGAGGAGCCAAGACGAACTCAACACCTGTTTCTAATTCAGTATTCAACCTCCATGCATGAACGATGGATACAGCTGTACTGGGCGTTGAATTTTGGAGTACAGCAAAGAGCAGTTATTTTGGGTTTTACAGTTTGTATCAGCAGCTGTGTGGATAACCTGTTTCTTAAAACTGAAACGTATTGTTGAGTCAGAAAGTACGTTCGGCCATGGCCGTACTGGACGAATCGGTTGCACGGAACTTGTTTTTGTGATATTGCGCACCAAGCATTTCAGCCGTCAAGCTGGACGTCTTTTGTTTGAGAGCGATTATACCGTATATTTTAGACAGATGAACATTTCTGGCTGGTTTTGATTTGTACTCAGTGGCGTAACAGCCCATCTGTACATAATCAACATAAATTCCGTGTTTGAAGGTATCATCAGGTGAAGTGACGGTGCCCCATTTTTCAGTTGTCTTGAGCTTAGCTTTTATATTGCCATTTCGAGTGTAGCAAGAGATAAATGTATCAGAACAGGATTTTTGCATGTACTTCAGTAGCTTGTACCGCAGAGGTGTGAGATCCTCACAAACGAAGACTTGTTGTCTACCTTAAATATTTTTGAGATCCCTTTTGTTAGCGAGAAACTCGTTTTTCTTTTTGTGTAACACAAATCTTGTAATGATTTGGCGTGGATTCTCCTTGTTTCTTCGTTATTATCCAAGCTGATGTACTCTCCGCGTGTCATTATCTTGGAGATCGATTGCGAGCTCATCTGCTGTTTTGAAGAAGACCTCTTCCCCATCATCGTTGTCTTATTTATCTTCTTCTCTATAAATAAGAATGTTTTCTCTTCTTATGTATTGCTCTTGTCTGTCAAGTCAAAAGACATAGAAGTCATTACTGTATAAACGTTACTAGTGAGTTGACTAGCAGTGCCAATGGCCGTTGCGTTGAGTTAGCAGATCACAGTGTAGCAGCGAGTTTGTCTGAATAGTTCTAGAAGGGGAAAATCTTTATTGGCTAAATAATCTACTCTCGAGAGTTGTTCATGGCAACAATACATATTTTTTCTGCTTTGTTTCAATGTCAACATTCGCTGTAGTAACTTTTATACTGGTTGCGCAGAACTGAAGATGTGTTAATACACAGAACTAGTTTTCTTGAGCAAATAAATGGCGACATGATTCACTTGTGTTTGTCACTGCTGTGACCATTACCGTTGAATGCAGGGCCGGCCTTAAGCCGATGCAACCGATGCAGCTGCATTGGGGCCCGCGCCTCAAGGCCCCGCGCCATGGTGTTTGGGATGGTTGTTCATTTTTGGCAAATACTCCTTGCGCTCGGGAATTGTAGAAAGGCTCATAAATGTTATTGTTAGCCAATAATTACCCCGTTTAAATGAACCACGAATTTCCTTAGTCAGATGCCTGGGTTGCTCTCTTGTGAAGTCTGTTTTTTCGTGTATTTCGTCATGAAGCGGATAGTTGATCTTGCGCCAAGGCAAGTAATCAGTTCATATTGACAGTTTTCTCCAAGTCAGTTGTTCTTTGAATGAAAGTTCCGTTCAACAATGGTAATGGCTTATTGTTTCATATGACTCAGCCAACAAGCAGAAGCACCATAAAAGCCATCGCATGTAGTAAACCAACCATTAACGAAAATTAGAGCAAATGAGAACACAATGGCACAATAGCTGATCAGTGTAAACAAAGACGGGCGCTGTGTCATATAGGATTGGCGAAAGACCATGGCGGTCATCTAGTCAACCTACCCCGTTTATCACTTTTCGACAAGTGTTGAGAAACAACAGTTGGAGATCAAATAGGCATAATGAAACTAAAAACAAAAAACGAATGAACGCAGAACATGGTGAAGAAATGTACAATTGAAAGCGTATGCCTATGTACATAGATGAGTGGATCGAATTTAAATGAAGGAATTTGGTGTGGTTAGGGTATTTTTAGCAATACAAAGACATAAAAAGGTAGTAATGAAAAAAGGAAAAAAGATACAAAAACTAATTAATGATGTACAAAAGAAAACAAAGCAAAACAGAAAAAAACAAAAAGTGTACTTCATGCCGGAAAGCATAGAGTATGCACACAGAAAATGCGAAAAAGTAAATACACACAAAAAATAAAACAGAGTTACAGAATACTAGAAATACACAGTATTTTGTTCTGGACAGGTGAAATGTTGCTAAAGTTCAAAAGTGGGAATTTTTATCATGTAAGATGTGTTTCTTAAGTTTCCATTTGAAGGTAAAGGTGGTTGAAAATTTAATATCGTCTGGTATTGTAGACCATACGTTTGGGCCAATAACTTTAAGAGTTAACTCTAGTTAACTTCCTGAGGAAGAGTAAACAAGAGCGAAGTGATGGCATTTTTTAAGTTCAATTCGCTTGTCAGTTCGGTTTGTTTTGCGTAACTTTGCACTTGCACTTGCCGCTCCATTGTAGAACTTCCACTACAAACTTCGGCTTGATTACCAGTGGTATAGCGGTACACTGCCTAACGTCCACCACAGCAACATGTTTTTATTCATTATAAACATGGGCGTAGCTGGGGTACACTCGATGTATGCCAGTGGTTCTCAACCTGAGGTTCGCCAACCCCCAGAGGTTCACAGGAAGATTTCCAGGGGTACTTGGATGGCAGTTGAGTTGTCGTGTATAGCTATTTTTTAATATCGTATACTGCAGGAAAATGCGTGCCGATTGAAAACACTGCGTAAATTTGCCAGAATTGTTAGTTACTAGCTGTTAGTCAATATATTACCACTTAATCTAGTGTCAGCTTACTGGGGGTTCGGGCTGATTGATTTATGACTCGGGGGTACTTAAAGGGAAAAAGGTTGAGAACCCCTGAGCTATGCCCAAGCCCCACAAAAAGCTGTTGTTTTACCATGTAGCCATCACACAGATTATCTCCAATAATTTGCCGACTTTTTTATATTCATATAGTAATTTGGTAAAATCTTCATCAGAAAGGTCATAGCACGGTTGACTGACCACAAGGCGCAATAACACCACTTGTCAGAGGGGCCCCTCGCTTAGGTCTTGCGTTGGTTCACGCACCTGCTGGGGACGGTCCTGGCTCAGTGGCGCACGGAGAAACTTTTCATGGGGGAGGTTTCATTCAGCGGCATAGGGTAGTCATTTGTATTTGGTGTGCGCTGTTTGTGACGTCACAAAATGACGTCATAGTCCTGTTTCCAAACCAACGTTTTGGCGAAGTTTGTTGACACAATATGCACATTTTTCTATACATCCACTCGTCTTATTTTATGTGTCAATGCACTGAATATAAACTATTAGAGCTCCAAGTTAGGCTATCGGAGGAAAATACGTACACCCAACGCTACGATACAGCAGTTCGTAACTGCAAAAATATCAGGCGGCGCGTTAAAACAGGGGAGTAAAACACACTCATCAATTCGTCAGAGCAATATACAACGGAAAAATGAAGCTGCGCTGATGTCTTGTCGAATACGAGCAGTCGAGCATAGACTAAGTGGGGATGAACTGGCTGGCGCACACCCCGGTTTAAACAATCGAATCTTGCTAAACTACACAAGAATTGAGAATGCGCATAATGTACGCAAGAAATGTTTCGATTTTTTGTTATTTATAGACGTCCAGCAAACTTAGTTTTCCTTTTGTCCTGCTGAGACACAATAAATGCCTGAATGCTTCTATGTTAACAACTGATGTTTTTGAGCTCGTGCAACATTTCTATCATGCTACAGAGATTGGCAGGCCTAATGCAGCCAATGCTGTCAGCGCTTGCCCTGATCAGCCATAGCAGAAAAAATAAATGCAATTGTTTCGGATAAAGTGAACTATCGCCGAACACAATCGTAAACATGTAGAGCCTAGTAGACGAAAGGTCTGCAAAAAGTGGTGAGATGGTTTCTGTACCCAGACGATAACCTAGATTCCCACCGAAACCTAATCATTAGTTTCTGGCCTATTTACAATGCTCCTTGAAATTTGCATGCAAATTTATTCCGTGTTATTTGCAGTAAGTCGACAAATTAACAAGCAGAAAGTATGCGAAAACAATTAATGTCCTTTGCACAGGTAATCAAGTTTTTGTCAAATATCAAGCTTAAGCGGGAAGTTTAACCCCAGCCCCCCTCCCCCCTTGGTTACGCCCTTGGCACTGAATATAAACTAAAATATCAGCGCCCCAAGTTGGGATATCGGAGGAAAATACACTCAACGTTACGACACAGCAGTTCATAACTGCAAAACTATCAGGCTGAGCGTTCAAACAGGGGAGTAAAAAACACTAATCACTATGTCAGAGCATTTACAACTACAATTTTTGCATGAAATCGACAAATTAACAAGCAAAAAGTATGCGGAAACAATTAATCTCCTTTTCGCAGGTAATAAACTTTTTGTAACATGTCAAAATAAAGGGGGGGTTAACCCCACCCACCACCCTTGCGTACGCCCTTGGCAGACAATATAAAGACAATGGTTTCGGATAAAGTAAACTGTCGCGGAACACGACTTTAAACATGCGTAGTGGACGAAAGGTCTGCAAAATGTGGTGGGATGGTTTCTGGATGGAGACGATAACCCAGATTTCCACCAAAACATAATTATTACTTTTTTAGCCCATTTACAAAGCTCCTTGAAATTTGCATGCAAATTTATTCCGTGGTATTTGCGTTAAGTCGACAAATTAACAAGCAAAAAGTATGCGAAAACACTTAATCTTCTTGCGAAGGTAATAAAGTTTTTTGCAAAATATCAAGCTCAAGGGGGGGAGTTTAACTCCAACCCAACCCCCCCTTGCGTACGCCCTTGCCCTGGCTGAATGATAAGTCAAGCTCGAATCGTCGCAAAACGATGAAAGCAATCCAAACAGGAGATTTCCTCAAAAAGCGTGCTGGAAAGCTAAAGTTCACCTCGTTGTTTTCGATCAGTGGAGGCAATCCCAACTGTTGGAGCTTTCACTAATGCTGATATTCACTGAACGAACTTTGGGACGATCGGGGAGATCTTATGAATTGTTGCAACAAAAAATTTTGGTTGGAATTTAAAAAACGTATCACATGTGGCATTCGTTTGTTTGTTTGTGCCCTAGCTAGAGTGTAAACGATTTGAATTGCCAAATTGTACAACTTGGCAATGCTCCCTAAGCTTCGTCCCCAGTTAATAGCTTCTAGAATCTTCGCCGCTGGCTGCGCTCTGTTGATCGCTGGGCTGGCAGGTCACGAGACATTTGTTGCCCCAAGCGTATTCCTCGTTAACCAGTAGTGCTAATGGTCGTTGCGTTGAATTAGTAGATCACAGTGTAGCAAGTTTGGTTGAATAATTCTAGGAAGGGTAAATCTTTGATGGCTATATTAATCTACACTTGAGAGTTGTTCATGACAACACTACGTGGTTTTTCTGCGGGTGTTTAAATGTCAACATTCGCCATTAACTTTTATACTGGCTGCGCAGTACTCAAGATGTGTTAATACACGAAACTGGTTTTCTTGAGCAAAGAAATTGCGACATGTTTTGCTTGTGTTTGTCACTGCTGTGACCATTACTGACATCTTTTTATGTATTCCATTTAGCTCCTTTTTATGCTTTTCTGTGATATCAGATAGCTTGTCCAGTTTTTCATTCTGGACATTAGTTACCTTGACCAGCGTTTCTTTTAATTTTCTGATTCCTTGCTAGAATTGATTGAAATTTTCTTCTTTTGAATTTGATTTTGCCCATGTAGCCACGTTCATTATGTTTGATCTCTTAAGTACTTAACGCAAAAAACAGCCTTTCCAACATTTCAAATTCGATTTTAAGTGCATTTGATGCTACTAAATGTAACCACATATAAGCGCTTCGAACTTTCCACACTATTCAACAGCTTGCTTTTGACTGAAATAACACGGTTCTGTTTGAATAAGACAGGGAAATAGTGTGCGTAATAACCGAAAATAATATTGTATTAAACACTTAAACAATTTGCAAATTACTGCCGATTTTGCTGGTCTATTGATATTTGATTGTCGACCACATTAAGTGCGTGCCTTTGCCGAAATTTAGTTTTATAACCAGTCAAATTCAAATTGCGAATTACGATAAAGGAATTCAATCCTGAGCTCATGATTCACGCGAAGAAGCGGATGTGAAACATTTCCAGATCCTAACCAAAATTATTGTGTTGGTTTAACCTTGAATGGACAAACGATGCACAACAGCATTCGACGACTAACAGAAGATAGTGGTGAATGTGCGCAATTCCGGACAGTACGAGCAGGAGTTCAACCGTTTTTGTGCATTAGTTGTACGAGATTGATAGGCCTACCCATAGGCGGATCCAGGATTTTTTTTAGGGGGGGGGCGGGCTCAAGGACAAGTTCATCCGGATGTGTACTGACTGCATAGCAGTGAAGACCCAACTTCTCAGGTAACTTTTTTTAACAAACACGGTTAATAACCACACACATTTTGGCTAAATTACATTCTCACCATTACCAAGGCTTACTGGGACGTTTCCGGAGCAGAAGCGGCCTTCAAAAAATTCATAAATTATTCTCAAACTTC
>Ga0210059_1001657_pt1 | contig 33943 bp, 16 predicted proteins | sample Ectturendosymbi2_FD_188042 | JGI IMG/M metagenome (GOLD analysis project Ga0210059, IMG submission 188042) | Ecteinascidia turbinata endosymbiont from Florida, USA - Sample 2 (SPAdes) (version 2) | ecosystem: Host-associated > Tunicates > Ascidians > Unclassified | place: Key West, Florida... | reverse complement strand
TTTAGGGCCTGTGAAATGTTGGCACACTGTGCTAACGCAAAGAACATTGAATGTGAGGCGATGTGACTGTTCTTGGAGAACACACATATGGTACACCCCCGTACACCCCATCTCGGTGGTACACCCCTGGAAAATTCTCGTACACCCTGGGGTGTACGATGCACCTGGTTGACAAGCACTGTCCTAAACTCACATTCGGTTCGACATTGTATCAGCTTGCGGCGCAAGTTTCACAAACAGCAAAATGCACAGCACACCTTCGCGGTGCACTATAAGCACTTGCTTCCTGCACTGCAGTTACTTGTTAATTTTAAACTTTTCAGTTATTATCTTATACATATGCGCAACATTCGAGGGCTACTGCTGTTAGATTAGATTGTATTGTGAACATGGCATGTTTCCAATCAAATTTCATTTGAAGTATCTCTTAGTATAAAACTCTTGGTTTATTAGGGAGAGTTTTTATTAAAGATTTGTTTGAAAATGTTTAAAAATGAAAGACGTAAAGGAATATTCAGTTAACTGGGACAGTGGACACACTGGGACATTAATCGCGAATGTCTAAAATTTGACAAAGTAGGCAAACCTTCAAGTTCAACAATAATTACTGCTAATAATTATCAATACATCGTATCAGGAAAATGCACTGCCAGCAATTCACATTAAAATACATCACACTTCTTGCCAAATCCTTTAGGCCAAACTAGTTTTATCACCGGGCGTTTTTTAATTTCGCTACATTATTCTGAGTGTGTTAGTAACAAACACTCAGTCATCCCTTCAGCAGGCCCGTAAATACGGGGGTAGCAGGGGGCAAATGGCCCCCTAGAAAAATGTTTGTCCTTCTGGAAAAATGTGCTGGACAAAGGTAAAAACTATTGGACATAATTTGAAAAATTTGGGCTCCTCTCAAAAAACTCTTCGCCACCCCTTGTGTCCCAGGCTGGTTGCGGGGCTGATTGGACATAGCTTAAAAATTTGGGCCCCTCTCAGAAAACTCTTCTCCCCACCTGGTGTCCCAAGCTGGTTACGGGCCTGAGCAAAACCGTCTGATGGATTGGATTTTTTGGCGAATAATCGTGATGTGACATTCATCCTGAGATGGTTATCGACGAGTTGTTCAAAAAGAAACGTAGACTGAATTTTATCTTTTAATTGTGCTCGCAGGTATTTTGTAAAGTCAAAATTTGACTATTGGCATCCTCTGATTTGTTCCTATGAATCCACTTAGGCCTACATACTTTCAGTTGTTTTTGACTTATTCAATAGGCATAATCAGTGATATTCTCGAGGACAACATTAAACGGCGCTTCGCTTTCCGCTACTCTTAATGTTCATTGAAAACTGTTTGGTTAACAATTGCTTGATAATGATCACTGCGAAAGCAAGCGTTTTCTTGTCTTTGTTGAAATTTATCGATGCCGACTGGTGAAGATATTTAACTATACGAGTCTGATAAAGCTGGGAAGTGTGTATATATTAAAAACCTTGTAGTTTAAGCTGTATACAAAACTGAAAATTGTCTCTTCTGCGGAAACTGAAGACATATTACTTCAGTTTTATGTCGTATGACGTATGGCGTAGGTAAAAGAGTCAACATGCTTTGTCATTTTCGGTATATAGTAGATGGCAGGCGCAGTTTCATACACAGATAAGTAAAGCACAAAAATGAATGTGTGGTCGGCAATCTTTAAAACGCATAAATTTAAAGAGAAATATTCTGTTTGTTTGACCCCTCACTAACTTCCCTGCGCTAGTTTCCTTACAAGATGTAATAGTATCTTGTCATTGTTCACAGAGAGGGGTATACAAAAATATAAGTTATGTTGAATTTATAAAACATGTGCACGGTTTTCATCTGCCATAACAAACCTGACTTTCTTTTCTAATTTTTACTAAATTAAACGCTCGCTCAAAGTGCCAAAAATATCATAATTGTTATTCAATAAGCAATCCAAGCATTTTATGTTTGATATTCACGGTGGATTTTTAATTATTTTTTGAAGTGAAACACCACAAAAACACACCCACGCGTTTACAAAAACGGAAGCAATTGTAAGCCAAATGCAGATATCTTTCACAAAAGTTTTTAAACCACACTTTCAATAGGAAGGCTGCATATTTTGCTGCCGAAACTGAACAGAATTCAATAATTTATCTGAACAAAAGGTACGTAATTTGCAAAGCAAAAAGTTTTTTTACTTTTACAACAAACGTTCGTAAATACAATACACAGGGCCAAGATTTTGGAACAAATTTCCCAAAAAAAGCCTGCTGTAAAAACACGGTCAATGATTTTCTGCGAAGTTTTTTACAGTGGTATGTCACGGGCTGACGAAGGCTATGTCAATTTTCTTAGGTGACTTTTATGCCCTAAGGGATATTATTGTGTTAACACCTAGAGGACATTTTTGGAATTTTGTTAACTGTTCAGACAAGTTATTTTTCAGGGCATGCCTTATTGCCTTGGTAACATTTGGACTTGAATCAAAAAGCTTTGAACAATTGTTGGTTCTCTAGACAAATTTATATGTTAATTTGTTTATTATATCGTCATGCTTCATTAACTTTGATTCTAAATTCGCTAATCACTAATATTATTACTAAATCATTTTGGTGGGTGCATTATACTCCCATCCTGATAATAATATAGAGCATTTAGGAAAATAGCCTAAACGTTTATCAATGTTGAATGGAAAATTTTGCTTTTTTGACCTGCTTGGTGATTTTAATATTAATGCTTTTTGATAAGGAACATGCAATCTATAGGTGCCCATCAGATGATCACATTACCTACAAGGTTTATGGTACAGCAAAAACCCTCACTACGTGATCATTTGTGCTGTAATGACTTCACGCATTAACTACAGCCTGGGATACTTCGTTATGATATTAGTGACCACTATTTTACCTTTTTTAGCCAAAACTGTACACAAATAAAACAAATTAGCTAAATGAATAAGATGTTACAAACAATTCCATTCAGAAATGTTTGTGATTCCCCTAGCACTTAAAGCACAAGAAAATGTTACAAGTAGCCATGAGAATCCAAATGAAGAATTCAATAGCTTTCATAAAAGTTTCAAATCCTCTGTAGATTACAATGCCCCACTAATCAATTGAGCAGGAAATTGACTAAGTTTAAAACCTTGGATATAAATAGACATGTTAATATTTATTAAAACCAAAAATGAACTTCATAAAACAGTGAATATTGGCATTGCTGCTGAGCTTCAAAACTGCAAAAAAATTAACAACATTTTGAATTAATTGGAAAAGAAAAGCTGAACTCAAGCATTACCAAATCCAGCTGATTGAGTCCTCCAATAGCTCAAATGAAACTTGGCAAACTGTGAATAAAGTAGGCCTAATAAGTAAAAACTCCGCTGAGTGTTTCATACCAACTGTTCACCAAACTGTTCCAAAAGCCCCGTAAGAAAAATCTTACTAGCAAAATGTTGAAACTGAAACAAGAATAGAAAAAATGCTCCTTGTTCCTAGCCAGATTTTGGCGTTTTTGCAAGACTGCAGATGTATCCAAGTACACTAAACTAGTTTCCCTGTGACATAAATTGTGGTGTATTCACTTGCGTTACTTCTGTGGTTTACAATTATTGAAAGATAGGCATATGCAAGTTCGAATCATCGCAAAAACATGAAAGCAGAACCAAGCAAACAGGTTCCTCAGAAGCTTACCGCGTAGTTAGAGCTCGTTTTGCTAACTGCTATGATTCTGAACATTAATTGCAACAATTTCACACTAGAGCAGCGGTTCTTTAACGGGGTCCCCAGTGAAAAATATGGGGTTCTCCAGAAGGAATCCCAAAGGGTTTTCTTTTAATCTTCAAATGTGCAAACAACAACGACCACCACCAGGGCCGGCCCTAGCAGGTGCGGGACCCGGAGGTGCGGGACCCAATGCAAGACTGAGACGCGGGGCCCCTCTGAGCAGTGCTTTGTAACGTCATCGTGCTCAGTCAACCGTGCTACGACCTTTTTGAGAAAATGGCCTATATGATACAAACGACATATTGCAAACGTATAAGCCGTTTCTACTGAATTTGAGCGCAAGGAATTTTTGGCAAAAATGAACTACTTTCCAAACACATGGCGCCGGGCCCCCAGAGGCGCGGGGCCACCAGAGGCGCGGGGCCCAATGTAACCGCATCGGTTGCATCGGCTTAAGGCCGGCCCTGACCACCACTTTGACTAACGACATAACCGCTAACGAGGGGTCTCCAAGTCAATATCTTTAAGAATAGAAGTCCTGGGGCGGGAAAGGTCAAGAACCACTGCCCTAGTAGTTAAGCCCGTAGAATAGCTAATAATAGTAATCTCATTACAACTTCATACAAAAAAACCCTGGCACAAAGACTGTAGGTTGGAAATCTTTCAATAGGCAACAAGTTCATATAAAAACGTAACGGATCAATTGCCGCATTGTAAATTCTTCATGCACTCCAACGTATACACGTAGAGATGTAGTTCAAGTAATTGGGTTTGTCAACCACAGAACGATAAAGAAAAAAAAGCAAAACAACGCATTTCAGTTAAAGAGCAGAAAAGGCATCGAAATTCGCATGTGGTGAACAATTAAAGCGCCGTCACGGAAAACCCCGCACTTTGCTGTTTGTTGAATATCATACGTAAAGTCTATTGCCGCGGGCGAGTAAAAGACAGTTCGGTGTTTTAAACAGTCTGTTAAAACTTTTGTCATAAGAAGGAAATTTTCGCAAGTCCTATTCTTAAAAGTCAATTTTCGTCTTGAAATCAGCTTTCATCCCACAAATTACTTCGTTCAAGTCTTTGATCTGTGTGGGCTGCAGTCAAACCGGTCGGTTTGACATAGAAAAGCGTTCGAACCACATGCCACGCAAGCGCGCAAGCTGTGACGCCCACTTATGTTGAAGGAACTAGTCTCCACAAATGTGAGAAACAAGTAAATCAATCGGTACATTTTTTTGATAGGAAATCGATTTCACGTAGCACTATGCATCCTGCAAACAATGCTTAAGAGTGAAATGTTGAAAGCCTAAAAAGCAAGAGCAGAGAATGCAGCAAACTCAAGACGAAAATGAATATAAATCAGAACACAAGCCGCGACAAGTAAGAAACCGAAGAATTCGTCTTTACCAAATAATTGCTTTCACAGGGACCCAGCAACTATACGTGAAGCCAGTTGTCGAGTAACGCAGACAATTTAACAAACTCCTCCCTGATGATTAAAACAGTGCGTTGGTAGAATCAAGGTAGAATACGTATACGAATGATTGCGTTCCGAAAGACGGCCAAGCTCCAGGTAGCGTATTTAAAATTAATTGCTTACGGTTGTGACGAGAGTTGACCGCATAGATAGCTCGCTGGGTGGTGACGTTGGTCAAACCAACACAATTCAAATAACGCAAAAAGGTTTGAAACAACGTAAAAAGGTGCAAGAAGTTTTCACACCGAGGATCATGATTTGAATATTAATTTTTGCGTCAAGTTTGTGACGCCATTTGTCTTCACAGGTATCCAGAGAGTGAAAACTACGTTGTTCTACAATAGTATCAGTGTAAGCTGCAACTCTAGGACAGGGATCAACAAAATACGGCCCGCGAAGCCATTTCATCCGGCCCGCGAAGCATTTTGTCAATAATGAAAACAAAATATGTTTCCGAAATATTTGTTGATATGGTAGAATGTAACATAACCCGAAACAATCACGATACGTAAGATGTCCGGCCGCCGTATTGCTATGTAGTAGCTTATGTGACCCTCTGACAAAAATGTTTGGAGCCCCTGCTCTATTAAAAAAATTGCCGATTTATTCACTTGTTTGTCACCTTTGTGGTGACTTGTTACTTGAATACCGATATGTGCAAGTTTGAATCATCACAATAACAAGAAAGTAGAGCCCTTTCGGCTGATTGCTCGAAAACTTACAGCAAACCTAGAGCTTTTTAGTTGTTGCCACTTTGTGCTTTAAGAAATGATGCTATGCTTAAACTACGCAACAATGTTGTCACCGTACTCAAGGTGGCCCTCTTGCTGGTTGAGGCTTCCTGCGTCCGTGGAAAAAGGTAAAGTTTGTAACAAGTTTTCTAGCTGAAACAGTTGTTTGCTGCGTATAATTACCAATGAAACGAATACGTTCTAGAGAAAAATTTGCAGATAAATAAGTTTGGGATTTACTAAAAAATATAATGATAAAAGATGACCGGTTTTTGGACGCTCAGTAAACATTGTTTTCTAATTTGTCGAAATGGTGTTGTTGTTTATAACGGGCATTAAAGCAATGAATAGTATTACGTTTTTAAAATTTCTTAAGGTCTGTTTCTTTCCATGCCATTCAAGGCCAACGTATTCCTTTGCTTGCCACAAAGCATCATACGGAAGTGAAAGCTAATGGCACAATCAATGTTTTGAGATGTTTTGAGGGACCGAGACGGTCTCTCAAATTTTTCCAAAAGTATCTCGAAATACAGTAGAAACTCGCTTTCCTACCACTAGGCCCGCAACCAGAAGGGCAACCGGCCAATTGCCTCCCCCGAAATATTGAAAAACATGCTTAGTTGTGAGGTATAACAACAAGTTACTGTACAATCATTCACCCCCGAAAATATCATCTGCTTGCAACCCTGACTACCACGCCACCATCAAAATACACTAAAATCTTGCTGAACGACTATCTCGGTTTTCAGATAAAATAGCTGCGGTCTCTCAAAATGTCTTTGCGGTCAGCAAGGTCGAACTTGAAATACCTAGGCACAACGAACACTTTTCTCTACGTTACTACCTGGTGAATAACGTAAGACGTTTTGTCGTAACTGGCCAATTTCATTTTATTTACAATTATCGCAACTTTGAGAAAAGCCTTTGACGCATCGGACGCATTATCTCGCAGGCGTGTGCGTCACCGCCGTAAACCAACCGCAGGTCCCTTCTCCCACTGCACGGTGCAAAGTGGTGACGCGATCAGACCGCTAAGTGGGCATTCCAATAATGCCGTGGTAATCTGTCCCGTGAGCGTGTAAACAAAAGTTTGGTTGTAAAAGCAAGTAGCTGTACTCTTGGAATTTGTCCACAAACCTCCAACATGAAATAAGAAATTTTCAAAGCACCTAATCTATAGGGAATCGGAGACTGCCAGTTTAGCTGCCGACTCGTTTCGTGTTTGTGCAACACCATTTATCTTTCACGGCCAGACCGGAAAAACAACCTGTCACGGATTGTTTGCTAATGCTGTGCCAACTTTCACTGATGTCAAATTACTAATAACTCCGCAGAACCAACATCATTGTGTGCAGCCACGTACAGGGGTGGGTGACCGGGGAACCGCTCCGCATGGGCCTGGCCCCCACTTTTAAACGCTCCCTTAGCTTTGTGCATGTCGTGTTTGTGTACTTACATGCGAATTAATTTTGTGCAAAACTAAAAACAACTAGTTATGTTTATATGCTCAAGTCAGTGTAGCGTGGGTAGATAGGGTGTAATGTAGATAGGAGTCGTTGAGGGTTTATAAAGCATTCAATGAAATTGCTTAAACATGCTGACAAAGGTTAATGACGTCATTTTGCAATATTTGTGACGTCACAATAGTCATTTCAAACTACAAAATTTTCCATAGTTTGTTTGACATGCCCTTGTTCCCCCCACTTTGAAAAAGGTTCCTCCATCGCTGGTCTTGTATCACATTATGAAACTGGTTCTGTGGCGACTCCAAAGACAGTTCCCCGAAAAAAACAATTATACAGCTGTAGGCCGATTATGAGTCACAAACGTTTACCTATGCCCGTCTGGTCTATCCCGGCACGGTGGGCCATGCAACTATTTGCATAGTGAATGTTGCAATGGTGAACAGTCATTGCAAAACCATGCGTTGGGTTTCATTCAACGGCCTAATTTGTTGTCAAGGCTATTTTCAGCAAACGCGCCTCGTTTCTTTTACTCTCACCACACAACAGGCCTAATCTTTTCACATCAAGCAACATGGCATTTTCTTTGTCTACTGTTTCCTCTAAGCAACACATCTAAATGCTCCTGACCTGTATCCAAGAATGTAGCGCGGCGGGAATGAATGGAAACGTGTTTCCCACAGTTTTTTGTGTGTGGGAACACGTTCCAATCTTTTTTCATTGTAGCCCAACTTGAAGATGTGTGTTTTTATTCAAGTTTCTTATATGTAGCCCCAAACATCGCATAAACGAATAAATGACCAGCTATCTCATGTGTAGCACCTTAGCATAATTGTGTAATTTCTGATAATGTCTAGTTTTTGGATGCGTTCACACACCTTTTTATACACGACACTGACACCTCTGCCTGTACCCGCACATAATCCTTTGCAGTGCAAGCAATGCTATCGCGTTGAACGTTCCTACCGACAGTGTAGGCTGCGGTCCTTCCTACGCAAGGCATTACAAGCAACATGCGTTTGTCTTTGAAGAGTTTATATTCGTATGCTGTTCATTTGATAAACTCACCAAAAATAATGTTTTTTACACTTAAGGCAACGTTGTCAAATGGCAGGATTGCAACACATTATAATTATTTCACGCAACAAAAAGTTGACATCGTCGATAGATAAAACAAAATACCAACAAAGGTGTGATACCCACACACTTACAAGAGTTACATTGCTGTTAGTCGGACACGGCGAATGGCGTAAATGTCGAAAAACGTGTTGAAAAAACAAAAAAAGCTTTGACTATTAACATAAAATGTACAATAAAGGTTAAAAATTTTGCTCTTGCAAATGCTCCGTTTTATGTTAAAGTGGTGTTATCCGCCAGCACGATTCCTACATTTACATAAATTATACCAAGTCTTGACAAACGTACGAAGGTATAGTCCTGCGCATAAAATTTGAAAATAACATTATATTGCAAAAATCGGCTTTGACAGCGATTTGTCCAATCTTGATTGCAGAAGCCTCCAGTCTAGTCGCTCATCCCCACCATTCGGCACTTGACCTCCGAAATATTCTAGCTTTCCTTGCCGTCAACTCCTTGGACGTTTGGAAACCAACTCGATTTAATCTCGATTGGAACACCCCACGCTCTGACTGCATCGACTGTGGCGTAACTGATGGAGGAAAGGGGGAGAGACCCCCTGGCCAGCTAAATGTATAAACCGGGTTCCCAGTTAGTTAACATTTTGATATTTAGGATTTTTTGGTTTTCAGTAGGTTGTTGTTTTTGCGTTTTTCGGGCTGTTTTTAGCTTATACACATCCATATCGACGTCCGTACCCACTATCATTTCTTAACTTTTTTTCTGAATGTTGGCTAGTGCCCCACTTACGGTAACCAGTGGGCCCTTCACCTAAGTTTTGCCCCCCTGGCTCAAACCTTTAGTTACGTCACTGCGCATCGTGCAAGACGTTTTGAGCAGCAGGCGACGGGTACTACCTCGGAGGTAGAAGCAACTCTACTATCAGGTACAACGATCCAATTTTTCATTTCCCAGTCTCCCTCCGTCGCCACTGCCTGGCTCAGGCCTTGCATCGCTACATACTGTGGAAGTCGAAGTTCCCGACAAAGTTCGCAAACCCGTGGCAGAGGTCACGCTTGGTTGAGCGCCATGACGTTTGCGCCACAAACGTCGCCCTGCAGCTAAACTCCAGCGCGCCACGCTGCTCTTTCGAGATTTAGCGCGATGTCCAGCTGCTAACAAGTCTTTGCAAACGAACAAGTTAACAAACGCAGCAAATGTCTTTCGGCATTCTTCCCTGAACTCCTCGTTGCAAACGTTGTACACGATCACGTTCAGAAAGTTTCCGCAAAAGTGAACGTACAGAGCGGTGAACATGGCAACACCCACATTCCTGTGCATGCAGTATTTTTGAGAGTGGATCACAGCTTCAAGAAGCACGGCTACCATGGGCAACACGGTCACTGTGAAGAGCGCCAGCACAACCACAACAGTCCTCCTGAGATCACGTGATAGCTTGTTGATAGCAGCTTCGCTTCGAACGCTCTGCCTTCGGGAATATCGCATTTTATGCAACATCTTGTGACTGTGCACGGAGTTCATGATGGTGATACACCATGTCAACAGAAATGGTAAACCCCACACCATAAGGGCGTAGATTATCGCCGTAAGATATCTGAAACAAATATAAAAGGTTTCAGCAAAAACTCGACCAAAGAACCTAAAACAGTGTAAAGGAGCAAGACTCAAATTATGGAAATGTGTTTTGTTGCACCAAAATATGATCATAGATATATTATGATCATAGATGGGCTACTACTTTGTATTTATATATTCCGGCATGTCATGCTTTCACTAACATGGATATTCCAGTGTAAGCAATGTTTGTTACATGCACAGTTTGCTTACACAGAATGAAAAAATGTAGGAAATGAAACAGAATTTTACTTGTAAAAAAGAAAGATAACTTACTGTTGAATTGTTGATGGGTTGCCTTTTGCCTGTAAAAGTGAGACAAAAAACAATTAACAAAATACCTAGTTCAAAGCAAGTGAGATCACATGCATTTGTGGTGTCTGCACATTTTAAACTTTCAGTAGAAAATGCATGGAAGCAGGGGCGTACCGAAGGGGAAAGGGGGGAACATTGCCCCGGGTGACAAATCACCGGGGTCCCCGAAAGTCCCAGCAATGTCGAAAGTACTTTCTTCAAAACAGTACATTTGCCCCCCGAAAAATTTAAAGTTCGAACATGGGGGGCACCAAACTTGTTTCTTGCCCCGGGCGGCGCCATCTAACTTCGGTATGCATGGAAGTCTAAAACTTGTAAACGCATTCTACTGCTTTAAACACTTCTCTACAAACGGCCTAGTTCATTTTTTTGGCCAACGACGTGAAACGATACAAATTTCAGAAAAACAGTTTGGTTCTTTATCCACAGCAAATAAAAAAAATTTGCTGTAAGCTTTCGCGGAATCAGCTGGCAGGGCTCTGCTTTCTTCTTTCTGCGATGGTTCAAACTTGCACATATCGGTGTTCAAGTAAACAGCTCCACAGCGGTGACAAAGAAGTGAATCTATCGACAAATTTGTTATATTGGAAATCGATTTCACGTAACAGTACGTATCCTCAGTCCCGCAACCTTATTCAAACAAAATCTTCACATGAAATCGATCTCCTAGTGTTACATGAAATCGACTCCCTATCAAAAACAATTTGCTCGATAGATTCACTTGTTTGTCACCTTTGTGGAGACTAGCATTTGTGGAGACTAGCACACTTGGTTCTTCATCCAAGAAGGGACATCATTAGGGCAAGTTCTTGTTGCAATAAAAAAGTGAGAAAGATGCATTTATTCTCAACGAAAGTTGCATTTATGCGCAACGAATGCAAATGACAGTAATTTACTCAAACGATATTTTTACATACAATGCTAAATATTTCCAAACGTTTTTTGGGGACAAATGGCGACTTTTTGACAATAGTTTGCCAAGCATGGTAAAACTTATCTCCACAGTGCATGAGGTTGCTTGGCAATTTAACAATTTGGCATACAGTTCTGGAATGATATTTGGCCAGGCCATTTCCACAATTGTGTTTAGGTCACTATTAAATTCGAATCGGTGATCTAAATACAATTTTATTCCAGCTGGATTGCTGCCAAACTCAAATGTGTAGCCTCTTTCATAAGCTTGTGCAATGGTATATTTTGGGCTCTCTGCTCTTTGTATTTCATTAATGAGTTTGATGTAACATTCATAAATTTTTCTTGGCCTTCTGGGAAGGCTTTCAGCCGCGACTGCTTCCTTCGCTTTCACCACTAACTGCCCTGTGCCTTCGAAAGCAAGATTTTCCGCACTTCCACCTCTAATTGAGTTCGGGCACTGTCATACTTGGCTGGGGTTGTAAAATGCCTAGCTTGCAAACCAACTGTTTCGTCATAGATAACAATAGACGCAGTTAATCGGTCATGTAGCTCTTTTTCATCCAATCAAAGAAAATAGAACTAAACTGAGATAGTTTTGTAGTTGTTTTTTTATTACACTTTTACATTTTGCGCAATACTTGATTAAATTGCAGTAAAAAGTTGCACGTAAAAATCGAAAAAGTTGCAAAAAGTTGCAATATAAAATTCCTGAAAACAGCTCACAAAATTGAACTAAACATATTTTGATTATTTAGGAAGCTGTTGGAAGCTGCAAAAGAAGTTGCAAAAGTTGCAAAAACTTGCCCTAGACATCACAACTGCTTTCAAACGCGTACCTGTGGTGCAATTACTGGAACGTAAAACAGCGTGGGAAGATGAAGTTTGTACTGCAGGTAGTCCTTAGCGAGGGTGATCGGCAACACAGATAAAACCACGCCCAAGGTCCACACGAAAACAAGCGCTGCGCCAGCGCGCCTGGTTGTCATCACGTCTCCCACACGGTAACGCATCGGCCATCGAATCGCCATGAAGCTGTCGACTGACAATAGGAGCAAACTGCAAAGCACAACGACCGTCGATGGAAAGCTTTGCCGACATTGCGAAAATGCAACTTTTGCAACACGTTTATTTCGTAACGAAAAGATGCCCTATATTGTTTGTTTCCTCCCACCTGAAGATGGCGGTCATCGACGACAAAATCCCGGCAGTGCCGAACACAATCGCCGCCGCGTGATTCCCTGGCGATTCTTGTAAAAGTAGTTGGCGGTCCCGATCATCGAATTTCACTTCGACTAGAATGTTGCGAGCGACCGATGGAAGCACGAGACAGCCACTGATTAAGTCTGGAAAATACGCAGCTGCACCAGTTTCGTAGCAGAAAAACGCAGCTCAAATGCTCATGGTTACAAAAACTATGGATGGTACCTGCAACAATCTGTCTGTTTTTGGTTTTGTATTAGCTTTGATATAGTATCGTTAGAAAGATTTTTCCAAACAATATTCATCTCGATAAGTGTTTAGGTGAAAACAATTGATGTTGTTGAGCAGCTAAACAAGAACATCCCAAAGTTGTGCTAAACTGGTCTGAGTAAAGATTTTTGTTTTAAATTTACAGTGATAGCTTAAATGTTGTGTCAGAGTAAGCGTTATGTGGAATGCAAAGGTAACAAGATTGGAAGTTTAACCGAAAGTATAATTGAGCCAGTGTGGTAGGATCGTGCGTACAAGGCGGTTCAGTCAACTTCTTCTTTTCAAAGTTGGCATGGCAATCTGTCAAATCTAATCAAAGCCCAGGGTATTCAGCGCTATGAACTTTCCGAAAACCATGTCCAGCGCATCAGGTCAAACTTCGTAACGGCAAAATTCTCTGAACGGCCAAAGAACGCGACCGAGAAGTAGTCTGTTTTTAGAAAGTCAGTTGCTCAAAATGGTGAAGTGCCCGCAAGCGGGTAACGGAGACGTCGCTAAACGCTCTCAAGAGAGAAAGAACGAGGCAACGAACTGAGGGGCTTTTCGACCGAAAATTTTACACCGCGTTTGTTTCTAACACTTGGCAACGGCTGGTACCGACGTTTATCTTTAAAAAGCGGTGACACGTTACAAAGGAATCTTGGGCGCTTTATATTTCGCAACATAGCAGCCATTGCTTTATATTGGCTGTCCAAACATGCATACGTTAAGTCGCTTCTTCGCTCGATTGATTGGCAGTATTGAGTGAATAACACACCTGTTTTTTTGTATTCCTTTGCAACACAAAAAAATGAAAAAATGACAATAGTTGATCATCAAAATAAAAAGTTGTGAAAAAAATTTTTTACAGCACAATGAAAAACGTTTTTCGACAAAAAAATGTGCCTCTTTTACGGATTATCCGCAAATTGTGTTCAGCATTAATGCAACAACGTTGTGTCAAAAGTTTTTGTGAACCATGTTTAAAAGAAAATTTTGTTTCACATCGATGGTGGATACGATCTGTAAGTAGGTTTGACAAGGCAAAACAAACACACAACAAAGTTGCATCTTATGACGTGGTTTTCAGAGTGCCAACGTGGCAGAGAAAAGAACTACGAAAAACAAGCTAACCTGCCACTGCAAGTGACATCTTGAAATATCCATGGGGCTTACGCAGCGAGGGACTGCGCAAGATGACAGCGATTACTACCACATTGCTGCCGATGACAATTGCAGCTAGAAGGATTGTCACACCCACAATAAAACCAACCAATGAACGACTGCAAGAAACATCTGGTCGAGCTCCAAGTCCGTTGTCATTTTGGCTTACAACGCTGCATGCAGGAAAGATAGCGCATTTACGCCAGTCCAGTTCGAGTGAAAACGTCCTTTGATCATCTGCTGCCGTGGTTTCCGTAGTTACGGCTTGGTTATACCCTGTTGTCACGTTGAACGTCAGAAAGATGCTTCTGGTGTCATTTGCGGACGCTGACGTAACATCTGATGTTGTACTGGGTTGTGTTTCCGATTCCCATGATGTGGGAGCCGTTGGGTTGTTTGTGCTGGAGATCATGACACTGGGAGCTGCTGTTGTCTCTTTGGAAACAAACAAACTAACATCACAACCAGCAAGCAAAGATAATTTGCAAGATTTGTGCATGATGTTGTCAACCTAGGTTGGGGTGCTTCGGGTTCTGACATCTACAATACGCTGTTGCAGCATGCTTTGCAAAAACAAGAAAAAGCAACTTTAAAAAAAAAGTGGTACCTACTTCTGTAAAAATTAAGCGAGTTATGAGTAGGAATGAGAATAATGTTGTATTTTTCACGCAGAGTTAAACGTTCCTGGAAATAGCCAGGCACATTTATAGCTTTGTGCATTGGTGGAAGCCACAACCGAACTTCATAAATTTTGGTAAAAATTTTGGGGCTTGACCATTTTTCCTGGCTAGTTGACTGATGTTCGAAGTTTTGTATTTTATATAACAGATTTTGTTGTCAACAAATAACAAACTGCAAAAACAATTTAAAAAACAGAATCGACAGCTAGAGTTTGTTTATCTTGAAAGAGGAAACAAATTTTCACAAGGAACTGAAACTTTAAATCAATTTCAAATTTAGAAAATTTTTCTATGACAAAAATTTATGTATTTTTATTATACGCATGTTATTGAATGAGGTGCGCAAAATTTTTGGTAATGTTTGTCACCACTGTCGGCTTATGTTCAGCTGACTACTGAGACTCATATTGTACTTTCTGACAAAGATTCACAAAGTTATTACAAAACAAATTCAACGATTGCAGAACTTATACGTTGGGCGTTCCTATCAAGTTCATAGGATATCAAAAAAGATGCAAATTTTGACGAGTTCAAGCCCTAGTTACCCTGTTGTGTACATTGCGTTGTGAACATCGATACAGCAGTCACTACTTCTAGTACGCGTCCATTTAGCAGTAGGCCCGAAATCGACAAGCAATCAATAATTATCTGGTTCCTTATGATATCGTTTAGTGCTACACCAGCGCTGTATAACTGAAGTTTGATTTACCTGCACTGCTTGTTTGTCGATGCGATCCAAGCAGAATTGCGGCAAGCAGTTTCCATTCTTCATCAGAGACTCCGGGTAAGTATAACGACCGGTTTGACTGCATTTTAAAGGTATCGGTTTCAACGAACGTTAATACTGTACAAATATTTGATATCAACAGGTCAAGCAAATTTCAAACATTTCGTCCCATTTCAAAGCATTTTTGGCCCTGCGTTTGCATGTGTCAGTTATAAGGTTGTGGTATCTAATTAGAAATTGTTTTCACAACAAATATTTAAGTCACTGCGTTAATAGCACATATTTCACTTGCTGATTCAGCTCTCAACCTAAAATACGCCCATTTTAAAGCTATCTGTATCCACGTTTGTATCGTTCCTTGCTGCTGATGCATGCACTATTTCCAAATTGATCTTGTGTATCTTGAGAAACAACATTTATTAGCGAATGTGTTGTTGAGTTCACATATGCAGCTGTGAAACTGTCACCAACTGGTCGTAAACCTTTTCGGAAACAGCAAAGTCCGTTGCTTATCTAGCAGAGAATTACATGATTTCTCCAGGCCAGTGGGTCTTACCACTCTATTTCCCGTGTTGAAGTTGTTCACCGTAGTTTGTCTTTGGTTGTTTGTGGGCAGGATGGAGCCATGGGCTGTTAAGCTGGAGTCTTTTAAAACGGACAGAGCAACCACTTGAAACAGGACAAGAAAGCAGCTGAATTTATATTTTAACTCCATGTATTTGATTTCCTGATCCTGACACATAAACACCTGCTTTTGTTAAATTTGCAAAAAAAGGAAAAATGTGCAGGATAAGATTTCTGAAACGACTCTACCTTATACAAAGGCTATGTGTGCTAAATTTGCGCTGAAGACAAGATTCGACAAAATGTAAATCAGGTTTTTGCTTCATGCCTGCGGTTTGAGTTCTAGTAAAGTCGTTTAACTTACCATCTTACTCTATATTCTGCGTGAACAATTTTTTAAATCAGTCTCATCCAAGCTAAGTCAAGATATTTCACAATGGAATTAGCAAAAAGAACTGTTTATCAAAGTTTGAAACAAAACGTTAATCTGTTCATCTTAAATTTCCAGCTATAGTTCTGCTTTGCGTGTTGTAAGCAAGCGGATGCAATGCAAATGCTAAGCAAGACTTAATCTAATGTTGAAAACGATCAGAATAGCCTACAAGCAACAATGACTTTAAGAATACATGACTTGGGAGTGTCACAAAAGTTCTCTGCGTGTTTTCGATGAACATATGTTTGAAAAAGAAAAACCGTCATTGCCACTGGAAATATTGCTGACTTTCTGCTGCGTGAATTTCCAGCTCCAGTCCTTTTATCAACATGGTCACGTTGAAGATACCAAGAAAAATACATAGCTGTTTTCTGATCTGCAACATCGTTTCTGCATTGTAATACACACTATACTGCTCATATACCTTTGCACATTTATTGTGCTGGTAGACAAGGACTTAAACAAGCTTGAAAATCTGGGAGAATTGGGAGTCTCGCAAATTGGTTGTTTTCATCATGCAACATAGGCGGCACGAGAAACTTGGGGTGCTCGCTCGAACAGAGGTTTTAACAGAATATATTTTATTTTATTCGCTTGTCTAACATCAAGCAGTCTGTGTAAACTTATGTCCTGGCATCAACTGATCGGAAAGCGCTCATTATTGTTTGTGAAACATACACGAGGTTGACTCAAATGCTTGACTCAAGCCATATACTGAAGTTCAGTCAAGCCCGTAAGATCGTTTCAGTTTCATGGGGAGATTGCAAAGCTTGCACTGGTTACCAGAGCCCCGTCAAACCGGGAAGGAAACTCTTTAATTACACCCCGGGACACTGCGTTAGCAAGACATTCTATTTATTGACGTTTGGGTACGGTAATTATTTTGTACTATACCAACAAAGTGAGCAAGAAGTATGTGTTGTATTCGTAATTATAAGTGCAGCAGTCAAAAAAAGTGTTACCTTTGACATTGTAAAAAATTGGTGAGACGACTTTTTAGATTTAAATGGTAAGGAACGACATTTCTTTTTTTCGTTTTTTTGTTTTTTTCAAACATGGACGCCTCGCCACTGCGGGCCTGAGCGAATATGGGCCACAGAAATGCACTGATTCAAGTCAAGCTGAGACTGAAATCGAATGAAGCACAATTGCTTTTATGAAATTCCATGCAAAAGAAATCAGAACATTCTGTGGGTAAAAATGATATCAATTTTTAAAGTAATAAAACATCAGATGATATAAAAATGCAAGTATGGTCGTCATTCCTTGTTACGAACAGCGAATTCTCAATTACTTCATCGGTTAATTTTTATTTTCTTTTCAACGAAGGCAAGAGAGTTGTGCACGGTTTCTTGACTGTGTTCGTATTAACTCGTTTCAGACTGTTATCAGAGTTTTACACCTTCGTGAAGCTATTGTAGATGCCTCAACTTTTCAAGCTCAGAACAGTTGGAAAAGTGCAAATAATTTACTTTTGAGCAAAACCTTGAGCATTCCCTATAAATCACATCTCATGATATCAAAGTGACGTCCATTGTGGATGACGTAAGCAGACAACATGAATCAATGAATTGTTGCGAGCAGCTATATTATATGGTGGAAAATAGAAAATATACAGACGTATAACGGGTTTACAGTCAATTTCGTTGTTCAACTGTTGCTATCAGTACAATTCTTTCCTTGCAAAGCACCATTAGTCTAACGTTCGATCATGTCTCAAATATTCTTTTGTTAACTCTCTTTCAAAAATGTAAACTTTTTTACTCTGCCAAAAACTATTGCGATTGCGACCCAAACGACCAAGATTCATGCTTACAAAGAGAAATTGTTCAATTCTTTACTGCAACGCAAACATATTTTTGATTTCTGCGAGTGTGATTAGGACATAACAAGACATTTCCTTCTATCGCTTGCAGTAACTTGCTGGAATCTCTGCCTTCTTCAACTTCAGGTATCGTCGCGACTTGAACCAGTGTACTCATATGCAGTCACCTTCAAACTGTTTGTGTTCAGACGGATGACTTATCACTGAGTTAAGTCCTTCGCTACCTTTACGCCCAGGAGGTAGAAAAGGATAGCCTGCGGGTACCCAGTGCCTATCCGAGACGCTTCAAGATCACGATCCGGTAATCGTTTTATTGTCAGTAAGTCTGAGTCATTATTATCACGTGCTTGACGCCTGCACGATGTTCGAAAACCCTTGAGTCTCCACTACCTTATTAAGAATAAGCAATTATGAAACACTTTATTGAAAGTAAATTGTGCAGAACTATAACAAATTGTTAAAAATACTTGTCGCTTATATGAAACCTAGGCTTCATTTGCTTTTCTTGAAAGTGTTTCTTGGTCATTTTCTTTCTTATGTTCAATATGGCGAAGCACCTTCAACAAAGTTTCTTTCTAGAAAGTTTATCTTTTAAACACCGCGAAGTCTCTTGAATAGTTCTATAAAATCACAAATAAAAGGGCGAATCGTAATAAATCTTTCGTCACTTTCCGCAGTATAAATCATAAATGTCGCAAAAACTTTCTGCCCTTTTGCAGAAAATAGGGCTTTCGTTCAAACCAATCTTTTCAATAACATCTTTCATATGAGGCAATGGTAACAGACGTGACAAACCAAAGTTCAAACCAAAGATTGACAAAATGAGGACAGGTTGTCAGTACATAGGCTACTTTAACTACAGTGAAAGCCTAAACTGTTCCGCACAAAACCTTCGACTGGGCCAACGGGCAGCGGGCTGGACATAGCTGAACAAGTCGAAAACTTTATTGCACAAAGGTCAGTGAACGTTTTATCAAGGATTTATGGAGATCTTTGCGGAACACTAGAATTTCCATTGGACCACCGGTGGTCCACCTGGACCGCTAACGTAAGAACTTAGTATTTATGACACAAAAACCATGAAATTTGCCATCCAATTATTTAGATGTCTTTTGAGTGCATAAGCATCAGCAAGGTCTGCTAGCAATTGGTTTTAATTGCCTTGAAAAACTATGTAAAATTGTTCAGAGGAACTGCCAAATATGAATCATTTCAATTGAAAGTTGTTTTGAACTGTTCCGAAAGTTGTAATAAAATCCTTCGTATTTTTTCACTTTTTCCAGGTGAACAGAATAGAAAACGCAAAACTCTTAAATTTTTTCGTATGTTTTTCTGGCTGGGGTTGATCTGACAATTTGCTCGTTTAATTTAAGCCTAAACGTGAACTTCAAACTGGGTCTTATAAACAACAATGCTAAAACAGAAGAAAGTGAAGTACTTTTGCGTTTAGTCTCCGGGCAAAACACCAAACGCCGCTGCGAAATCAGATGAGTGGATGTTCATCGCTACTTAGATTTACTTGACTTTGTTGCGAGCTGTGGTGCAACATAAATTTACTGGAAACACGAGACGTAAATTTTCTGCCAAAAGCAAGATGAATTAGTAGATAATGAGTTCAAACTCGCTTTAAAGCCAACATCACATTCAAAACGCCAGAATCTTGAACGTTAATGAATTTTCATTTCCATTGCATTTACCGCTTTCAGTGTAGGCACGCAAACAAATCACCGATTCTTGCGGCGCGTTACAGAATTTAGCTTGTTTTACCAACGCTAATGTAAACAGATTACGCCTTTTTCTAATTTTTTGTGACAAACACCTAACACTTTGATGCCCTGAGGCTGCAATTTACATGGATTCTTGAAAGTCAGCAGCAAAGTATAACTTCCCAATGTCCTAATAACACACCCCTTTTACGTGCGAAACGGAAGCCTTTCGTTTAATGATTGAAACCAGATACTGCTGAAAAATTAAAGAGGAACATCTCGGCACATTTGAAGATGTCTAATTTTAAGCGGTAAGTTTAGTTTCCGGACATTGTATTGTAACATTGATCATTTGGAAAAATCAACTGAAATTGGTTCTAAGAGTAAAAACATTTCACAAATTTACACCAGCTAACACAAATGACTGTGACTCGGGTTCAAAAAATATCACTGGAAAATTTACAACAAACTTTTTGACCAAGCCCGAAATTTGTCATCAAATTTTTTGTTGCAAAGGAGAGCTGTTTTACTAGGAATTGCCTGCGGCTTCAAATAGTCTACAATAACTTTGAAACTTAGCACCAAACATGTTTTCCCAGCATAAGATTAATACAAATTGTATCAGATGAGTGCAATCGTGCACACTCGTGTTGACGACAGCAATTTTTACATACTACTCATTGGGCTGTCTCCTGGTATTGTTACGTGCTGCGTCGAGTAGATGCAACAACTTGGCTTTGTAACTGGTACGCGTTGTAAGTTGTCTCACGTCAAAATTCCGCTGTAGTGAGTCTGTGTGACAGCGAACTTACCGGTGAAATTTCCAATCTCAGCTATAATGCGTGGCATCACATCTTAAAGTTCTAGAAAATATGCAACCGTTTCTCGAAACAGACACAAAGGGTGTACGCTGACAAAAAAAGAGAGCAACACTCATGGCACTGGTGACACTGGTAAACGCATTTTGGTCTATGAATACATTAAAACTGCACAAATACTGTAGCTTCATTACATTCTTACTGTCGCTGCATGGGCTTTCAAACACGAAAAAATTCCATAATTATATGGTTCTTGGGTCTTTATTTTTATGCATATCGCGTTGTGTGTCAAACCATATCACCTTAATTTAGTTACAAGCATGTTTCCTAAATTTAGTTACAAGCATGTTTTCGAAAAGATCATTATAGCAGTTTATCAACAAGCATGTTGCTATATATAGGCATTTCATACCTTGTCGGTCCTAAGCAACATTTGCAACTTTCGGTATGGTCGGGGGATTGGAGAATTTTATATGCTAAAACCTTTAGCTTAATCCCCTAAAGAATTTAGACTAGAAGTTGTCGTCCGTCAAGCCAAATAAAATTGTTTAAAATGACCTACAAATCCACTGTTTTAGAACCAGCGTTCATTCATGCTAGCATGATTTTTATGTTTTTTAGGAGTAGGCGTTTTGTGCTACAAAACGTATTTCTTTCCCAAAATAGCAAAAATATGCAACAATAAAGTCTTTTGCCCAACACAAAATTTTTAGTCAACAACTAATACTTCACCTCTAATTTGAAAGATATTTTGCTTCAAATTCGACTGTTTTTTGTTGAAATTGCTGTTTGGTTGTGTGTAATTTTAAAGCAATGAAATAACATCATCCTCAAACTTTTCCCAGCTTTTAAGAAAATTATCTGAAAAACTACTTCGGCATGAATCACTTCTTCGTGTTTCATGTCATTCTGAGAAATTTACTCTGCAAACCACGATTTCAAACGTTTCGTAAGGACAGCTTCCCCAGAGATCCCAGTTTGTCACGGCCATGGCTCCCGTGATATTAGTTTTTATAGAAATATGTCTTACTGTATACTTCGGAGAATACCTATAGTTTCAGGTTTTTTTCTTTTCTTCTGGCGTTTTGTATCCCATACAAGTAGAAAATAGGGCAGTGATTTTTCAAAGTGGTCCAGGTGGACCACCGGTGGTCCAATGGAAATTCTAGTGTTCCGCAAAGATCTCCATAAATCCTTGATAAAACGTTCACTGACCTTTGTGCAACAAAGTTTTCGACTTGTTCAGCTATGTCCAGCCCGCTGCCCTTTGGCCCAGTCGAAGGTTTTGTGCGGACCAGTTTAGGCTTTCACTGTAGTTAAAGTAGCCTATGTACTGACAACCTGTCCTTATTTTGTCAATCTTTGGTTTGACCTTTTTGATGCAGGTGATCCTCAGTGCCACTTTATCACGTCTGTTACCATTGCAGTTAGGATTCGAACGGTTTCAGTACATCAGCTTAAGCTAAATTTGGTTTGCTAAGATCAAAGTAAGCCATACACTGTGTGGCCCTCATTGATATGTCATTCACTGTGCGGCGCTGGTTCAGATAGTGGCATAATTTTTGGCTCAGTAAACCATTTGGGTTGGACATAGCTGGACTAGCTGTTCATGAGGTGTCAGAATAGCAAAGTGGTCCATCGGTCCATCGGATAATTTTTTAAGATGGCCATTGGGCCAAAAAAGATTGAGAACCACTGACGTAGAGGAATTTTTAGAAATGCAAATACATCGTAATAATAATTAGTCTCCGCAAGGTAATGCAGTCAAATCTATCAGTAAATTTTAATAGGTGATCGACTTCACGTAAGTCTACGCATCGCCAATTCTGAAATCAGCCCTCAGTCCCGAGGGCTGAGGATGCGTAGAGTTGCGACAAATCGATTGACTTTTAAAAATTTAATGATAGATTCGACCGTGTCGCTTTTGTGGAGACTGACTAGTTGAACACAGATGTGTGCAATTCCGAATCATCGCAAAGCTTGAGCCAGTTCTTCAAACCACTGCTTGGTCGCACTAGATCGCAGGTGTTGAGCAGCCATTCAATCGTCTCATCGTCCGGAACCGTCAGGTCGTGCAGTCCATGGAGAGGTCGATAGATTGGACATTCGAGGGCAACATGGTCGACGCTTGGATCTTCTGCGGTGCACTCACAGGCCGCAGAGGGGCCATACTCCATTTGTGCAAAGAGGAGCGGAAACGTCCGACACCCGTGCGCAGGCGATTAAGCCGAGCTCACGCTGTTCTCGAAAGCTTGCAGCGAACCTAGAGCTTTGTGGTACCAAGTAATAAAAGGCTTGTTTGTTCTTATCACGTGAAACAGATTCATAAAGCTGCAAGTACGAAATTTCACTTCGCAATCCCTGTTGTTGCAAAAATTTGTGCATGAAGTCCAATGAGATTGCAAACCAAAACATTAAATTTGATACACCGAGTGTCAGAACTCTCCTGAATTTGACTATTTCAAGTTATAGCGCATTTAACGTGGCAATAGCACTCTGTTCCTAACTTCCGACAATTACCTCAATATAGAGAGCTTTGGTAAATTTTGCAAGCTTCAGCAGTGGGGAGGCTTTAGGATCTGCTTTTTGATTCATCTTTGAAAGGATTCTACCGTAAACATGGTCACAAGGTTACTTTGTATTTAACGCTTCTGATCAATGTCGACGTCGACGCCGTCGTGCGTCTGATTAAAACGCAGGTAGGGACGCCGGAGAGCGGGGCATGATGGGAGCATGCTTCCTGCCCTTTTGAAAGGGAAGCAACGGAGGCGGAGGCGCTTTTTCATAACAGTATTTTAGGGAATTTCATGGTTTATCGAGATCGACTTGAAACAAATTTATTGTAACTATTCGCGCACCCAGAAAATTCAGTATGGTTTTCTATATTTTCTGTTATTATTTTAAGTAATTTCTGAACAGAAACAAGCATATTGGTGACGATCTTTTTTGATTTTTTATAAGTTTCCATTGACTTCAACTCTTTTACTCCCCCGTGTCCTACCCCTTCTCCGGCGTCCGTGAGTGCAGGAGTATTTCCTTCTAGTCAGGCGCATAGAGTTGGCGGGGGTAAACAAGATCTGCAGTGACTCCAGGCATCCGGAACAAGGCACATCGTCCACTTATGATGTGCTCAGCGGTTTGAGCTTCTCCAGAACTGCATGGACACCAAGGATCCGACGCCAGCTTCCATTAGTATAGCCATCAGTCCCGTAACCAGCTTGCGACCCTAGGGGGAGCAAAGAGTTTTCTGAGATGTACCCAAATTTTTTCAACTATGTCCAATAGTTTTAAGCCATGTCCAACACATTTTTCTAAATAGTTTTAAGCCATGTCCAATATGAGCGTCGGAAGGAATTTTCCAGGGGAGGCAATAGTTGATTTTTTCAGGAGCGGCCTTAAAGATTTTCATCAGAGTAGGAGCAAAAGTGGTGAAATTTCATTTCACCAACTCGAAACTAAGAACACACTCTTTTTCCGCTAAAAATTTAATAGGAAAATATCAATTTTCAAAATCCGCAGGGAGACGTGCTCCTCCTGCCGGCACCTTCCGACGCCCATGAATTGGACACATAGTGGGAGTCAAGGAAGCAGCATTTACGTGGTGACTCCTGTTTCTTACCAATGCTTCCACCTGATTTAACTGCAATTGTGATTGAAAATGCCATCTCAGCAAGTACTGTATAGCTAGTCCACGGCGCGCTTCTGATCAATAAGTTTAGTTTACTCTTTCAAAAAAGGTTTAAGTTTTCTGTTAAAATCAATCTTTTGTGGTTGGTGGAGATTTGTCAAGAATTCGAACAAAAGCATGTTGGAAATGGGTGATAAAAAATCTAAATTTTGAATTTCTCTTCAGCTTCGCTATGGGCAAGGCATGTATCGTATTGGAAAACACGATCATTGTGTAAACATTCACATGAAGACGTACCGCAGCAGTATTTGATTTCTAATCAGGAGTGAAAGAAAATAAAACTTCATTTTTAGCTGTCAATTGGGTATGCAAAACACTATGACCGCCGTTCTCTCCAGAGACTTTGAAAACCTTAATATTTTTGTGTTTTCGCAGATTAGTGTCCTACTTGTATTTATTCTAATGAGAAACTTTATAGCGCATATTTTTTCATGGTCTCTGGCTTGTGCGTCCTCCATCGATTGCAAGCAAGGTATGATCAACCAATTGGTATAGTAGGCCATTAGCCTAGGACCCATGGCTAGATGGAGGTCCACTGATATTAGTTAGCCAATACACAGTATATACGAATATACATACACTTGGCACTGCAGGTTCGTTAGCATCAATTGAATTTGAAGCTGGCGTGAAATCCATGCAGCAAGTACAGCCAGTGTGGTGAAAGTAACTTCGAAACAAATCTCTTGATTTTGTGCTGCACTGAAAATCAGTGCTAAATTCGTGACTTGCGGAAAGAATTGATCACGTCCTTTTGAAACGATTTACGCAAGACCGATAAGAATTCGTCTGCGGTGACGTACGCGCTATGTTAACGCGACTGCTGGTATCATGTAAAAGCTATTTTTGTAAAGTAGGTGCGTAGATGGCTTCAGCAAGGTGGACTTACACCAGGATGTTTTTCGCAGAAAGGTGTTAGTGAAAATAATTCGACCTAATACTTGAACATGACATTACAGGCCCTAGTAGGAAAAATGAGTGCAGATGTCCAACCGAAATGCCTCACAGTGCGAAAATTATATCACTACCTTCATGTGAGTCGCACATTGAATGACTTACTTTCATTTTAGCTAACCAAAGTTTAGTTTAAAGCAACTGAAAACATTTGAATGCTAACTGCAATGATAAAGGCTGTATGTCACTTTTACTCACTCCCAAACTGTGATGCCATAGGCAAGTTTAGTGCTAATAGAACAACAAGGGTATAGTTAGAAATTAGTTTAGTGCAGAGGAACACATGAGTGGAATCAGAATCAGTTTTGCACCGAGGTATCAGTGGACACGTGGAAACCTACCAGTGCGTAGTACATGATGAACAGGAACCAAAGACCATTGCATGGAAAATGTCGAATTTAAGATTAGCAAAAAAAGACGAATTGTCATAGTATTGTACGTAGTAACGTACACAATAATGTGAAAATGTTATTAGGCCGCACAAAACCTTCGACTAGGCCGCATGCGTCTTGTGGCCCGCGGGTTGGACATAGCTGGCTTGAGATACTTCGCATTTCCATGAAATTCACCCAGGCTGTGACTGCCTCCAAACAAGTGGTGTGATTGTTTTCAGATAAGTTGCAGTATTTTCAATGCTCAGTACAGTTAGTACGAGCCCCACAAAAATATAACCATTTTATTTTCTGGCTGTTGACTTTATCTCACTTTCTTTTTTCTCCCTCTCTCTCGTATGCATCTCTGTTTCTCACGTTCTCTCTTTTCTCTCTCTCTCTCTTATTTATCTCTGTTTCTCACTTTCTCTCTTTTTTTATCTCACTTTCTCTCTTTTCTCTCTCTGTATCTTGTGTATCTCTGTTTCCCGCAACGCAGCAGCTTAACATTGATGTTGCAAACGTTCTAACGCTTTTAGCGAGAATAAAATCAATGAAGAACACAAGCGTAGTTCAATAATGGCTGCAGACCTGGATGCATTATAGCAACAAGAGCACTACATTTTGTAAGAAAGTGACGAAACACAATCAACGAAGACAAAAGTTTTCATGCAGTTTGCTGGTTGGTTGTTGCATACACGTAAGCGTATATCGCTTGTTTGCGCTTCATATGCTACAGTAGCGCAAAATACAATCATAAAGTGGAAATTTTGAATCAACAATGACTGTTGCCATATTCCGCGGCGTGCTCTTTCATTCGACAATAGATGCACGTCCTGTATGTCAAGTAAATGAAAATCGTCAAAAGCGATGCGGACCATGTTATGAGGCCGACTATCAGTAAAACTGTTGATGCAAAAACAGCTTCTTTTCTGCCTTGACTTTCGGTCATTTTTCCCACCAGATCCAGCCTGAAAAAAAACGAAATACAAACCACTAAAGATTTGTTTTTGTTGGTGCTTTGTAAAAAACAGTAACAATTTTTACGACGTTCACCAGCTTCGAAAATATTTTAAGGCAAAATTTCACGTCACTACCTATCAAAAACGCAACATCGCAATAAAACAAGAAGAAAATTCCCATATTTGTGTGTGATTTTGAAAAACATTGGACAATAAAGGAATCGGAGTAGATGCTATAAACTGGATGAAATTTGCATATATTTGGATGAATACATTTTCCAGCATTATATAACAGTGGTGATCCGGTGCGTCAAAAGCACATGAACGACAAAAACGATTTGACGACTGACACCAAGGTCTTCCTAACAAGCCGTTTATCGTTTTCACTTTGTCTAGTTACGCTAGTCTCGAAATTTTGCTCAATCGATGTGGCTGAATTGACAGAACTGTTGTACACAACGTCGTGTTATCATCTAGCGGCAACAAAAATTCACCTGAACACGGCTACGGCGGGCGTGATGACAAGAAGAGCGGAAACGGTGACGCAGAAAATGAACGATAGGATGCTCAAGCCCAAGCGCAACAAATACCACCAAATTGCGACGTGTCCGTGGTTGCCCCACAACCTCCTGACAAACACCTGAGCAAATTCTGTACAATAAATCGGATGCAAGGACGAACTTCTTGTTTAAGTAACCACGGAGTTTAAGCGAATGAAGAAATGAAAGCGCATTTTTATTTTTTATTCAACAAAATACATGTAAGTTGTGTCCCTGTCTTAGATTTGCTGCTCTTTCAAACGGTCGGCTTAACAGGTCACATTGACGAAAGTAAGGATACTCCTTATAACTTAGTGTTATTTTTTGAAAGAAAATGCAGATTGATCATAGCACAAGCTAGAATCAATGTTTAGAACAGCTATGTCTAACCCGCCGCCCGCGGGCCTCATGTGGCCCAGTCGAAGGTTTTGTGCGGCACAGTTTAGGTTTTCGCTGTTGTACAAGTAGCTTTTGATTTTGATAATAATCTTAAATTTGACATTTTTCATTCAGGTGGTCTTCAGTGTCACTTTGTTACGGCTGTACTGCGTGCTGGGCGATTTCTATATAACTACTGATTCCTTGGCGCAAAACGTTTCACTAGTTTTCTGATTTCTGCCTCTGTTCCATTGGCACTAAACTTGCCTATGAAATCACACTTACGGAGTGGTTAAAGGTGCCCAACAGTCCTTACCATTGCAGTTAGGATTCAGACGCTTTCAGTACATTAGCTTAAACTAAATTAGGGTTTGCTAAGAACAAAGTGATTCGTTCAATGTGCGGCACTCATTAATATGTCAGTCAGTGTGCGGCCCTGGTTAAGATAGTGAAATAATTTTTGGCCATAATTTTTGGCTCAGTAAGCAATTTCGGTTGGACATAACTGGTTTGGAAGAAGCGCCATATATGGTTGTGTTATGAAAATAACCGTTTTCCGTTACGCAAAAGCTTTTACATTAATAGTGGATGTCAATGAAAAATAAAGGTGTCAGTCAAAAAATTGACAATAACATACTGAGGTAAACACCGACCATTCAAACAGAAACTACAAACGCAGTTTTGATTTTTTGAAAAGCTAATCCAAAGTTAGTAAATAAAAATCCAAACTTACCACAAATAAGACACACCCCCCAGCTCCTCCATCAAGTATTTTGGCTGCCAAAGCAACCAGCAGACAAACATTAACGCTTTCGCTCATCCAGGAAGCAAAATCTGCGCCTTTACAGTGAGAATTAGCAGCGCAGGACCAGCACCTGCTCAAAAAAGAAATGTATGATCCAGAGTACTCTGATGTGTTTTGTATCTTACGTGATAGCAAAGTGCTCTGTCCATGGCCGGTCATATGCCTAAAATATGTTAAACAAGCTGTCAAAGAAGCAAATAATGCAATTGAATAAATGCCTCTAGCATTGAAGGTATTTTGAATTGTTCTTGAAAGTGTTATGTATGAAAGTGGTTGCAATTATTGCAAGTACTTACATTCAGGGCAGTGGAGCCGTGGCCAAGCAATTTTGGATGGCTGGAGCCGGAGCATGTAATGTGAGTTCCGGTTCCACAGACCTAATTTTTGGGGCAAGCGAGTTGTACAAATAACAGTGTTTTTACGTCTTTAATGAATCAAATCGTTCTAGAGCCGGAACCAAAAATTTAGATACCTGGAGCCGGAGCCGGATCCTGAAACTGAGTTACGGCTCCACAATCCTGCTTACATCTTTTTATTGAACTCACTTGAAAGAAAGAGCACTGGGGCAATTCCCCTGCATGACACTCAGTCCAAAGTCATGTTCGCGTTTGTATTTTAGATAGTGAGATTTTTGACCTCACTGAGCAACAATAGCAGTTGTAAGCAACTGACGCGCTAGTCTTCGCTGCGTTACCAGGGGAGACGTCCACAGGAGCTTTCCAAAAGACAAGATAATTCAAAGATGTTGTTACACTGTTACAGTGTTTGCGGGTTGAGGTACAGAAGGGCGGTATTGGTAGAATGTTCTCGAAATTATCTTAGGGTCCTCGATTGAGGACTGTCTAAGACAAATGTATAGACGCCTACCTAGAGAAACGTGTAGGATATTGAGAAAAAAGCAAGCAAAAAAGCAACTGCAATCAGACTAAAACGTGATTGACGAGATTGTAAACGCTTCATGCAATGAAGCTTGCTTGGATGTTTTCGCAAATAATGCAGCAAAAATGCGCCCTTACTCGAATCCGAAGTCTCCCAGGTGAAACGATGCCGAGTGTATGCTCAATGCACCTGTCACTAGTTGAAGAGGCATGACCGCCATATTGATGACGTAAGCCGACATGAAGTGGTTGTGCCAAGTAACAACCACAACAAGCCTGCAAAAAGAACAATCATAAAAAACTGTTTTTCTAAATTTGTTGTAAGCAATCAAAGCAGCGTTGTTTAACGCACGCAATGCTGTAATAACTGTCGTTAACTAACGTTAGCAAGGTTGCTAACTGAACAAGTTTTTTTCACAACAAAATTAAAAAACCAACAGGTGATTGCAGAAAGCGTTGAAAGCATCATGAATGAGTTCAAATCTACATACATAATAGGGACGTATTCGGCGGATAACTGACCTTGTAAGTATGGACAGCAGGAGACTAGGGAACGAGCCAATTATGAAAACAGGCTCAAATATTTCCGCAGTAATGTGACGATGCGCCTTCAGCTTTTCAAAAGCTTCAGGTTGCTTCATGTATTCTAGGATGGCGGAAATGTTGCTACATATCGAATGTGACGGATCTAAAAACCAGTTCAGTGGGTAACCATCACTGCAGAATAAGCTGAACGATGATAAGCCAATTGAATGAAGACACAAAAAGTACTTGATGTGGTTGAACAACGACAAAACAGAGAGATTTGAAGATCTGAATAAGATGTTATATAGTTGGATGACTGTAAAGACCGACATAACGATGCCAACAGATGTAGATAGTTACTTTTCATCAAGTTTAAATTGTTTCCTAGGTATATTTGAATAAATAGTTGTCTGATGTTGCAGAAGCTCATCTAACCTCAGGTTTTTGACTCTGTGAAGAGATTAAGATACTGAATTGAAACACAATAATTTTTTACACGTAACTAGTCACCAAGCTTAAAAATACAACTCTGAAAAAGTTTCATGGAGAAGTAATACAATTAAGTGGTTATCATTAAGCTATGTTTATTTAACGCGATGCTGTCCCGAGCCCCTCTATGAACGCAACTTCACAATTCGTTGCTCCACAAAAACGAATCTTCATTCTAGTTTCGGATTTATTAAGCTAGTTTTGTGTTTGAGTTGAGCTTATGAAACCAATACATGAGTAATCGGATGATTAGCACTGGGATTGTGTTTGACAAATAGTTATCAGCATTGTTTCCAAGCATACAGAATCAGTAAAACACTCATGCTCGGCTTTTGAGTTCCTCATACCCATTAGGATATGTAATGCATTCATATCCTTTCACTAAAAACAGACATTCTATACCCGATCGGTGCAAATGAGCAGGCAAACGAACAAACGTCCTTTTTCAAGAAAACTGTAAGGTTTTGATCTTACTTTTGTTTGTTTCCAATCTATCACGAGCGACTATCAAGATATATGATGCAAACATCAGAAAAAAGGTTACACGTCGTACGACTACTGTGTACAATCAGTTTCTGTTAATGAATGATTTCGATGTGCTCCACTGAATCAATATCAACACACACTAAATACGCATGTTGACTCAGTTGAGCATAATCCATACGAATTTAGCGTGAAATGAATTACGACTTACAAGACAACGGATTCGAGCATTTCTTAATATGAACCGTTAATAATTAACAGTCTTAGCTCAACTGTTGTAAAAGTAAAAACGACACCAACGTTTCAGCCAACTAACAGCAGACTTTCATCAGGGCAAATGGCGACTCCAGCAGGGAAGCATTGAAATCAACTAAACGCGCGTAATTGGATGACGTGGTGACAACACTGATTACGTTGAAGAGGCACAGTAGATAAGGGAGAACAGATAAAGCAGAATAAAATAACAGTAAAGTAGAAATAAGATACTGTACAATGTAAAATAGGGATAAAATAACAGCAATAAAAACAAACTGTGCGTTGAGTCTAAAAAACAAATCAAAAAATAATCTCATATCAAGTCAGTCACAGCCAAATGTCGCTTTGTAGATATTTGGGAAAAGGTCTGAACTTTTTTCGTTAATGACGTTGGGCGTGGAATTAATAAAAAATGATTCAATGAAACGTCTTTTTCTAAAATCGTTCTCAAAAGCAACAATCTGAGTTTCTGACCAGTTCATTCGATGATCCAATTCTAATATATGTTTAGCAAGGGCACTTTTTCTGGGTGAAAGTGTTTTAAATATCCTTCCACTAAAAACAGACATTCTACACCCAATGCAACATGTTTAATGAACCGTTAATGTAGAGGTACATTTTTTATTGCCGACCCTGGAAGTTTCTTATCTGAACTTGGATCATAAGTACTAACGCCTTTCCTGGAAATAAAAGATTAGTACTTTACACCACGCGCAGGAGCAGCATGGCCAAAGTTTACTAAATCTTCAGCACACTTTTCAAGCGGTCAAAATTAAGCTTAGAATGCAACAACTGTTGCGTTTATCAATAACTAACTTCTGCCATTTTTGTGCAAAAAGCTGCCTTACATGAAAAGGCTTCACTGTGGAAAAAACAGTGACAGGTACTTAGCTGCGTAACTTCCGCTTGCTGGAGCTACTGTAACACCAGATACATGCTACCAAAGCACACTAATTAATTTAAGGTTTTCAGCAAACTGCGCTGTTGCACGCAGCTCTGAATTAACATTATCACGGAATTGCTCTCTATTGCTATACGTATGCTAATTATTTTTTAGTCGTACTGCAGGTCTCTGTTTGAAGCTGTTGACCTTATTCTATTGGTTCATTCTGTCTACTGCAGATGCAATCTATCGTAAATGCGATGTGGCACTTAGACATCAAAACTTCGCAGATCGTGGCGGCAAGCATATGCAGGATCCAGGAAAGTTGCAGCGAATGAACGTTCCATGCAGTGTTGCGTTTAATCCTGCATAGAAGCCTTTGTTTAGTGACGAACTCTGATAATGCCTATGTGTGGTCAACAGCATTTCTGAAATGAGATTTCAAAATTACTCTGGTAATGACTACACGGTCAAAAACAATTCTGAAACGAGATTGCAAACTTACTTGCGATTTTCGGCAGATATCGTGGTTGAATAACCTTGAAAAATTTTGTGACATAATTTTTCCTTTGACCCCCTAGCCAGATGTTTTTCTATATTGTTGCACCTACTTATGAGCGCTGTGGTCACCAACTTTGTGCAGAGTGCAAGACGTGCGAATTTCAGTTGTCTATCAGTCCATCTGGCAGTAACAACACATAGAAATGTTTGCATACGAATGTCTCAGGCATCTACGCATTTGACTCTCAGGAGTACATTGCAAACCAAATGCAACTAAGATCAATGTGGTTCAATTGGTGAAGTGGACGATTAAAACAAGCTCTGCTTGACCAGGGATCGTGGGCAGGGAGTTGGGTAGCGCTTGGTGCAGACTTGTTTGTGCGATATTGCACATTCTATATTTTGTTGTTGGTTTACTTCAACCAAACTTTTGCGAAAAACATGCGTCGTTACGCATTGACACGTTTCGTTATATTTTGGTTGCAGCGATAAAAAACAATCTTCATCAAGGTTTCGTTAAATCGGCAAAACTCTTGTTTATTTTGGCAAAAATATGTAATGTAGTGTGTGCATCTATAATTCTTTAGTTTTTTCAATGTAGAAAGTTTACAAACATGGAAATTAAACTGCAAGACATAGCTCTACAGTAAGAGTGCATTAGGGTATGCATGTTAAACACGTAATATTCACTATTTTTGCTGAACTTTATACGAATCTCCGGTCTTCAGAACGTGAACTCTGTTTGCAATCCTCCGTTTGTGATGCAAATGATCATTTTATAAATTTGGGATGTTACAAAAAGACAAATGAAAAGATGTGAGAACTGCACGTTCATACGTCGCAAAGAAATTAAGACCCGCCGAAACATATAGTGCATGTCGTTTTTGCAAACTAGGACGGACGCAATTTAACAAGTGAAACTTTCAATCAACGGTCACAGCAAGATGAGTGTGCCGTGCATTAAGAGGAAGTGTGAAAATTTTTCGATTTGCTACGAAAACGTCTTGAGCGCATTTCTATCTGTCAGCTTCGCAACCCATACTTTTCCCTATTTCCTACAGTCATGCCAATTTTCCGGGACAATCAAGCAACAAACTAGGACCGGGGCTGTCCCGTTCAAACCGGCACCAAAATTGGGGCTTTCTCGACCGAACAGGCATGTATTGCCACTAGGGTGGGCCGAAAAAAAATCTTGAAAAAAAGGGGGTCTTAATTCCTGGAAAACTGCACAAAAACAGGTTTTAAAATGAATTTCTGATGACAAAGGTCACCAAAAGGTCAACATTCATAAAACTGGTGTAACCGCTGTAATGAATTGTCTGTTGTCCTTAAACTGACCCATGCTGCATCAAACACTGCTTTTGATTTCGTGTTTATCGCATTCTAGGTTGACTATTGGTCTGCTACTTTATCTGTGTATTGCATAAGAGCAAAATCTTATTAAAATGAAGATTTTGTGATAGATTTCCTCTACAATGGACTGCTTTTTTGTGTTTTGCAGGATGCGTGTAGTTATTTCTTAGAGAGAAT
>Ga0210059_1001656_pt1 | contig 33945 bp, 19 predicted proteins | sample Ectturendosymbi2_FD_188042 | JGI IMG/M metagenome (GOLD analysis project Ga0210059, IMG submission 188042) | Ecteinascidia turbinata endosymbiont from Florida, USA - Sample 2 (SPAdes) (version 2) | ecosystem: Host-associated > Tunicates > Ascidians > Unclassified | place: Key West, Florida... | reverse complement strand
GGCCGTCATGCTTCTATCGTGACGTCACGTGCCATCACCATTGGCGCGTATCCAGCTGAGTCATGTGACTACGTATGCTTCGCGCCACTACGTCACTACCGAAACAGCCTTTTGCGTTTTTTCCTTTTTGACAGCGCTTTTCTCCTGATTAACCAATAAGAACCTGCAGCAAGATCACTGCAGTTCTATTGCTATGCACTGAAGATGATAACAGTTGTTATCGAAACGTTTGCAAGATGTCAGTTGTATCGTTTGCTTTGGCCGTAGTATTTATTATACTCTATCTTTTTTTAAGTATATTTGAGAGCTCATTAATCATTACACAACTGTATGGTGGCCCACTTCTCATTTTGTGGTGATGGGAACAAGTTACACGCACCACTTGCAACTTTTCTCTAAGAAAAACTTGTTTAACGAAAAAGTTGCAAAAGAACCAAAGAGTAGCCAAATAGCCAAATAAAAATTTTGGAGCCAACTCCTTCTGAAAAGAGCCAAATTTCTGGTTTTTGGCTCCAAAAGAGCCAATCTGGCAACCCTGATTTTAGTTGCGGATATCAAATGACGTACCGGAGTCGCGAAAACGATTATTTTGCAATAAGCAATGGCACCACAAAGATAATAAAAATAATATTTCTTGCTAGTCTAGGCAGAATTTCGGCCACTTTAGTATCGTTCTCACACCAAGGTTGTTCCATTCTTCGTAACAACTTCCAGTGAAACCAAAAAATAGACTTCGAAAATTGTGAAAATAGACAAATTTGAAACAGTGCGTGTTTGGAAGAAGGTTATTTTAAATTGCACGGAGAAAACATTTTGTGCATCTTTACCTTTATTATTGCATGATGAGGTTTTATCCACTTTGGTTACGTTATCACACATCCGTCAACGATATCCGCACTGAAGGACATCCTTCTTAACATGCTCTCAAAATGGGCACTGTTTTGTAAAAATGATGTCCAGCATGTTCGTAATAGTAATACCATGCTACAATATAGGCAGTGTCTAAGTGACCAAAGCCGATTTTCATGGTTGTATGACTAAAGAAACTATCTCAGGTTGTCACCAGACTCACCACCCGCATGACCACATGTGCATTGTGTGTTAGTGCAAATCGTAGCCAATCACGATGCAGTGATTTGTGGCAAGGTGACTCGTCTCGAGAACCACTCTTGCGAGTCTCGGTCTCGAAGGTTTCACGTCTCGTCTCGGTCTCGCTCGAAGGCAGTGGCATAGCGTGGCTAAGTGCCGCCCGAAACCGACCATAAAGTGCCACCCTTTCCACTTCTCAAATTTGCTTACAAGAATTCAAAATGAAAGAAGATAATGCTTCGTGCTTATTTAAGATTAAGGAATAATCAAACATGCACAAACTGAAATGAGTCTTGATTTTCGATTATGAGTCTTGCTTCTTCTGGTTGTCACCACCTGTCTCATCATTGCTATTCCTATTTTTTCTGCTTTCTAGTTTCTATACATATGCATATATGAACCTGGCACAAATTGTCAAATTTTCTTCTCTGTTGGCTTTTAGGCTCCTGATAAGCCGCAGCACTTGGCTTAATCGTTTAGTTTACTCCAGGGTGTCTCAACCTGTGGGCCACCAAATAATTTTTGACGAGTCACGGCCAGGTAGCCTATTATTGAAATTGAGTACGTTTGACAAGTCGAATGTTGCAGTTGATTGCATCGCCTTGAACCACTGAGGCAAGCACAAGCAAAAGATGGTAGTTCGGGGCATTAACTGACAGGAAAGCAACCAGCAGCAACAGAGTTCCCTCGACGAGTTCACTCTACTACTACTAGGGTGCACTGTCATTATATATGCTATATATAGGGATAAGTGAATTACGATAATTCACTTGTGGTGACTATCACAGTGAACTGTTACTCATGGGCACCATCTAGCGGTGACCATTTATTTACATGTGGCGCCATCTCCAGGCCGCCACACGAACCTTAGGTAATTCAGGAGCTGCACACGACATAATACGATCACTTTCGTCATTATGCGTTAGAAATTATTGCTACACGAAAATGTCCTCATTGCCTACCACGTTGTGCACAGTATCCAGTTATTGAAGGGACTTTTGAGGTAGATAAGCAGACTTGTTGCCATGAAAACGAAATCTAGAAACAAGCTTAATGTGGAAGATGGTTCAATCCATGATTCTATGCATCATCATGTACTGAGCCTCGAATATCTATGTTTTCTAACAGGGCCGCAACCAGCTGATATTTTCTGGGTGGAGCAAAATGATTGTAAGTTGATATTGTACCTAACAACTAAATATGTTTTTGAAAATCTCGGAGGGGGTGATTTTTCGGTAGTCCCCCTGGTTGCTGTCAGTGGCGTATCTAGGATACGGCAGGCAAGGCCACGGACCGAGTTTGCTAAAAAACTTTGGGAGGGACAAACCTTATTGTTTGAGTTTCGATGACGTCACCATGGTCACTCAACTGTAGTTCGACCTTTTTGTAAAATTGGCCAAATTGGGTACATTATGGAATTGATACCTGGCTACGCCCATCGTGGTGGTATAGAAAATACTGTAACAAGTATACAATGGTGCTATATCTAGATATTCATCACTTCGCACTGAATTTAATATGAAAACACATTACTTCTGAGAGCTTAAATAGACACAGTTATGCTCAACAACTGTGATAATCAATTCAAATTTGGTCAGATTCGATAAATAAAATATACTGCTGCTAATAATCACCACATAAATCAAATGAAAAACAAACCACAAGATGTTTTGGTAAATATCAGCAGTGCAACCAGGCGCGTAGCCAGCAATTTTATTAGGGCTGGGGTAAACAACAACCGAGTTTCAACAATTTTAAATATTTTTAATGCTCCTTGTTTTTAAAGCATCATCCATGAAACGTGCTTGTTTTTGACGTTTTCTCCTGAACAATTGTGTTCAGATTTAAGCCGACAACCAAGAAGTTTGCTTTCATTGAATTGACAAGTTTTTTAATTTTGACAGTAAAGTTCCAAACTTCTACTTTGGATCCATGCCACCATTTGCTCATGAACCTTTCTTGCAAAAGCGCTAGTAAACCTCTCAATGCCCAATGTTGCACAGCAAGAAGTCATCGCGGCCGCCATTACGATTGCGCTTATACTGTATTTACACGCTTCGGATCTACACCAACACAACACGCTCAACCGAAGCCGAACAGCGACTTTGATCTGAGACATTGACATCCGAAGTAGGTCTTCCACAAAACGTTCGTGGATATAAGAAGAGGATCCCGTTGTCGTCTAATTTTTGAGCAAATAATTCACGTCTGTAGTTGATAACCGTATGCGCTAGAGTTATTCAACGCGTTTGAAAAATTTTTGGATTTTTGATAATCTGTAAGATCTTTTGGATATGTTCAACTTATTCCGTAAAACGTTTGTAGCTACTTCAGACTTACTTCATTTACAGTGTTTGATGAGACTTTGCTAAATTTAACTGACTTCATTGAAATATAAGATGGAATTAAACTGTAAACGCAATAGAAAAAACAGTAGTAAAAAAATTTATTGACAACGCTCAGCTGCAGGTAAAGATAGTTTAGCACTGCACGTAATTTATTTGTACAAATCACGGGCTTCTTGAAAACAAAATCACTTATCTGCGGAATTTAAAGCCCTAATGGGAAAAAATTCAAATTTAATTACATTTTAGTCACATGCGCCTTGCCAACAAGACAGATTGGAAGCTCAAGGATGGATATTAGGGAAGGACGAGGCAGTCGCCTCGGGCCCCTCTTTTTCAGAGATACTATGCTCCCCCTTGAGAGTTGTGCACCACTGTTTAGTTAAAAAGGTTATGTACCCTCTTGGAGCCACATTCAAAGAAGCTCTGAAGCAAGTCATATGTTTTTCAAAATAAAGCAAAAATTATGGGAAAATGTATGTGCCATAGGAGGCAGCTTTCAATTGTGAAGCTGGAAACCTTTACAAAATTTTGTTCCTTTCGTTTGTGTCTTATGCTCTTGAATTTGGTTCATAAATTGAAATGTGAAACAAATTTTACTCTTTTATCCACGTAATCCCACATCTACCTTTCACAATGGCGATGTTTTGGGGCCCTTTTCTGAGAGCTTTTCCCTAAATTTTATTATGCACCCCTGTGCAAGTTATCTCAGCATCTGAAAGTAATGGCAGTGTCAATTCCCTCAACCCTTGCAAAATGAAAAGCATCTTACTACCTACGTTAGATTTTGCTGCTGACTCCAGTAGCGGACACAGGCTAATTTGGTGAGGGGGATATGCGATGTCGATTTGCAATGAACCCCCAATGCTTCACAGGACCGTATTGCGTAAATCAATCACTTTCGCATACGTACATTTAAGTGGAAACAAGTCTAAGCTTTGTTTACTGTAGAAGCATGAGTTATAAAACTGGTCAAACTTTAACACTGCACCGCTGCGGAACCAACAAGCAATGTGGCACATAACAACGATCTGGTATAGTCACTGGCTTCGGGGCGCAGGTACATCGAGGACTCGAAATAAAAAGTTTACGTGGAGACATAATACTTATCCTCATTGTAGGTTACGTTTGTTACAGCACAATTACCGGTGGCAGTAGCCAGCATAGTGCAATAGCGCTGTTTAACTTGTATATTTAACTTGTATAATTATGCAATCTTATCAAAATGCGAACAATATGCATATTTCATTCAAATAGCTCCTTGTTTTCGGTGCAGTTCCCATTGCTTTGGAATGTTGCAAGTGCGCGAGAATGAGATTTCACTGCGCAAAAGTTCTTGTGGTCCTGAGTATTTACGCGGCTTACGCCCCTTAGAGGAAACATTGCTGACGATGCAATACAAATGGACGTTCACAAAACGCTCTATCCTTTCTACACGACAAAGAAAATGCCGCGTGTTACGGTGACAATCACAAAAAATGCTTCGTTGACACCAATAGCCAGGTATATTGGTATTACGACAATTTACGCAGTAGGCTATCTGCAGATTTTCAACGCAGGGCATTTCTTTTCAAGTAAGCATTGTCATGATCTGTAAAGAAAGAAGCATTGGATTGCCATGGTTTTCAACGAAACCACAAATTATGACTTTATTTTACTTAGCAAGCAAGGCCGCACCCAGCTGATATATACAACCGAACATGTTTTTGAAAATTTCGGGGGGAATTGCCCGGTTGCTCTCCCCCTAATTGCGGTATCAGCTGGCAAGACTTGTCAGTATCACTTAGAACAGTGGTTCTCAAACTTTCATGAGCCGTGGCCCCTTTCAAAATACTCTCAACAGTTGTGACCCCTGCTCATCAATAAAAATACCTAGTTTTAGTCTCTGCCTCTGCTCGTGGCCCCTGCTCGGCCTCTGCACGTGGCCCCCAAAAAACCGCTCCGTGGTTCCCAAAGGAGGACGAGGGCCCCGTTTGAGAAACCATGACTTTGAAACAAGAGCTGCAAACGTCTGGGATCTCGTCCAAAGCGATCAATAAAACCTTGCTACACAAACCGGACAACTAAGTACAGTTGTATGTTGACACAACTACGGACAAACTTACTACAATGAGAGCACCACGCAGGTGTTGCAAAATTGACTAGATTAATTATGAAAACTCGCCACAGCAAATATAGCATTGCACTCAGTATTCACTCAGATGTCAGAACTAAAACTTAACGATTAAGACGTATTCCCACAAGCTTGCCTAGATGTATTCTAACAAGCTACGTAATTTTATATTGCATGAAAAGAAGCCTGCATAAGAGTAGTTTGACACTCAGGCACATTGGTCACACTCGCGCTAACAATGGATTTTTCAAACTTATGGAAGCATTGCTATATACTCACCATGCTTCTTTTCACAAAGTATAAATGTACGTGGCTTACCGTCATCAGCATGTCACTGGCTCGCTGTATTACCCACCAAAAGTCTGCGTTGAACAGTCTCATGCAACAAAACGCCTGCTACCGTCATATAAAGTGAACCTTTGCAGATTTGTTGCCACGTTATTGTTACACAACAAAGACTAACAGTAGAACAATCCGCTCCCGACTATCGCAACCCGCCGCTGCAGGCAAAGGAAAGGGATGAGTGAACTGAAAGCTCATCACTGCATGACACTAACTGCGAACCTCACTCTTGTACAGTGTGAGTTTCATACAGGCAAAGAAACTGTCATTGCAAGAATCAAATCAATTAATCGGAATTAAGATGCCGGTTTCAGGTTTTTCCAGAAATATTTGGTTCTTAATCCCAATTTCCAGGCGGGGATCAAATTGCCGTTTTGTCCCCCCTGCGGATGCCCATGCGATCATTGACTATTTTATATCAGGTTCCATAAACAAGAGCAGCTCATCTAATGAAACGAAGAAACGTTTTCGACTAATTGTTAGCATAAGTTAATTTTTAGCATTTTAGCGAGTAATGTGCATAAGTGCAAAAATATTTCGGCGATGATTTTCAATGAAATTAAGTGTCATGTCAACACCTGTCTGGTGGGGGGGATGCATCCCCTGCATCCCCCCCTTGTGACCGCGCCTGGCTGACTCTCTTCGTTGCAGTAATTTGATTTCAAATAATTTACTGTGGGATAGGGTGGCAATTAATGTCAGATGAAAGTTGAAACACTGAGCTTATGTACAGCACATCGGAGTCTAATATCTTGAAAATATCGATTTTTTACTCGCCGGCAAGATAAATGGAAATCATTGATGGAAACGTTAAGGCTCCACATAATTGTGATTGAAGCGTCACAATACATGTCATCACAAATAAATCTCTAGAATGAATGCTATTGTTTCTGAACAGTTACTATGGAGCAATGAAGAAGACTTTGAAATTGAATCGCTTCTTAGCCAAAGTTTGAGCTTCAAGACATATACAATTTATCTCACCGCCATATTCACGCATGTAGTTTTAAAACTGTGCCAAAACAAAAACCTACGATATTGATTTAAGGCTACGCTGACACTGTATACAAGGATAGGTTATATTTGTAACACCCACGGTTATCACAAAGGAATTTGCGCTGGTCTTGAAATGAAGCTTACATGACCTTTAGGTGGAATACAGCAAGTTGGTGCGCCAAAAATAGCTGCGAAAAGCTTTACTCCAATTGTTTTTACTTGCGGTCATTGATTATGATTACAAAAGGTCAGATACAAGTTTGTGTTCGACTAAAAACTGAAGTAGGATAGGTTCCATGAGGCAGTTTCGTTGATTTGCACTGAAGTATTTCTTTGGCTTACGCTTCAAATATTTTGTTAGCCTGAAAACATTGGAATTGGAGGTGGCATTGCCCGGTTGTCCCCCATAGCTACGCGCCTGGTGGCAACCGTATTCTGATGGCAGGCTACAGACCAGCGCAGGAATTCTTGATTGAGCGAAGTTCATGTGTACACCGATTCGGTAATTCATATTAACTAACACAATTTTTAACAATCGTGAGAAATCAGTTTACATAGGAAATCTGCACACTGTGTTTACAGATAATCCAGTGATAATGCTCATTTTTCTCATTTATTCCATGATTTTATGCTGGGGATACGTTTCCAACAGTAATGTAACCATGAAATTTGCACAAATACATTACTCTTTATCACAAAATGTTGGGGGGTCAAAAGATATTATGTCCCCCCCTGTCCAAAAGTTGTGGGGGAGATGTCCCCCCGTCCCCCATAAACTCGGTCCCTGGGCAAGGCACGTGCCATGGCGTCACTTTGACGGGGGCGCAAACATTGCTTGGTGAAAATTGAAAATCTTATTTACAGTTTCTTGATCTTGAACCTCTATTTTGCGCCCCCCAGCCATTAACTGCAATACTGCATCAACACAGTGCTGGGGTTGCCAGATGCGTTTTGTAAAATCACCGGCCATTTTGATTTGTCAACAGTGCCAGATCTAAGCTGTGTCCTAATTCGTAAGCGGCACAGGGAAAACAGAGAGACAATCACTTTTGCCCGTATTTTTGCTGGCTAGTTACATTTCGGTGTGTGTGTGACGTAACAATCGCACGAAGGATTGCGTCAATAGCAGCAAATAAGCTTCACTGAAAGAACTGTTCTGGCAAGATTCACTACTAGAGTCAATGTAGTTTGAGAAATTCTGCGTTAGTTCTTTTTTGAAGTTACGGGAAATTATTTATTTTCAAAATACCGGCCTCTGCTAAATTAGCAGTAAAATACCGGCCAGGCCGGTGAAATACCGGCCATCTGGCAACCCTACACAGTGCCCGTATCTAATGCAGTGCAATTTGCGCCAGAACCATCAAGTAGCCTACCATGACAAAACTATGGTATTGTGACACAACACGAACAGTCAGACATTGTGACAGAACAAGAATCCTCGCTTGCCGTATCTACAACCTCGTCCTTCTCACGCTATAAAAAAGGCGAATTCAGTCTGTCCTGCTGAATTCAGTGAAGATATTTGTCAGAATCTGATGGTTGAGACGAGTTGCTAGCTGTGAGAATCTGACTGTTACGCTTACGCAAATCATTGCTTTTAAGCTTTAACAGATTCACAAATTAGTGCCGCCCTAATAAAAATGCCGCCGGGGCGAAGCGCCCTCCTTTAGCTGCGCTACTGATTTCAGATGCTACTGTTGAGCACAGATAAGAAAAAAGAGATGTGAAACTTAACGTAAGCCATGTATTTAGTCAAATTTTTAACAGTGACGTTTTTGGTTGGTTCGCCTGTCTAAATTAACAATCGTGTTCCCGCCAGCCAAGCACGATTTCCACAATTCCGTGTCATTGGAGGTTTTTGCTTCGAACGTAGCAACAAGCGCAGTGATTGTGGGGCACTAGAGTAAGGATTTATTGAACATACTTTCAGAGCTTCAATATCGTCATTTTTGGCTTAGCGCTTTTCCATTTTTCCCTCGTGACATTGGGAGATGGGGCCTCACAAGTGGATTAGCCTAGGGGCCTCGCATCAGCTAAATCCGGCCCTGATCACAGTATATTTAAGTGTTTAACATGTCATTACAAATCTCTATCTTTGGTAATTCGAGTCACGTCAAGTTTTTACAAAAACTTACTGTACGTGATTTGAGTCATTCAGGTCTGCGAAGACTGGAGTCAATGAAAAATGCAAATGGAGTAGGCTATAACGCCAGTTGATTCAATGACCTGGGTCATCTCTGGACTTTATTAGAGCTCAAAATTTGGACTTTATTAGAACTCAAATAAGGAAAATTTTACAAATGGAACTGAATTAGGCACTTTTTCAAAAAAAACACCTGAGAAAACAGGCAGAAAAAATCCCCAACCCTATAAGTGTGCACAGACTTTCATGATCTGTTGCAAAATTTTTCAAAATCAACTAGTTTATGGTTAAATAATTATTTTGCAAATCTACATGTTGTATGATACTGCAGAGCACGGTGGTGATTGAATTCAGCAATAGTGTACAATCGTAACACTCTTCTCTAAAAATAATTTTGTACGAAAGGTCAAAACCGACGCTAGCAATCAGCTGAGCTAAAGACCGCCCTTAAAAATGCACTCCAGCCTTTAAAATAACATGCACTAACGGCCGGTTTTCAAGTACAGTATAACAATGTGTTTGACCAAAGCACAAACCTTGTAGCAACGCAGAACATGGTCGCCATGACACTTCACGCAAGAACGAACACGCTGCCGCAAAAAGCAAGCTGTGCTCGAATGGAAACAGTCTCTGCTCGTGTGCGTGTTGCATCGGGTGGTGCTGTTCACCAGTGGAATTCCGCCTTAAAGCGCAGGTAACTTACAAAAATATTTTTTGAAAAATGTCAAAAATGTTAAAAGCCACAGATAAACGACTAGTCAAAAAACTTAGTGAATAGTTTGAAACGTGTTTATTTGCTTTGGTGTGCTTTAATTGGCAACAATTTTATTTTGATAAAGTTGTTGACGCCTTAGACTGTCTCAGCGAATAACTTGAAAAGCGAATGTTGAAATAATTTCATCAGGTTGCATGTCTTACTGCACGGACAGAATAAACCAGCGATCAGCATAACAATCGTCGCGTTTACACCAAAAATCTTTGACGAGTGGACAAAGTACATCCAGGTTTCTCATCTCGCACGCTGCTGTCTCCACGCTGAAAGTATACCTTCCTGCCCTGCTACCTTCCGTCCTTTCGTCTTTAAAACGCTCTCTTCAAATTCCTAGTGAAGCACTGAGTCTTTTAGATGAACCTCACGCTTGACCTTTTCCTTCTCTTTTTTTTTCTGCGAAAGCTGCTCTCTTCACTCTTTTGTAGCACTTCTGTTCCAAAGCTTCTCCATCATAGTATTGTTACTTTCTTTTCGATTTCTTGCCTGATTTATCTAAAATCACAAACAGGTGTTTGTCTTTTATTCTTTGAGCAACAAAAATAGCATTTTCAACAGCGTAAAGAACAAAAGTCAACATTTGTTTTATTGGCGACGAAAGCAAATTATTTAGTGTTCACAAAACGCAAAGTCGCCTGAAGCTTCTCCAACGGTTTAATTGCCCATTTTTAATCTAGTGCAATATGCACGTGAAAGGAACCATTATTTGCGTTTTGTAAGAAATGAACGATGTTTCAATAAACGCAGAGAACGCGGGTTTGCTTAAAATTGTTATACATTAAATCATTAAAGAATCATTATTAGAGAGTTTTCTGGGAGGTTTTTTAAATTCTTGGAGAACAGTTTCTTTTGTAAGTAATGAACAAAGGTATATCCATTGTTCTTTCGCTCAAGTCACAATCGAGGTGGGCGTTTCAAGATTTCAAAACAACGAAACCGTAAAGTTCAAATGCCAACATGCAGCGGAAACGTTAAAGTAAACAATGTTAGCTCGTATGAGCAACAAAAAGATGCGAACACGTTTGACGTAGAGTTGCCAAAACATAAAAAAATCATTCCACAGGTGGCTACGGGCCATGGTTTCATTACGCAGGGCCGTCAAAACGTGCAGATTCAAAGGCTTTTTCATTTTGAAAGAACGTTTGTCACGTTTGCATGTAAAGATAACCATTTGTCAAATGCTTATTTTTGGGGTGGAGCAAATGATTCAGATGGCCTCAAACAGGCAGCACCCCATGTGGTGAATCGACTTCGCCATTCGCCAAGAAGAAAAGTGCGTTAAGAATTCAGTTATTCTTGAGGCATTTTTCTCACTTTTTCGCTGCGTGTACATGCTAATATATCTTTGAAAATCGACACGAAAATCTATTAGGTAAAACAGCCTTTTGAAAACAAATAGAAAAAAATTTTTGGCCAGGATTCCCACCTGTTTACTGAAATATTTACGACTTGCCGAAAAGTTTAAAAACAAGCACCAAAACTGGTTTCCGCATAAGCTGGCATCAACATTTTGTGTGATGAGGCGTAATGCAGCAATTGATAGGCAAGGGATATGCAGTGATCGACCTTTGCAGACCTGTCACAATTTTTATAGGCTGCCCTGTACTCTAAAGGTAACCACCGTTACGCATCTGTTAATATTTTATTTTTTAAGGTCTATTACGAAAATCAATTGCCCCATGAGAGCAAATCTACTTGAGAACACAAAATTTTTCCGAACTTTTTGCAATTTTTTCAAACATCGCTTCATTATCATACCTTCTTCGCCAGTTCTTCCTAACGTCTAAAGGAAACGTTCCATCCCATCTACTTTCGAGAAAATTTCCCCAATTTTCAAAATTGGTAAAATTTTTTGAAAACTCTGCAATGTTTCAAAAATGTTTTGGCAAATTGTTTTTTAAGTTTTCTCAGGTTTCAACTGTTTTGTTCCCTGCTCCCTCTGGATTTTACAGCTATGCGACAAACCACAGTATTTGCAATTTTGTTTTTAGAGGGGTTTTGGTTATTTTCTGTCCATCTTAAACAAAGAAAAAACTTTATCTAAAGAAGGCATTGAGATATTGGTCGTGAGTCAAAGTTTAGTTGCACCGAAATTACAATATAGGTTGTTTTAAACCAGTTATGTCCAACCCACGGCCCAGTCGAGGTTTTTGTGCGGCCCAGTTTAGGTTTACGCTGTAGTAAAAGTATCCTACATACTGACAACCTGTCCTTGTTTGATTATCATGAACTTGACAGTTTTGATACAGGTGGTCCTCAGTGTCGCTTTATCACTCTGTTACCGTTGCAATCAGGATTCGAACAATTTCAGTATATCAGTTTAAGCTCTTTGGTTTGCTAAGATCAAAGTAAGCCATTCAATGTGCGGCCCTCATCAATAATATGTCATTCAATGTGCGGCCCTGATCAAGATAGTGACATACGTTTTGGCTCAGTAAGCCATTTGGGTTGGACATAGCTGTTTTAAGCCAATACCTGGCGATTTTTTACAAAATCAATATTCCTCAAGAGTCACCCCGCGCTGCTTAGCAACTTGCGTAACAGCGTCAACATTCTGACTCGAAACTCACTTGTACCGGTCAAAATTCAGTGCAGCCTGCTGAGACTACTCAAAGCAATAATCCACACCAAGCCTTTGAAAAACAGAGACGCAGAAGCACAACTCTTTAATCTCAAAGACGCCCATGATAGGCAAACATTTGCTAATACACTACCGTTTGCTCTACATCAGGTTCTCACGACATTATTGGGAAAAAGGCAGATGCACACAAAGTTAGCACTGTTACAGCATACATGCGACAGGGTAAGCTTTTTCGCACAGTCAAAGTTTTATATTGGCAAATGGACAAAGCTTGAGGTGAATTTCGATGAAATTGTGTTAAAAGCAGTAAACTACAGTTGAAAGCTTAGGGAGTGTTTAAAAACGATAGGTGCAAGTTGCAATTGTTGGCATTTACATAAGCTCAAAAACACACTGAAAAAAGATTGCAAGAGACAACATAGTCTATTCTTGCCGGATACATTTTGATAAATATTCTATGAGCTAAGAACACACTTTTATCAGTTACGAGCTACCTTATTTGATCATGATTGTCGAAAAAGTTTTTTAAAAAAGAACAGTTACAGCTGAGTTTGATTTAAAGCCTTTCTTCAACCTTGTGTGGGTTGTAAAGAAGATTTCTTTCCGAACTAAGATCGAGAGTTTCTGCTGAAAAAGCTTGATTTGCAGAAAAAAACAAGAGGCTTGCAGAAATAATAAACTCAATCAGATCAAGTGAGGATTAGAGCTTGATCTAAAAAAGCGCCCATGAGAAACTTAATTGCACAAAGTATTTAGTGTTTTGAATGACACAGGCCCAGACCATGTTTCAGATTTTACCAAAAAATAAGTGGTTTCGCTTTTGCTTTTCCTTCCACGAAAACGAAAGTTGTTTTTGCAGTTAGCAATAGTTTAATTACCAACAAATCACATTAAACTTCTGGTGAATGGCGCCGGCATGGTTCGTGGTAGTCTTTGCAAGTAATTCAGTTTTCAAAAATTGTAACTATCAAGTAGTAGTAAACGAGATAAAAGTCAAAGGGACAAAATGGTTCTACAAATTCAACCTGGAGATTAATTCAAACGTTTGTTTGGGAACTTGCAGTTCACCAAGCTGGGTATTAGTTTACTGCGAAAAAAAGCGTTTTGTTTTATTTGCCTTTTCCTTTTTTCCCTTTAGCAGATCCTTTGGCTGAGCCCTTTTTCCCCTTCTTTCCTTTCTTCCCTTTTTTTGACTTCGTTCCTGTATTGAACGGTCCAAGGCCAGCACGGACCATTGTTCCTCTCCACCAAGCTTGTATCTGAAAACGAAAATGGTGCAAATTGAAAATTCATAGGGTTCCAGCCAAACACTTTAGTGATTAAAAATATTGCGCATCTTTGTCACGGGAGAAAAATATTCAAATCTACCCTTTTGGAATTAAATAATAACGCAATGGATGCCATCGCCAAAACAAACAATAAACAATCGTAGCATAACATGAAAGGCCAGCAGCAGATTTTGCGGACTACAACTGAGTCACTCAAATTTCTTTAAACGGATTCCCGTTTCTATAGTCTGTGATAATTTCTCAATACCACAATACCACAATGCAGAAAAGATGCCGAATTTGTTTATTTTTTATGGAAGCTGAAAACAAAGAGAATGTGAAACCCGCTTTTGTTTATGTTTTTTCTAAACTGAAATTCAAGGTTCCGCACATACATTTCATGTGTATAAAAACTCTCACTTTAGTTGCACTTCGACGGATTTTTCTTTCCTGAGCCAAGAACGTTTGCAATCCTTCAAGACCTTTTTCGCAAACATCTTGTGGAGGATTCTCCAGGCAGTTTCCGTGAAGTGTCAGCTCTTTTAATGCTTCCATTTTGTCAATCGTGTCTGGCAGGTGTCTCAAGGTGTTGTGGTGCAGACGCAAATTCACCAACCCTGCATTGCGGGTGAAAGTGTTGCCAGAACACGTAATAACACGTCAATGTTAGAACCGATTTGGCAAAGTTTCAAGCCACCCAGGACATTTGAAAAAGTTGAAGCATCAAGTGCAGCAAAATATCCGCAATTCTATTATACACTTTACTAATTCTGTAAAGTTCCTTTTTAATTGCGAGGTTTGAACCCAGCTTTTTATTCGAAAGCTTGAAATAAACGCATTTTGTTTTTTTGTCAAGCTTCAAGAAACGAATTGAAGAACGTGATAATGCAATATTCCAAAACAGTGGCAAACTTCACCCCAAGCTCTTTCTCAGAGGGCTCTACAAGATCAAACACCAAGTGACGTTGAACATGGCAGAAAACACGTGATGTGAATGCAGTGACATCACGAGGTTTACGACACACGGGATAGTAAGGTCTAGTTGGGAATCTCTTACCATAACATCGAAGATTGTTTCCTCCAAAGTACAAGCTTGGCGAAAACTGTAAAACGCTTGGCTACAAATAATAGCAGCAAAGGTTTAACCCAATGGTTCTTAACGTGGGGTAAATTTCATCTCCGAAGGGGTAAATTTACAAAACCATGCATCGCAGCCGATATAAATTTTTATGAATCATTCCGAAATGTAAGAGATGTTAATTTCGTATTTTCAATAAATGAGCACCATTGAGTGTATAGGGGGTAAATCTGGTAATCTTGTTCGATGAAAGGGTAGTTTATGTAAAAAAGGTTAAGAACCACTGATTTAGCTCAAGGGCAGCTGTTGTTAAGGTGAAAAGGCAGCGAAATATTACCAACCAACTTAACTTCGTATTTTCAATGAAATTTTGAAAATCTGCCAAACATGAACAACCGTGAAGATCAAGCCCATTGCCAAAATTTTTAAGAAAATTATAGAAGGAAAACGTTTATTTTGCTTATGCAATATTTCACTGCCGATATACAGGCTCCATTAACCCTTTGTGTCGTCACAAACGTTGCGCCTGTCGCATGCATGAATCGCTCTCTCCTATTCGTCGTGACTTCACTGGTTGAATAATAGCAGTTCCACCGACTTACACGTCACTTCGCTGATCGTGGGCGGAAGAGTGGAAAGCCTGTTGCAAGACACGTCAAGCACCCGGAGCTTCTTCAAATGTCGAATCGTATGGGGAAGAGATATTAAGAGATTGTTGTCCAAATACAATTCTTCAAGATTCTTAAGATGTTGAATCTGTCGCAAAACATCGATAAAATAAACCACAGCCTTGTGTTTTACAGTTGAGCTGTGCGGACTTTTGTAATTCAGTACACAGTTGGAAAAATCCACACAAATCACATGTGACTTTTGTAACTCATCACACCAGTTCCTTTATCAGCAACCACCGGGCCGCGACCTGGTGCCTTTCCGTGAGGGCTTTGTTACTGGGTCGTGCAGAACCAAGGCCAAATTGAACCAAACACTGCAAAATTTTCTGATAAACTCGCCGTTTTTGTTTCTCTATGGAAAATCCCACAGTTGACCTAGGGGTAGGATTCCCGATTCCAAGACTGTTTTCACAGTTAGGCTGGTGCAAAGATATAAATTCCTTTTTCAATAAGTAGTACACTTTTGCGGCCAAAAATACCCACAAAAACAAGATTTTCATCAAGTTTTCTGCAAGCACACATAAAATTCCTTCGACGCTTGAGTTTTATCACTTTTCTTAGACTTCGAGATAAGTCTAAGAAAATTATTCACAGAGCAGATGAGTTGTAATAAATTTGCATGCACCAAACATTCGTTATTTTATTGAGGGTCGATCCGCACAATGTATGTCAGGCATAAACAGGTCCGTAGTGCGAAAAAGGTTGCTGGCCCCTGGGCCCAAAAAGACACAACAAAGAATTAGCTGACACGGTTGTTAAGAATGCGAAAGGAAAGCATGTTTCTCTTCATCTCTGCAAACCGTCTCATCACCTCGATAGGGATGGACAGACCATTTAATAAAAACAAACAGCTCACCACACAATACGGCTTACAGTACATCATACACAGTCGTTGTAATCTAGCTTATACGTGCAGCTATAGCAATACAAGCCTCACTCATTAACCGATTGCAGAAAAAAATGAGCAGAAATGCCACCACGCATTTCACACTGTCAGGTATGACTTTGGCACAACTAGGGTATCTTTGCCGGAAAAACTTTGCTATCCAACGCTTGATCAGTAACAGTGTGAGAAGCCGTTTTCTATCAGTGTAACAGAAGTTATTTTAAAAGCATGTAACTTTATCTTTTTGGGTTGTGTACTGTGTATTGTAAAGAAGGAAGCCGTGATGACATTATAGCAAAACATACATCACAGGTATCTTGTTTTTTTCTAAATGCGCTTACACTTATTATAATTTTACGTAAGGTATTTTCACCACTCCCTTAAAGTTTTTCATGAGAAACGGTGGCAAAGTTTTTATATGATTGCAAGCAAAATTTTCACGGGCTGTGAGTGAGTCAATCTTGCATCGACAAACCTGTTCTGGTAACTTCGTTAATGGTTTTCCGCCATCCTGACCCAGGTACAGTCGTTCCAATGCTGGCAAAGAGCAGACCGGCAGGGGAAAGCCGTTAAACTGCAGAGAAACACCAAGCAAATAATTGGAACGCTAAGCGTATCCTTGCATATATTTCGTGCCCTTTGCACTCTTCGCCTGACCTACGTGGCAGTAAAAAATCTCAATCTTAGATTTTTCAAGGTAAGGAGATTTGTGCTTTTCAACAAATTCTAAGCGATAGCTTTCCCAGGGAGGTTTAAGCCACGGAACAACCTTTATTGTATTCTATCACAGACATTGACAAAAGCTAAAATAGCCCACACATTTTTGCTGTAAGTGTAAAGCAATGGTGTCAGACTCCTGATATTGAGGCGGGCCAAGAGAACTTTAAGAGAAGCACGCAATATGATGCGTATTTTGGGAGCACACAATCACGCACAGCAGTTCAGCTGCGGCAATTTTTGTGAAACTGAATTCAACGAATGAGAAATCGTATTGAAGGTATGCTTAGAGGCAACGAACGCACGTACTTGGTTTCCAGATAGGCCGAGCACTAGTAGCTTCCTCATGTTGCCGAAGTGTCTCGGAATCTCTGTCAGGCGATTGTCATCCAGAGCCAGCATGCGAAGCTTCGTCAAACCGCAGATGTTTTCTGGAAGTTCGGTCAATCTGCGAATGCCAGCGAAAATTTTTACCCACCGCTACTTTTGAGGTCAGCATATCAAACGAACTGGGGCTGAAGTGAGCAAATGGTGTTTCCTCTCCTTGCGTCTGAGATCCGTTTGCTTGAAGAGTAGAATTTATTCAATGCTCGAGACTTGTACAAATGATGCCTATACATAAATCTGGATCTTACGAGAACTGCTCAAATTAAATACCAATAATTATATTGTTGCCAGGTAATAAACTTTTTGAAAAACTTGCTTGCTACAAGCTATATAGCTACACACAAACGAATAATTTTATCACATGACAGTATGGACAGATAAGCGGACTGTCAGGAGAAATAACAATTACAGAATTGTACAATTACCTGTTGGATAATAGGAATCGTGCGGTCTGACATATTGTTCTATATTTCTAGGTTAAACTAAAGCCTTTGATACTCAAAATATTCTTTCTAGCACTTTTTGTTGAACTCAAAATACTTTACAGTGAACTTAGCGCTCGGAATTGAATTAAAGTTCAGCATTAAATTCGTTAAAAACGCTTGGAAAATCGTTTTCATCACATTTTTGTTGTAAACCATCATCTGGACTGTAGCTAGCGTGACCTGTGCGGAAATTCAAAATTTTTCATTTGTGACAATACTGAGGCATGGTGTTTACGAACCAGAAAGCTTCTAGCCTATTATTGCTCAACTTTCGTGACTGATCTTCAAAACAACGTTTCGTTTTGGTTCACCTGCAAAAAATTTTAACCGGAGATCCACTTTTCATAAATTAGTACAATGGCCTGTGATAATAAACCCATCAATGTGTTTCAGTTAGCTGCTAGGATTTTCATTATTTCGACTTTTTTATGAAACGAATGGCACATACAAATCTTGCAGCAACGAACCAACAGTCTTGTACTGTTTTACGCATTGGTTCATTGGTCCCTAAAGCAGGTTCATGGGTCCCAACTCTTGGGGCCCACTGATCCACTTGAGCGACGAATGAAATAATTAATGTAACTTTTAAGGTTCCAGTTATTTTGCTCCGTAATTTCCCACAAAGCATGTCACAGCCCTAAGATACTAACTGCAAAAGTTTGAACAAAAAATATTAAATATTGCACCGTGTCATAAAAAGTGGTTCGTAGGTGCCGACTTCCCCTACCCTTGGTACCCAAACAACTAACTAAAATATCGAAAATTATTAGTTGCTTGAGGTATTGTTTTCCACTATTTTTTTACGAACTACCCAGCGTGTTCTCATCTTCACTATGTTATTACTAGTTAGGCATCAACCTCCAAAAATACAATTTCCTTTCAGACAGCACCCGTAGTAAGGCGCTCAGAATAGTTACTTCCAACAAATTCAAAAGTTGTAATGCGAGTTTCTACCAACACAAAGAAGTTTCAACTGTACGTAGGCTACAGTACAGTATGCAGATTGGAAATGTTGAAGTTACTGTTTAAGCTAAAAATAAATTATTTTCAAAAGCTTTCAATGTTTCTTTCACCAAAATAACAAGTATTGATTTAATTATCGTAACCAGACAATTTGTTTCACTTGGATATGCTCAGGGTAGATATTAGAATTTAGGGGCCCGAGGCAAACTGTCAGAAAGGCGCCCAAAACTACACATTAAAGTTGTTGAGGGACCCCTTTGCACATAATTTTTGATTTATTTTGAAAAACATACAACTTTCTCCGGAGCTTATAAAGATGGGTCTAGAGTGGTTCATAAGCCTTTTCAACAAAACAATGCAAAAATTAAGTGCGAAACTCGCAGAGGGGGCCCCCACGGCATCTCTGAAAAGGGGGCCCGAGGCCATCGTCTCCTTTGCCTCACCTAATATCCACCGCCGGCATAGGTGTAGGAGCAGGCAAAGTTTTGGGGGTGTGAAGGAATTGTGCCCGGATTCTTCCATCTCGTCCAAAAAATACTTCAAAACAAGTGATCTCCAAAAACAGCTCTTTATGTCAATTCGGGCGCCATTATTTTCAAATCAACGCATGTTGGGCGCCATTTTGCTCAAATTTTCAGGGAGTTTTAGAAGGTTCTCAAAGATTTTGCCCAGATTGTATGGGATTTTGTCCGGATTTTCACCAAATCAAAATTTTGGGGGTCCGATTGCACCACCTGCACCCTCGCCTCCTACACCAGTGACCACTGGATATGCCCTTTCTACAAAAAGACTACAAATTGCAGAGATCTTTTTCACATATTGGGCCAAAAGTGCGGATCAAAATCAAAATGTTATAACATTGTCACAAATAATTTCTATTTATAAAACAAAAAATATTTCCACAGGCAGGAATAATGATATAGGAATGACCTTACATTTCTGTGCGGCAACGACAGACAATACTGAAACAGGAATATTTGTGTTTTGTACATTATATCTGTGGATTACTGCCTTCCTATGATGTCGTCTTCACTATACGATTTTTGTATGTTTACACCCAACAATTAAAAAACAGTTTTCCCTTTGCTTTGTCACATTACTCTTGTAAAATCAAACGCTTTTGTTCTGTGTATGGTTAAATCTATTCCTTACACCCAAAGCGCTTTATTGCTGCATGCAACTGGATCATTTAAAACGTACAGCAATTTGAAATTCAGTTAACTCGGACTTACGTAAAACAGCCTCCTATAAAGGGAACCTAAAATGTACACTCAACAGTTGTAACAGCGGTCCTGACACTGATTCTTTTGTTTGCAGTAGATGTATCTGTCTCGATTCCTTTCTGCGCATTACACACTTCTATTTTTTTGTCCAGCACTGTGTACAGCGCATGACATTTTCAAGTAATCTAATTGGTCGATTACACACAATGCTTGCCGAAGCTTTTACCGAACATCTACAGCAGTGTTTTTCAACCTGATTGCTGAAGCGGAACCTTCCGCAAATGTTTGCGTTGCTCATGGAACCCTATGCAATTATCCAAGTGTCTATCCTATTTTCTGTAATAAACCAAATGGGTAAAAATGTCGCATCTATGTTTTATTCCTGTGCTTCGTCGAAACCCTTGGCAGCCACTCGTGGAACCCCGGTTGAAAAACACTGATCTACAGCCTTGGTTCGTTCACCGACAATCATTTTCAAAGCTTTGTATAAACTCGATTTTTTCACCTGTTTCCACTCATGTCCAGGTACTTCAAGCGTTTCAGCCTTGATATCCGCTTCACCAGGTACCCGAGCGAGTTGTTTCGCAGGTGCAGTACCTGCAGGTTTTCGAGTCGATAGAAGCGGTACGGCAGCGAGGTGATGTTGTTGTCGCTCAGTCCCAGTTCGGCGAGCTCTTTCAGCCACTGAATCGAATCGGGAACGAAAGACAGCTGGTTTTTGCCAACGTTGAGCACTTTCAGTCTGTCTAGTAGGAAGAGTGCGTCCGGAAGACGCAGAATGCGGTTTCGCGACAAGTGGAGTTGTTCGAGCTGCGACATGCCAGCGATTTGCTCCGGTATTCTTTCCAACTGATTTCCATCCATATCTAGAAACTATATCAACAGACTGATTTCAATTTTCTGAGTGCTTCGAACTTGTTATAAACCTGGCGATACTTATACTGACGTAATGATATTACACATGTTTTAAGCATAGCCTTAATAAGTGGTAGAAGTAGATTGGTTCACACATAAAATCAATTAGGCATGGTTAAAGGAAATTGAAAAGCACAGGCGTATTGAAAAGACGAGTGGGTGTTTGAATGCTGTAACCACTGTGGAAAAGGAAGTTTTTATCCGAGCAGGGGAAACTCCTTGCCTTGGAAAATTTGTCACTGCCCGCGATTTCTGTCACCAGCCTTTTTCGTGCAAAGTACCTTATTGTCGTCAAAAATTTTCCTGAATTTTAGAAATTTCCCATGAAAATAAAGTGAAGAGCCACAATTAGTTCATCTCCGGCCTTTACGCAGCATGTAATCGCCAACAGCATTTTTTTCTTTCCCTGAGAATTGGCCCTGAGGTTTTCACGGACACAAGATTCACTTGTTTGTCTTTATTAAATGCATGCTTGTGGTAGGATGTCTGCATAGCCGTTCGTGAAAAATGAAGAAAATCTTTCTACGTTCAACTTCGTCGCATTGTTACCAAGCCAAATAACAAATTGTTACTACCAAAGTGGCAACTTCAACTATTCTTCTCTAGCCCTGACACTTTTAGTGTGCTATCAAAAATGAAATGATGCGCACTGATCAGACGAATAATTTTCTTTGTTAGCCCAGACAGCGGTTTTATGGGGCTGATGCCGGATCTTGGAAAGTGCATGTCTTTGATCAAAGCAAAAGTAGTGCGAAAGGACCGAGTCAGAACGGGGAATAAAGCAACCGCTGGGCACGTCCAGGGATAGGATATCGACAATCATGAGCAAATTTGTTGAGTCTTTGTTGTTGGGTGTGCTATTGAGGTCATGTCGAATCACGCAGGGAAGGCCAGATGTGATGGAATGTTGTTTAAATGCAGAAAAGCATCGGTAACTCCCAGTAGGCTTGGTTTACGCTCTTTGGTCTCAGTTAGATTATTCAAAATCGTGCTGCAAACCGATAGGCCGCATTAAGAGTGACAATGGTTGGTCAAAGCTCGAGTGAGCCATAAAAATGGTTCTCAATAACATTTTCTGCAGTCGTCTTTTTTTTGTGTACACATCCATCTTTTGTGTACGATTTTTCCGAAGTGGAACTTGAAATTGAGATAACTATAAACAAAAGTGTGCCAATATATAAATGAAATGCTTTTTAACACATTGCTGAGGTGTTTGCTTGCCGTAAAATGAAAAGAGTAAAACGCAATAACATTGAATTCAGATTCTAATGCTTTCGTCAGAGGTTTCAACGCAGCTATTCTACTTTTTAAAACGTAGTCAAAACACAAAGAAAACAGCCACTGAAATGTTTCGCTAATTCAACTAAGTAAGGAACTGATCGGACCTCACCATTTTCCGGAGAGTAAAATGATTCGTTGCGATACGACACGGCTAGAGTCTTGGAAGATTTAATAGCGCGACATGTTAAAACTGCCGAAAGGTACAGCAGTAATATACAGGGGCCTGTAGGGCCTTTCATACATTTCTAGCGTGAGCCACATGTGGATCCGACAGCAGCCGGTTACATTACATGAAAATCTTGCCTGTAGGCTCGGATTTTGACCAGATTAGACTAAAAAGCTCGTGACTTGCTAGGGTTAGGCAAGTAAGGTCTCTAATGCGACCCGTTGAAAGATGGCTATCTGGGAGTAGATAGTGAAGTCGGTTTTCAGATAAAACAAGGCGGATTGAAGTATTTTTGTAAGCAAAAGCCAAACAGTTTCGTTGTACTGTACCTTCATTTCTGGCAGTGTACAAATTGAGAGAGGAAACTCTTGAAATAGATTGTTTTCCAGATGTAGTTCTTCCAGTAGACGCAGCCGGTTCATTTCAGGAGGAAGGTGTGACAACGAATTATGCGACAATCCTATAAGGCGCAGATGAGGCATGACGCAACAAAAGTCTCGAGGAAATTCCCTCAATCCGAGCCGGTAGAGACGCAGCTCGTTCAAATAGACCAGGCGCGAAAGGATGCCAGTGGGTAGGGGTGAAAGAGGATTGTTGCTGAGGTCAATTGAACGCAGGCTGGTAAGCTGCGATACGACTTCGTTTAAATCTTTCAAGTTGTTGGAGTCCAGGTAAAGAACTCTGCACAGCAAAAATTCGTTTTTGATGCTTTGCGCTGGAATACGCTGCATCGCTCATTCAACAAACACACCAGAGAAGCTACTACGTAACAACTGAAACAGACCGAGGCGCATAAGAAATTATAAATCTAAAAGTTAAAATGGTCACGTTTTGTAGACAAACTCTTATTCGAAGACTGCATCAAAATACATTCACCAAACAGAAATGCGTTACGATTTGGGCTTGATGTTCGTTTAAACTCTGAAAAGAGTTCATAAGACGTTAATAAAAATTGTCATATATATATTACACAACTACGAAGGTTTCCTGGGATGCAACCATCTTCTGCAAAATCTTTCAGATTTTTTAACAGATTTTTGTGTATGTTTTAACAAGCATGACCTATTCGCTTTGATGCTGATATCTAACATTTTTGTAGGTACCACTGGAACTTACAAACTCCTGAAGGAAAACGTTTTCCCGGCATTCAGCGTTTGGCATTTGTCCGTCGCAGTATAATTAAATAGTTTTCGCCAGTGGTTACCAAACTTGTTCGAACCGTTACCCAAATCAAGGCAGCGATTATGTCTTATTACCCACCAAGAAAAAATTTTCGCATTCATGTCGAAAATTTCTTCTGCAGTGATCGCTCATAATGCAGAACAACATTGTGGTTTGGTTCTGCGTTACCCCTCGAAGAATCGCATATTACCCCCGAGGGGTAATTTACCCCCAGTTTGGGAACCACTGGTTTACGCCAAAAAACTCTAGATCATGTTGCAAGAAAGTGTGGATAAATTGAATGTTTGCCCTAATTTTAATACACTGTTTACTTCAGCATAAAACGATTGCTGTTAGCAATCCCTTTTACGTGGTGTTCTGTATTTTTGCTGATCTACGTTCAGAACACTTTTATTTGCATTATGGGGAATACCAGTATTAACCGTTATAAGGTTTTCCACATCCGACATGAAAAGTCGGCAGCACCAGTATCTCATAATTTAGGAAACCTACTGCACACAATGATTACCACCAAGGGCATCAACCTACATAATATTTGTAAAAGGTGCATGGTTATCATTCGAGTTTCCAACAGATTCTACCACGCGCCTTTGAGGTGCCACCATTTCCTGCAGCAGTAGCCTCTCAGAATATGCCTGTGAGGTCCACACGACTGCATGCAGCAGATGAAATTTTAATGTGAGACGTTACACTGTATGTCTGCGTTTTACAGTACCAACTCACCTGAGATTGCGTAAATACACGATGTCATCGGGAAGTGATTGCAACTTATTTTTTTCCAAATGAAGTTCTTCTGTTTCTTCAAAATCAAAGAGCTCATCCGGAACTTCCTTCAAATTTCTATTTCCCAAATCAATGAACCTAAGTGGAAGTAATTGAGAGCTTTACTTCTACTTCACTGTGGATCACGGCTTGATCCTAGACTAGACAATCACGACATAAACAGGCCTGCAGCTGAGGCAACGACCTTCGTGAGGAAAATGGCAGTTAAGTTTGCACAGGATTTTTCGTGCTTCGATCTCAGTGGGACTAAAAAAAGAAAAATTTCTGCAATAATTTTGCGTTTGAAAGAATGTGATTCTTGCAAGTTTATCAACAGACAAATTGCATGCACTCAGTTATGAGCAGGCCAAGAAACTTGTACTTGATTTTTAGCGACAAACAAATGTAAAGGTTGGCAAAAGGTCTTCGAAAATGCTGATGCATGTGGTTGTTTGGAGCAATCAAAAGTCCGACCGTAATTACTTGCCTTCTTTCCTGCGATTTCTGAGGCGTTTAGACCGTCAAGCGTATCTACGTACAAATTAGCAACAAACTGGAACAGGGTCTTTGGAACACACACCAAAACATGCAGGCTGACTGGTACTTGCCTTTCCAAACCATTTAAAAAGCGCAGTGTGGGAAAATTTGGCAGAGTGAGACTACAAGCCAGAGCAAATGACATAGAAGATTTTATTTCAAGTTGGAAAAAAGCAAGCCTTTATTGTTTTTGTTCGGTTGGAATTTCCACAAGTTTACGTAAAATAAATCAGTGAAAGACCGTGCCTTCTTTTCGGGCGTATGACTTTCTCTGCAGTTGGCAGGCCTTCATGCTTTATTGGAAGAGAGAGAATCTCCTTGAGAAGCAGAAGCTTGGAACTTTCTGGAATTCGCTCGTTATGAGCTTGCAGTGCACCTTGCGGGGATTCGTCTTTCTGCAAACCGTTTGAAACAAGAGCAAAACGTTCGCAGCCAACGCATGCAAAGATCGATAAAATTCAGAACAAATGCATTTCAAAGCAATTTTTACAGCCTATTTCATGCGCTGCACATGCACACACACGAATTTGCAAGGAAGCATTTTGTTTATGTATAAAGAAAATGTAATCTTTGTAAAAATATAATTTTTTTAATGATTAATAAAGTGCAACTACTACCATGTTTTTAAATTTGAAAATGGTGATTTAGCTTAAAAACTACTTTGTGATTAACACTGACTTTACGCAAATGTACAGATCAAAACATTTACATCAGCCCAGGTGCTTCTATCTCATATCTTAAACCCAGAAACATTTTGCTGCATCATTCGCCTAGCGTGGACATTGTGCAAGAGGGGAAGGATAGCCTACTTATAAAACTAAAAAATGTGAGTAACGATTATAGTCCACTTGTGAAAAAACGGCACTCGAAAATAGTTTTGTCAAAGAAAACATTAAACGTAGGCTTTCAACATTAATGCTTTTGTACTAGCTAAACGTTCGTCTTACAGCATCACTTAGAAGATTCTGAGGCAGTTGTTTCTCAGCTGTTGCTTTATTTATGGAGTTTGTGGGTTCATCAGTCACCGAAGAGTTTAACAGAATTGATGTGCTGCTTGATTGCTTTTCTACAGCGTCTTCACTTAATCTACGGAACAATATTAACAATACGGCTAAGTAAATACGCAGAAAGTACAGAAATTCTCGTCAGTTTATAATAGCATTACACCAGGGTTTTTTTTAAGGAAAATGTTAGGTACCCGATGTGAACCTGTAGGGACCCGATTTCTCTGATTATAGGGACCCGATTTTCTTTGATTCTAGGGACCCGAAGATGATTTTCTCTGATTGTAGGGAGCCGGTTTTCAATTCTAGGGACCCGAATCGGGTCCCTAAAACGACTTAAAAAGAACCCTGCATTACACAAATTATGATTGAGCTTAGGCTGTGTATATTGATGATGAAACATCACTGCAGGCTAACTGAATGTAATCGCGTTTGTGCTGGTACGAAAAGTTCTAACGTGCTGGGCAGCTTTATAATGTACACCTTGCTGCAAAAAAAGTTGAAAGCTCGGTTCTTCGCCCACCAAGAACCGGTCTTTACATGCAGGTATTCGTCGCCTGCATGTATAGTTAGGTCTTTGCCTTTATCGCCAGCAAATCCTGACATTTCATATATATCACAAGTGCAGGCCAGTAGGCTATTTTATTTTAGCCGATGCCGTAGCCAGCAAGTATAGGCAGTGGTGTCACTGGAGGCTTGCGCCAGGACGTGTAAACTTAGCTGAGGGGGGACCAATGGTCACTCTTGGGCAGCGTTTCTTAACCTTTTTCTACCTCAGCACCCCTTTTGGTCACGCATAAGCAGTCCAGCACCCCCTACAATGGGCTAACACCCGGTTACTATAAGGATAAAGTAAAGACAAGTGCAGTATATCTTCCTTTTACCTTTGACCGCCATTTATGTGACCTCCCCCAGCACCCCCTTAAATTGATTTCAGCACCTCCTGGGGGTGCTAGCACCCCAGGTTAAGAAACCCTGCTCTAGGGGTTTCGCTAGGCAACACACAGAAAAAAGTTTAGAAATGATAGTGAATCCGAATGTGGATGTCTATACAAAAACGAAATCACTGGAAAACACTCCAAAAATTTTCGAAAAACGCAAAAAGCAACAAACTAGCCTACTGAAAACCAAGAGAATACCAAATACCGGAATATAAGCTAAAAGGTGACCCGGTTTTTACAGTTAGCTTGCCAGGGGACGGTTTGTACCCCCGCTCTCCGTCAGTTACGCACTGAGTATAGGTAGGTCTTTATAATCTATATAGGTCTTCACCGCCAGCAAATCTCAACATTTCATATCACAAGTTCAGGCCAGCATTCCTTTTTAGGGGACGCCATAACCGCAGCTGGTGTGTAGGTACACGGCACTTATTTGTTTAAAAATGCTTCTGCGCTGGTATGTGTTCATCACTCCATACGAAAATTTGTGCACAAGCTATAGAACAAAGCGACGACCCAAGTTTCTGCGTACTTTAGTAAGAACATCTTGCAAGTATAGTGCGCTGCGAAGTGTGTGAAGTACAAATTACACGATTTTCCAACAGAAATATGCGCAAAAGGCCATTGCCCCTTTCAAAAATGTACACAGATGTTTTCTTCAGTACGGTCAAACAGTTTGTCAAAGTTTGGCCAAATCGTTTCAATGCCACCTGTATTGACCCAAATCGGTTGTAGCACTTCCTACATGGGTGGGCCTATGGGTTCATTCATCGCATACCTGATACATAGCTTGAATAGTAACGAAAAGATGTTATTTGAATAAGAGCCGATGATGTTTACTAAGAGGGTGGAATATGCTTTCTGATAAGTGTCTTAAAATCATAAAATCTTTTAGTACTTTTTTTTGAATTTTTGCTTGAAGCACACATAAATTGTTGTCAGTTTAAATTATGCAAAAAATGAATCTCTACCCTGTTTTATGGAATTAGAAACGCTGGAATGGGAAAACATTGCTTCCGGGCAAGAACAGTTTCTTTTTTACCTAAAGCATCTCATCCACCGTAAATCACACTATCAATTAATCTCAAACTCTCTACACCTGCGATCAAGCGGCGGTTCCTTTTGTTTCTTTCCATCACCAAAACGCACTCTTTTATCCTGCGAAGATTTGCTGTTTGTCGACTTCTTTTTGCTACCAGTTTTTGCAGGCATGTAGACCAGTCACCTAACCACTTGCGAACATTGCAAAATAGTAGCATTCTTACAAACGGCTTCACAGGCCTACTTGCGAACGACCGAGGCTAAGAGCCCCTCAGCCGTTTTGCGCTACTTGTGTGTCATTTCTTCAGTTTACTTCCACATATCTCAGCAACTACAATTCGCAGAGCTTTGCAAACGACCACATGACGTCAAAATGCTATCTATGAGGAAACAATCTGTGATTTGGTGGTTTCCTGCCTGCTACGGAATTAATATGTGTCTACCCATCAAGCCGTGCAATTTAGCACCGCTACAACCAAATTTGTGACTGACCTATTTCGGCAAAGAGCCATCTACGCTGATACAGAAACCACTGCGTTTGGTATGTCAACACAAAAGAATCCTATACAGAACGCATGAGCGGCCTTTGTCCAGCTTAGGCCGCCATGTTGACACACGCGTCTAGTGGTTTTTGTTTGCATTCACGTCGAAAGCAGAAACAACATCCTTATGACGAAAAGGTTTTGATTTAGCCTAGAAATGTTTCACATTCATATATTTCAGGTAGATCTGATAATGCCAACAAAGACTGACCACGGAAAGGTCTTTATAGTTTGATTCCAATCGAAAGTGAATGACTTCATATGCTTGGATCATTGCAGATGAGCCAATAAGTTAGCGTCGTTATGTGTTTCATTACAATATGAATAAACCTTCGTTTGATAAACTTCACAATTATCATCAAAAGTTAGATTTAAAACGCAGGCAACAACCTCAAAAGTTAGATTTAAAACAACCTTTCAACTTTTCATCAAAGTTAGTGTTGTTGAAAGTGGCAAAGTGGTTCAAAAGGAGCTTCCGAGTTAACTATAACGTTCTGAAAAAAGGGTGCAAGATATTGTGGAGGCAATTGTAATGTACAAGCCAAGAAGAGTTTGGCTTTTACTTATACCACAAACAAGATACGCTCACTTCTATACTCAAGAATTTTAATTACCTTGACTCCACCATCGTTAGAAACACCAGAGCTTGGGCAAAACGTCAAAGGATATGAGACTTTTTATGCATCCACAAATTGATGATGTTCCACATTGTTGATGAACAACTTTCATGCACTTTTTTCGAGCATCAAATCAAACTTTTTGCAGTTTTTATGGAAAAACCTGCGCCAAAACACTTCAATATTAAATGAACATAATCACGGGTGGGCGAAATATTTAAGTGGCTCTAACGTAGAGATTAAAAAAGTGCTTCTTAGAGTTATTCGACAACGAACAGACCAACAGTTTCAAAGTCAGATCTGCAACCAGGGGGGAGGCAACTGGACAGGTGCCGCCCAAAATCTTCAAAAACATGCTTAGTTGCTAGGTACCAACAAGTTACAACCATTTCCCCCCACGAAAATATGAGCTGGTTGCAGCCCTGCTCAATATATCTCCTTATCTTATCATGATTTGGAAAACTAACTACACTACTTGATAGACTCTGAATCAAGTTTTTTTCTGAAATTTATTGAAGCAAAAGGGCCATGCAGATAACAAAACCACTCCATTGATTTTCGCAAGCGCATGAGGGGAGCTTTCCTATTGGGTCATTTAATCTACAGATCAGAGATTTTCGATAGCTTTGTCACGTTGCTTCTTCTGTGACCAATAATTGGTTGATGACCGGCACTCATGAGGAAAGATGCTTACTGCGTACCACTTATTGACTTCTACTTGTTTCACTTCTACTGTTAACATAATACCCCTCCCGTAGCGGCTTTTTTAAAAAGCCCATTCTTTTTTCTTCATAATTTGAAAAACTTTGATACATGGATCCGCGGTTTTCAAAGTTTTTTGCTCGTTAATCCTCTTGCTCAAATTCATTCGGGCAGTGGTGTGCCTGAAAAAGTAACAACTCAATTTTGTCAATACTTAACTGCAACACAATCTCTGCAGGCGAGTTAGTTTGAGTCGTATTTGCTCAGTGATATCTCAAGACAGGTCGGAATCATGAAGAAAATCGCTGGTGTCGATCAACAGATAACTCAGGTCACTTCACGTAAAACTTTAAATTTGGCAAAGATAAATAAATTGCAAGAGGCTCTTAATATTGCTGCATATATGCATAACCTAGCCAGGGCCTTTCACAATGGGCATTAGTCTGTAAATCATTTTTTAGTAAGCCTGTGCTTTAAGATCAATTGTACGATGTATCAAGACATGAAAAGTCACTTAATTAAACGTTTCATTAAAACTCGCCAAGTTTTTAACTCGGTGGGGCTCCGTTAATGATTTTCAATTTCAGAAAAATATGAAGAATGCGGCACATCAAATAAATTTTATTCGAATAGTCGTGACTGGGGCGGTTTGCCAGTACCCTTCTTCACAATTGTAAATTTATTCCCCATTCCGTCGATGAAGCGAAACACAAAGGGGAGAAAAACTGACAGCGCCTTTCACGAAGACAGGGTGCGATGCACTGTGCTGTGAATACGACCAGTTGTTTCTCAATTTTTTTCCCTCATTCTGTTTCAAACAGTAGTTCGTTTTATTTACAGCCACGCGCGATCCACGCAGAATGATTTTGGAACTCTTCTGAGTTGCCCGTGGAAGGTTTAAGGCAGGGGTGCACAACCTTTTCGCAATTTCGGCCGAATTAAGTTTGTTTTTATGAATTACGGCCGCCAGTGAGTCCAAACTTAAAAAAAATGTTGCGTTGTTTCTGTTCTGCTTCCACACATTGAGCTTAACCCAGTTCTACACGTGTGCATTTGGCCGTCTTTCTACAAATCATCTTAATACAGTAGACAAAAAGTTTTTAATAATGCACGCCACCATAACAAATGTTTTAAATTACATGTGCAGTGTGCACGGCGTAATAAATTTTTATCGAAAACCGCAGGTTGTGCACCCCTGATTTAAGAAGTTTAAGACAGGGGTGTCCAAACTTTTATCGAGTTTGATCATGTAAAGTTTACCACGGGCCAGAAATCTCTTTCCAAATTTTTTAAGGTTAGCATATTCTGGGAAATTCACTTAAGGCAGTGGTTGCCAACCAGGGGTGTGAGACATCATTCCAGGGATGCGAGAAGTGTCCGTCTTAATGACAGAAAATTTATATATTTATTGCTCTCCTGCGGCTTACGGTTTTCTTTTGCAATGGACTACAGTCAGCCTTTTGATTTCATTATTTTGTACATACACAAGCAACTGATTATTTTTTGTAGTGTACTCGTATATTCAATTGCTAATCTGTGCCATCCTTTCTTGTCCATATGTTTGATTTTCTTTACATATTAAAAAATTTTAATTATTTTCAAAACGTTTGAAAGCCAGTTCTTGATCACAAATTGTAGAGGGTGTTTTCAGAAGAAAATGTTTCAGGGGCGTAGGAGTAAAAAAAGGATGGGAACCTCTGGCTTACGGATTGAAAAAAAAACATCCTTTTCCGACTGCGTTTGTGCTCATATTCGTCTCGGTGCATCAACACAATGGGAAATGTCTTAAGCAGCGAGAAACCTCCGTCGCTCCGACATGGAAGCATAATCCAGGCGTTGACCGGTCATGTACAGCACAATCTCAAAGCAAAACCGCGGTCTATGTGGAATGTGCTCGCGGACCACACTTTAGGCATCCCTAGTTTAACACAACAACGGCTGAATATGCTTAGGTAAAAGATCAAAACAAGTATTTTCCAAATCGCATGGTTAGTTTACAAGGGTTGGAATACTGTAGCAAAAAGAATCTCGTATAATAAAAAATAGATGAATGGCAGTGCATTCATCAAGCTTTTATTGGGTATACTTCAACTGCGTAAAATGGGAGTGGGCATTTTCCAGAAATCTGTTTACACCAGCTTTAGCAACTGCACGAAATTACGAAACTACAAAAACTCTTGTACGAGCGAGCACACATAAAGCGTGGTTCCCGTCTTGAATGACCAAAAGTTATGCCTTATTCGCACGATAAGTCCTTTCAAAGAAAAGAACAAAATAGGATCAAGCTTGCTGCTAAGGGCATGTTCTTATCAGGGGCGTCGGAAGGATTTTTTCCAGGGAGGGGCCAATAGTGGATTTTCCAGGGGCAGCCAAAAATATCTTTGCAGGAGGGGGCCAAAAGTGGCGAAATTTCATTTTACCCACTGGAAACTAAGAAAACAACCTTGTTTGCTAAAAATTTGATGGGAATATATCAAATTTAAAAATCCAGGGGGGGCTTGGCCCCCTGCCTCACTTACAACGCCCGTGGTTCTTATGTGACATCACCCAGGAAGATTGTACTACACTTCATAGCAATTTTTCGACGTGATCCGAAGACTTGGAACATGAGCATTATAACTTAGGTACAATACTTGGTTCCTTTTTTAGTTTTTTTGATCAAGTATGTACAGCAAATACTTTTTTCAATGTCTCAAAGCACGAGGCCCTCATATGATACGTTTTCGTAACATAAAAATTCATTTCTATTGCAACAATTTTTACTAGGTGGCGTGGAAACGCAGGTGAAGCACAAAATTTGTTTACCAAGTGGAAAAACTAATTTGTTGTCACGTCAGAATACAACTCCGGCTTGGAACGAATGGCCAGTAATTCCTGACGAACTGTATAACAACTACATTGGATTTATAGAAGTTGATATAAAAAAAACTTTTTTTGTATATATCTTGTGCCCGGGTGTGTAGTGGGGTGGGAACGCGTTCGCACACATTTTTTCTTGGTAATCTGACTTGAAGATGTATGCTTTTGCTCAGATTTCTCTGTGTGCAGCTCCAGACGTCACGTGAATGAATAAATGGCAAGCTATCTCTTGCGTAGCACCCAGCATAATTGTATAATTGCTGAAAATGTCTAGTATTTGTCTGCTTTCCCAAACTTCATTTTCATGTTCACACACTTCTTTTACTTGAAAATGGGTAGTTTTTTGGGTGCGTTCTCACGATTTTTTTGCACTGCACGCCTGCTTGTAACCCTAACAGCATATCTGATTAATCTCGAACAGTGTTCCCTCCAAGGAAGTTTGACACTGAGCAAATGTTTTTTTAGTGCGCATGCAATTGCGCAACCATGCAGACACACAACTAGTGAAACGTTTCAAGGGTTGAAAGGGCTATCCGATACATGTACGATTTTAAAGTTGGAATGTTGCAAGTGCGCGAGAATATTTCACTGCGCAAATGTTATTTTTGCATTGCGCATTTGCGCGCCTTGCAGGGAACACTGATCTCAATTAAACTTGCCTATAAAACAAAAAGTTATACTAAACGTACTTCAGTTGGAATTTCAAATAAGCTAATAAGATTTTACAACTTGGCATGGTAATTTCAAACTAACTGAACCTATGTACTTTCCACGATGGGTGTAAGCAAGGAATCGATCAGCAAATTTTTAATGAGAAATCGATTTCACGTAAAATTACGCATCCTCAGTCCTGAAAATTGCAAGCAAGGCTTACGGGTGAAAAGCTGAAAGGCTGAAGTAACAGCAGAGAAAAAACAACCAAAACTTACAAACCAAAACTTTCAAGCTAAACAACAAACCAAAACTTTGAAGCTAAACCAAAGCTTGACTTGCGCTGATTTTGGCATTTACGTCGCGACTTGTGTGATATGTCATGAACAGTATGTTGGTCATACTAGCAACAAATTTTCCAAAAGGTGGTCAGCGCATCGCAGTAATTGGAACAAACAAGATTGTAAAACTGACAGTGACAAGGACCAGATGGCCTTGTCGCGGCACTATTCAGAGAACCACGGCACTATAAACAAGCCAACTCTGCACGAAGCATACACCGTTACTTTTGTCGAACAACCAAGTTGTCACTCTCTGGATATATGTGAAAATAAATGGCATCACCTAATTGACGCGCAAATCAACATTCAGAACATGATCCTCCCCCATGTGAAATAATTATTACGATGCTT
>Ga0210059_1001655_pt1 | contig 33982 bp, 22 predicted proteins | sample Ectturendosymbi2_FD_188042 | JGI IMG/M metagenome (GOLD analysis project Ga0210059, IMG submission 188042) | Ecteinascidia turbinata endosymbiont from Florida, USA - Sample 2 (SPAdes) (version 2) | ecosystem: Host-associated > Tunicates > Ascidians > Unclassified | place: Key West, Florida... | reverse complement strand
TGTAAATTGCAACAGCATTTTTCTGTGGACAATACTGACATCCAAAAAGTGCAGTGAAACAGCAGTCTAGCGTACTACAAACTGTACAACCAGGCCATGTTACGTAGCCTACAGGATTTCACTACACGCCACAGTCACACAGCGGTTTGATGTCGTTTTTACTGCAATATGGATTGCAAAACTAAGTTAAAACCAACACGTTGTACCATTTCAAAACTGCAAACATGATTCAAATTCAACCATGCATCATCCAACCAACGCAGGCGTTATAACGTCTCCCAAACCCAAGGCGGCTGCTTCGCGAAAAAACTTTTACCTGGGAGCTCATTTACGAACCAAGCAAGTACGAGCGTGCTGTGCTCACTTTCCCGAGAGCTCATTCGATCACTCAAGCAGTTGGTGATTCAGCAGTAATCGTGTCACGTGACCAGGAAAGTGAGCTGATGAACTCACTTAAAGCGCCATGTAAAAAGCCCTACTAACACGCTTGTACGCACACACACACTGTTATTTCTGCGAAGGAAAATGAAAAACAAGCCTTTCTTTAAACTTAAGTTATTTTTCACATGAAAAATTTAAGATCTCAACTGAAAATCTTCAGTGATTGCATTTCTGATCCCACCTTTTGTGCCGAACTCCATTCTTTTATGAGCACTTTGTCCACTTTACGCAATCAGCTAAACAGCAGCTTGTTTCTAAACCAAGTTTTCATCCCGAAACTACATTGAGCGCATTATTCATTTAATTATTTCTTTGAATGCTCAAAACGTATGCCGTTGCACAATTACAGGAACACCATCCAACTTTGCGTTTTTGTTAAACATTCATTTACTTTTCTTTATGAATACTTTTTACAGATTCGTTATGACGTTGGTATGAAATCAGCTGACATCGAAGCGTTATACACTGTCACCGCAGCAATTTTCCCCATCGGCGGTCTGGTTGGCGCTGTTTTTGTTCGTTCCCTCGTTGCAAAATTGGGGAGTAGAAATGTACTTATTTACAGCCAAGTAAGTTGAACAGGTTTTCTAGATTGTAGATGCAGTATCAACAACAGCATGCAGATGGCATATTATCCACAGTGTGGCTTTTTTTATCGACTGCTGTGTCTGGAAAAGTTGCAGTTACGGATTGTGGAAAAACACGTCATTCATGCTCTTAATCCATGAGTTGTCTCCGGTGTTGCGAGTGACGTCAGCTTGTCTGCATTTCATCCGGACCAACACAGTATAATTTTGATTTTCCATGCAGACGCAATGCCCTGGAGAGATTTGTATGAATGGGGATTTAGTTAGACCGGCACTAAGGCAAGTGTGTAATTCAGTAAACCTTTGTCTTCCCGCTGGTAAATTCCATAACCATCATTACAAATAATAAATCAGGAACTGCAGCCACGTGTGGTCCAACGCAGGAGTGGCGCCATCCTTGTTAAACTCCGCCGCACTGAACACATATTTGCGAGCATTTTTCACCATGTAGACGTAAAGTACTGCAGTTCTAAAACACAGATCATGACAGCTGACTTCGGCTTATCGCTCGGAGTGGTCGTTCCACACAATGACCAATGATGTATTGCTCGATTCAACCTCAACATGAAGAAGACGAAGTTTTTATCCGTTGTCTTTTCAATGGTAATACAATAATTTCCCCAGAAAAAATTAACTGTTTTGCCATCGTAAGTTAGAATAAATTTGTTTACATCAATATTAGCAAAGTGGCAATTTTTGAAATCACAAATCTGCATAAAATATTTGCCATCGTAAAAACTATTCCTTTTTAATGTTCTCGGCTATTGGAAACGATACTTTCCCGGCCATTATAGATATGTTTCAAGTTCGAAGAATATATGAAAAATTGGGATGAGTAGTGAAAATCAACCAACAACCACCTGAGGTCCAATCCGCCACAAACGCTCTTAAAGTCATGAAATATTTTACCTGACATTTTACATCTAATGAAGAACGTTTGCATGAGAAAAATCTGAGAAACTTGACTGACTATTAATCACAAGAAACAAAAAATAATATGTTTCAGGAAAACTAATAAAATCTCGCAGATAAAATAAAACATTTTGAAAAGCTTCTTTAAGGCTATCCGCTGTTATCCTTAATTGTATTTGTGTGTTTCTTGTTGCTGCGATGAATGCTTAAGTCTACTGCGTTAATGTGTGGGAGTGAAGACCTTATACAATACAGTAACTTTTGTATTGAAAAATACTAACAATAATAGTTGTTTTAATGGATTAACGTCTGCTCTTCCGTTCATTTAACTCTACGTTTGCAGGTTATATGCATTTTGTCCACTCTGTTGATATGTACTTCATACGCTATGAATTCTTATGAAGCTTTGATTATAGGAAGGTTTTTTCTTGGGGCATTTGCATCTATTGGAACAGGTGCGGATGATTGTGTAGTTGCTGTGAGTGGTTATCTAAGCTTAAAACAAACCTTCAACTGATTTTGCGTTTAGGTGTTGCGCCGCCTTACACCGGTGAGATCAGTGCCATTCATATCCGTGGAACAATTGGTTCTCTCTTCTCGTTGTTTATTGCAGTGGGAGTTCTATTTGGTAACGTGCTTGGATTGCCACAGGTGATCTTAATGCTGATTGTTGGTACTGCAGAATTTTCAAAGATACGGTAGTTATCTTGGATTTACGTTTCAAACTAATTTTTTTTTCACGTAAAAAACAGAAAAGCAATCGATTACACATCAACAAAATATTTCTTTTTTCCTAGTACCAGAACGGTGGTCAGAAAATCTTCCAATAGCGGGGTTTACGTTTGTGGAGGGGAATTGTCATTCACAATTTTACAAAAACGCCACTGATTTATAGTGTTTCATATTTCAATTTTGGGCCATTGGAGATTTTTTGGGAGAGATAAGCCCACCAAAGTTTCCCCGTGGCGACGGGACTGCTAAGAACTGCAACACGCTGTCAATGACGCAATTAATGATCGTTGCAAACAACGCTGTTGCATGCACCCATATCTTCAAATATTTTCTGTCTATTAGGAAACTGAAGCATGCACTAATCGGTAGATCTTTATATGCAAACATAGCAGCAACTGAAAGGTTTGCTGTTCATCTGTCAGTCAACATTAATCAGGAACAGGGAAATGTCACCATTTCATGCATGACTGTTTGTTTTTCCTTGCGATGATAAAAATGAGTGAAAGATGTTGAAGTGAAGCATCAGAACAAAGATTTGAATTCAGACGCATTTGTATGTTAGCTGTTTGCGTCAGGTCAGTGGCGTGCAGAGGGGGAGGCGAACGGGCGACGGCCCCGGGCATCTAAGGCAGTGGGGCATTCACAGATTCAAATTACAAAAATTAAAATTCTGCTACTAGATAATTTTTCCTATTGTAAGTAAGGCTACTAACATATGCTGCATGGTTTTAGTGTTTCGAAACTTCTTTTTTAACTTTTTTTTCAATTACTAGTTTTACGTATTCAAATTCCAATCATTCTGACATTCTTCAATACCAGGGATCTATAGTCTAAGTATGAGACGCACTCCCAATCAAACTGATGGTAAAGCAAATTTTCCTCATCACAAAAGGCAAAATCACAAAAATGGATTGAAAGATGATTATCGACGTTTACTTGATATTATGCTTAGCTGACTTTTTGATGCATCACTTGCTTCCCGTTTCATTTTATGATGTGGCCAACCCTGGTGTGCGCTAACACAGTCGCACTGCGACTCGCACATCTGTGCTTGCAGCATGTGCACCATTTCGAGCTTCGTCAAGTTCAGGCGTATTGATCATAAGGGCTCACACAAGCCCGTATCTGTTCTGTCGACACAGTAGTTGTACATACAATAACCACATAATAAAAAGCAAAAATTTTATTGCGTACTTACGCGCATTCTCATTTCTTGTGCAGTTGAGCAAGTTTCAAACTGTTTACCAAGTCTCAACCTGTCAAACCTGGGCGTCCACATCTGCTTGACTGCTGTTCGACGAGACATTCGCGCAGCCTGATGTTTTTGCAGTTGTGAACTGAGCTGACCTAGTACTGAGTGTGTTCTAGCCTACTCCCTTGTTTCAACGCGTTGCCAGATATTTTTGCAGTTATGAACTGCTCTGTCTTAGCGTTGAGTGCTGTGTTTTGCTCCGGTCTCCTAACTTGTGTTGTTTTGCTCCGGTCTTCTAACCTAACTTGTGTTGCAGCCACAATGCTGGGTCGGCATAACAGCAGTAGAGATAACCCGCTCGACTAGGTTCACTCTTCCATTACTGTCGCGAACTCAACGTTATGTGGGGCGTATTCACCTCGGCACACTTCGAGCGCTGATAATTTATGTTCATGACAGTGAATCACAGGATTGTCCATGGGACATATTTATCTGTCCTGTCCCATCACATAGCAATTTACGCCTGTCCTATCCCACGGGAGTCCCATTATAATATTAATATGGAACACAATTCAATTAAAATTATTAAATTTATGAAAGTTTAGGTTTAGTATCTTAATAATAGCTACAAGTATATACAAGTATATAAAGAAAAAAGGAGAGTAAAAACCTTTAAAAGTTAAAAAAAAGTTAAAAGTATAAAAACTAAGATTAGCTCTGACGTAATGAAGTTGCTATGACATGGCTACTGTCTCATTGTAAATGCAAATGTGTGCTGTCCCATCCCATGGGATTACCATAGGAATGACATTCCTATGGACAAGCCTGGTGAATCAGTGACACATTGTACAATAAAGAGTAAGGAGAGTGTATGTAGAATAATATCCGTGTTGTGTCAACAAACTTCGCCAAAACGTTGCTTTGCAAACGTGAATATGACGTCATATTGTGACGTCACAAACAGCGTGTATCCAGTGACAATGACCACCATTCGTCACTGGTCAATAATGGATTTGTTAGGGGGGCATACAATCAAACAGCCGTCCCGGTAATTACCAGACCTCTGCACGCCACTGCGTCAGGTTGAATTTTTCAAGACAAGATATTTCACCTCACTGCATCCAACTCCGTCAACAAATTGTTTCCCACTGAAATTTGCAATTAAACCATGTTGCAAATCCAAAGGTCGCATGTTTGTTTTTACGACAGTTTTTAATATAAAAGATCTTTAACGATTTTTTTCCACGGTTGGTTGATAAAACAGCATGTTGCTAAATCATTGTTAGCCTTGATTCTTCTACGTGGATCTAACACTGTGGTGCTGGACTCTGGGTGGAAATTCCATTGCTCCGGCGTTGTGCGTCAGCAAAGTTTTCCCTGGCTGAGATGGGGATACTCGTACTTGTGACTCGCAACTGGCGAGGTGTGTTGATGAATGGGTCTCACTAGGTGGAAGAGTGTGCATGTTCATGTCAAAATTCTGAGACCACTCACTGTGTTTGATACAAGCATACATCTTAACTCAAGTTCGTCGGACCCAGGCATTTGTGGAAGAAACTAGTGATGCCCTGCGAAAGGTTAAACCAAATGAATCCACAATCTTTTTGGAAGGCTTTGGGAGCGAAGCGGGGTATTCAAGGGTGTGATTGGCTGACATGATGATGCTGACACAAATGATGGCGGAAGGCTCCTGCTGCAACTATGCTGTCAGAAAGCACTATGCTTGAACATTTTCTTCTAGCACAGAGATGTGCACAATTGCACCTTATATAGGGATTCGTGTCGAGGGAATGGTCACTCATTGATAGTCTCAACCTACTTGTTCCAATGAGTGTTGGACGTTCGTGGCAAAAGGGGTGCAGAACTGTTGATCGATACCGCATGGCGGCTTGCAACTTACGTCTTGTAAAACCAGTAGGGGCCGCACAACGTGCAGGCCTAGGAGATCTTACCGAATAAAGTGGGTAGTCCTGGCGGACAAGGACGTAAGAATGACCTTTGCAGATAGTGCATCGTCCTTGTTCCAAGAGATCCTGGAATGCACAGCGAACGCAGAGGTAGAGTGGCGGCTGTTCAAGGCAGCTGTAGCTTCATCTGCTGCTCGCATATACAGACGGAAACGACACGCTGTGACGAATAATGGCAAAAATGTCACGTCTTGGTAGAACTATAGGAGGTGAAAAATGCTAGTTAAACTACGAAAGTGGCTTACACAGCATGAATTCAACTTAAAACCGAATCTTCTTGGTATTTGTGGTACGCTGAGGCTCGAAAGTCCGCAGCCCTTACCTTGAAAAAATCCAAAATGCGATTTTGCGAGAATTTCGGGCATAACCAGATTCAAATTACTTATAAGGCGAAAACATATACTGACAAACCATCCGGCATGTTTCGCGGCAAAAATTCAAATATTGGTAGGTCCCCCAAAGTTAAAAATGGGGTCTAACGCAACAATGGGATGGACATCCTTGGCAAATGGTGCAATTATTGCAGAGATCATTTAAACCAATTCACGTTCACCATTTCCACACCACTGCAAACGCAGAAGGCACTTTTGGGTGAGGAAGGAAAACACTATCAATGCAGCCGACGTTTTCCAAGCTGTCACAACTTTGAAGGCTTGGGAAAGCACAGTTTGCGATGAAATCCGACCCTAAACGTTGAAACCCTTGAACAGAGGAGTTCTTTGGGTGACTCTTGTGTATCGGATGGCCTGGTGTTCTGGAAATGCACCGCATAATTGGTAAATTGGGGTGATCACCTCCATACACAAGAAGGGAGACAGGAAAAATTGCAATAACGATTGGGACGTCTGATCTTTGCCCGAATGCACTGTTGATTGTTTGTTACTAACGCCATGTAACTGTATTCTTGCTGAAAAGTTTGTGCCCGTGCCAGTTGAGTTATGTAGTAACCGTTCACCGTCGGTCATGGGCGTCGTACAGATTTTTCCAGGGGGTGGGCCACTGGGAGATTTTTCGGGGGGGAAAAAGTGGTAAAATTTGTTTTTTCCCACTCAAAACTAAGAAAAAACAGCCTTTTTTGCTAAAGATTTCAAAATCCATTGCCCGCCATTCCGACGCCCATTCCGTCGGTGGTGATATCCGACAAGGTTGTACGCTGTCACCGCTCCTCTTCATAAAATATGAATTGTGTAAACAGTTACTGCCGAGTTAACGAGGAAGGTACGATTGGAAGTTGCAGAATCAACCGTTTGCTTTTTTTCGGACGACTTGGCACTGCCTGCATCTTCTGAACAGGGTCTTAAACATGCGTTTGATCGGTTTTCGGGTGCGTTCGATCAAGCAGGAATGCAAATTAGCACTAGAAAGACCAAGTTCAGTAAATGCAGTTCTGCGTGAGCTTTATCGCTCTGTGGTCAAAAAAGGAAGTTTTGAAATCACTGCAAAGCTGTCAGTATTCCAATCAGTTTATGTTCCTATTCTCAACTCTAGACACGAATCTTGTGGAATGACAGAAAAAGAGTTTTCTCAAATGCAAGCGGCAGAGATGGGAGTTTTGCAAAGAGTTTACGGCGTGACACTTCGCGACAATGTGCGCAGATGTGACATTTGTATATCCATGAAAATGTATCCACTTCTCCGAATCGAGAAATAACAACTACGTTGGTTCGGCCACGTGTCCAGAATGTCTCACGAAAGATTGGCGATGTCCGTCTTGCTGGCTGCACTCACCGGTGAGCGGCCCAGAAGTCGACCAACATCAGGTGACGCCGTGTCTTGGTGTGTTGCCAGCAGAACTATCAAAGGTAGCTGAAAGTCGTGAGGTATTGTGGTGAGACGTTGCATTGCTTCGCTCGTAAAATGTAATTGGACCCTCGAGCAAACTCGTCTGTTTGCCTGATTGCTAACGCAACTGTGGCCGGTTGTTCTGAACGTCGCCATTTTCTACTTACTTGCCGACAGATGCGCACCTTTTCATGATTGCTGCTGTTGTGTTCATGTTGTCTGCTTTTACGTTTGCATTCTGATTTAAGTGTAATAAAGCTTACGTCTAGGCGCGACGGCGAGTTACGTGTCACTACAATTTCAAGGTTTCCAAGGGCTGCTGGCCCCACAATCCTCTTGAGAGGAAAAGCGGATAAGGAAATGAATGAAAAACATCTTTCACAAACGTTTTTTTAGTATGTCTATCAAAAGAAATACTCTCACGTATCAGTCGGCCAAGTATCAGTCAATAAGGTCTTATCAGAATATATATTTCACCTAAGGTAACCCGAATCAGCTCGCAATTTTGTAAAGAAGCTTTTAGATTGATATTGCAAATACAACAAAGATTCACATGGCGCAAACGCAGCATCATACATTTGTCGATTGAAAGTCTAAAATGCAGAGGTTTTCTTCTTACTTTTGAAAACGGAGGGTCAAACTATTATTAGGTGATGATCGAAATGTTACATAGACGTTCAATTAAAAGTGCATCACTTAGTCAAGAGTATTCTTATATCAAATTCAATTTTTATGTGGGTACCATTATTTGTGGCGACAATATTGAATGAATATTTTGAATTTTTACTCGAAAACATTTTTACATCATTTGTAACTATCGTAATTTGACCTCTATAACGACAATACATGCAGTATCTAATCATAAGAATAAATGTTGAACTTATTTATTGTATACTACCTTCAGCCATAGAAAAATCGTAAAAATACATTTAGATTGACAAAACATTTTAAAACTCATACAATGAGGCATAAGAGTTTGACGGTTGATGTAGACAAATTTAACCAGTCTGTGGTGGAACATTTCTGAGGCAACTCCCTAAACACTGCTTAAAATCAAGAGTATCCTGTTCGACACAGTTATTCGGAAGTGATCGATGAGTATTTTCAAAAAATAAGAAAACCTTTCTCTATTTCAGATACTCGGGACTTCGAATGGCTGGCCATACCTTTTGGCAATCGCAGCATTTCCAAGTATCATTTTTCTCTGCTATTCGCCATGGCTGCCAGAAAGCCCGAAGTGAGAACACTATTCTTCATATCTTGTCCAGTTGTACAAGCGCATTGCTGCGTCACCTGCAGATCGTGTTTTAATATGGCAAAGGCAATGCACTTAATTATTTGTTGAAATTCCTTGAGGATTTGCAAAGACGCAAGTCTTCAGGTTTGACCTTATTTTATTTTGAAAAATTTTTATCAACTGAAATTTCTTAAAACTCCTTTGACATTAGGAAAATGAAACATTACAAGTGAAGCATTCACGATACATCGAAAGTTTCCTATGATTTTAACGCGTCTGTACGTGTACTCTCAATTACTGTTCTAAACATCACAGATCACGTGTGTTAAACTTTGGGCAACAAGACCGAACTGCAATCAAGCATTTGCAATGAAACGTGTTTTTATGCTCAGATTCTAATTCAACTTTTTCAAGAATGTCAACTTTCAGGTTAAAAAATTAAATTGAGGAAAATGCAAAAAATAAAACATACTTAAAACAAATTTCTCGCGCTAATGTCGGAATTGAAAAACGTTTTACTTAAATTCAAGACGGGCATAAAATACGTAAACAGCGTTATCAAGTACCATGCAAACAATCGATGGGCTATTTTTATCACTGCAGTTGTGAAAAAACAATGATATTTTCTTCTGGACAGAACCTTGTATTTGGAAAAAAATGATCCTCAGGCAGCCGCAGCGGTTCTTAAACGATTACGCGGTACTGATGACGTAGACGATGAAATAATGCATTTGCGGGACGAACAGAAAGCAAACAAGCGTGTGAAACATCTTACTATTAAACAGGTTGGTGCAAGTTAACGTTATCGTTTGAGCTTCAACAAACTGCATATAAACGTCAAATTACCGATTGAAAAGGTCGATTCTTTCTATTGAAAAAAATCGCTTCTTTCTGTTTAAAAATGGACCGCAGTACATTTGACACTATTGCGTACATAAGGAAGAATCCCGCACTTCAACTCCGCCAGAAGAAATGCCACGTATTTTTGATAAAATATTTTTAAAAAAGCACAGCTAGGTTATGATCACAAGCTTTGCAAATCTGTACGCTGTTTTTGAAAATTTTGCTGCCGCTTTTACTCACAGAAATGGTCTTCAACGTGGGCGAAATCGCCCCCGGAGGGCGATTTTATGTGTTGTGGGGGCGATTTTGTGATTTACGAGATTTGGGGGGAGATTTCAATTTCCAGAAGGGCGATTTCTTCAGGTTGAAGCATACTAAAATTTTGAATTGATTCACAAAGCAATATTTGTTACTTTGGAATCAAAGCATTTGATGCAATTTCGACTCCATGGTTCGTAACAAAGGTTATTTAAACACATGGGACTGGTCACGTAACAGTCAAACAAACGTCGTCCTGTGTAACGCTTCACTGCTCCAAATATCCAAGACCAATGAGATTGTCACTGGTTGGGAATCTAGGATTGCGGTTCTCACGAAGATTATGAATGTGCAGGGGCTTTGTTGAGTCTAATGTTCAAAATAAGATAAAAGAGTAGCGAAACTGTTGCACTGAGTAGTTTGTTAGGTTGGTTAACGATCATCATCCCAAAAAGACATCAAACAACAACATGTCCCCGCCTGTATAAATCAGCATGCGGGGTTTTCGGACGTATGTTGTTATAAAAAATGTTTGAAGACCACTGGTTTACAGTCATGTCTCGAGCATTTCCACCAAAGAAACATTTTTCTTTTTATCTCTTTATTGCTGAAAACGTCTTTTTACTTGCTAATTGTTGTTCGAATCAACTGCTTTTTCAATTGTCGTCAATGTCACCAAACATGCGTTATCCGTCAGTAATTACTTATTTTTTTAATTACCCTTCGCAAATCGGGAAAAGTTGCACACAGAGCCACAATTCTGTTCTTGATGCTTTATCGACATTCAGGTGAGTGCAAAACCTTGACGTAAAGTAAAGCTATTGGAGATTCCAAATTGAAAACTATTATAAGGTTGCAATTTTCATGAGGGACAAACCATCGTTGTTTCCCAGGAGACAGATCAACTTTTCGAGAGAGATTAATCACATAGCGCGGAATTAGTTACACCAATGACGTGAATCACATAGCGCGGAATTAGTTACACCAATGACGCTGGTAAACTGAGACGCCATGCCCGTGATGGCGCAATGGACTTAATGTTTACATTAAACTTAGTCTCAGGCGAAACTTTATCTAGTTTTCTATTTCCAGTAATTTAGTACATCCATAGAGTAAAATATCCAGGAAGAACGAGTTCTGACCTCAGCTGCTTTCAGTTCAAGTTATAAACGCGGAGAATGGGCTTCACATAAACGTAAAATAGTTTTTCATGTAGTTGTTATTAACAGCAGAACGACTAACTGTCAAACACAGTATTTCTAGCCCTGCTCTTATTGTAGGCAAAATGTATTGCGAAACTTACAAAACGTCTGTTTGATGCAACTGGTATTGTCATATTAGGCAGATTCCATATTATTAACTCATGCTCTGTTTTACGTGACTTGCGTTTCGGTTTTATTCGTTCAGTTTTTTTCACGTTTTGTATTTTCCATCCAATCGCCTGATGATTCCCGAGGTAGACATATAGAGAAATATTCATTTTTGACAGAGGAAATGCAAAGTTCAAAATAATTTCGATTGTGTGTGAAACCCTGGATGTACTGTGTTAAATCCCAGATGTACAGTATTTGCAATAAAGAAAGGACAATGTACGGCGATAGCTCAGTGGTAAAGCTTCTGCATATCAATTAGAAGGTTGTTTGTGTGTTCGATCCATGGTCACTTCGTCAATCGCCGTAGCGATTTTTTATTTGTCGACTTAAATCTGAAAATAATTGTTCAGGAGAAAAAGTCAGAAACATGCACGTTTCATGGATGATGCTTTAAAAACAAGGAACATTAAAATATTTAAATGTTGAAACTCGGTTTTTGAAAAAATCTTGTGGTTTGTTTGTGATTTGATCTATGTGATGATTATTAGTAGCACTGACCAAATTTGATATGATTATCACAATTTGTGAACATAATTGTGTCTATTTAAGCCCAACTCTCAGAATTAATGTGTTTTCATATTAAATGCAGTGCTAAGTGTTAGCCTAGATATTGCACCATTGTATACATGTATGCACCATTAGACTACTAGTTGCTGTACCACCACCATGGGCGTAACCGGGGGAGGCGATTATATAAATTCAATTATCTGCCCCCATTTTGCCGATTTTACAAAAAGGTCGTACTACGGTTGAGCGAACATAATGACGTCATCGAAACGCTAAGAATAAGGTTTAACCCCACCAAAGTTTTTTAGTAAACTCAGCCCCTGGTTAAAAATAAACGGAATTGTTCGTTCAACATTGCTCACTGTAAAAAAACATGGGTGCATTTCAAAGGTTTTGTTATGGTTTAGTTAGTAGGTAGCATTGTTATTGTTTAACTGCACCACACGCTAAAGTTTATCTTTCTTGATTTGAAATGCACAGTCGGTTCAACCCACTTTTTCAAAACATTTTGCAGCTCATTGTGCAGAACACTTGAAAACACGAAATCAGTGCACTTTTGTTTACCTGGTTTGTTAAACAATTTTCGAAATACCTAAAATAATACTAACGGTTTCTCTTCCTCTATCACATTTTTGCAATATATACTCAGGTCTTGACACACAAGAGCGTTCGTTGGCAAATTATCTCTGGCATTGTTATTGCTTCATCACTGCAACTTTGTGGCATCAATGGACTGCAATTCTACCTGGATGACGTCTTCATTATTGCTGGGATTTCTGCAGAGGATGCTAGTTACGTCTCAATAGGTGTAACAGGAGCTCAAGTCATTCTCACTTTGATTGGAGTAAGAGCTTTATATTTTTGCAGAGTTTTGCATCACTCGTTTTTTTTGCAGAACAAGTATTCTTTGCACTAACAGTAAGTCTTCTTATTGTGCAAATAGTATATCCTCTGGTGTAAACACTTGGTTTTCCACCCTTCATTCCCATTCCATTGTTACCATCTTCAGCGTTGGGTATTTGCCGGTAGAAAGAGAGTCTGGTCCAATTCTGACATCCTTGGACTCGACTCTAAGAACGAGTTCAGTTATTAACTGTACGACTCTGAATTTAGTACTCGAAAATCTGTTTCAAACTTTAACTCGGAAATAGGCGAGTCAAGCGGAAATGGGCGCAGCGGACCACTCGTGGTATTCCCGAAAAGCGTACAAGAAATGAGTATAAATGAAATTAAACTGAAGATTCCTCAGCATGAAAATTTTCATCGTAGTCACGTCCAGACAGAGATTTTCAGTCTAAGATCAAATGAGTCAGTGCTGCAGTGACGAAGGAAGGGGAATTCCCCCGGAGAGCACTTTTCCAAGGAAAGCAAAATCCCATCTGAAGTACAGAAAAATACTACAGGTACCACCTACGAACGTGAAATTAAGGTTGTTGAAAAGGTTTTTCATGTTTGAAACTATATTTCTCGTCGGTTTCATTTAAATGGGTTGTTGCAGTATTGTCAGAGTCTTATTTCTCTTGTGTTAAAGGAGATATTTCCGTATGAAATGGTCGACTATGGAAACATTTTCACTACTATTGAAGCAAACAGATAAATCACATGTATTGAAAGTATACCGACACAAAACTACAAAGCTTTTATTAAGTGACAAGCGGAAAGTTGTCTAATGTTAGTTTGAAGTATCCAAGCCATTGCTCCCATTTGAAATCTGGATTCACGCATCCGTGCAGGGTTGCGGAGTCGGAGATTAAATATCCGACTCCGAATCCTGACTCCAACTTCGCAAAATTTCCGACTCCGACCTTACCAAAATTTCCGACTCCCGACTGCGACTTTCTAGAATTTTCGACTCCAGACTGCGACTCCGATTTTCCAAAATTTCAGACTCCGATTCCCGACGTCGACTTTTCCAAAATTTCCGACTCTGACTCCTTTACACAAAGGGAATGAAATTTGAATGTTAAAATCAATGAAAATCGTGTTACACCGCAGGAAATCTGTTTCAACATAAGTTTCAAAAGAAATTGTACCATTTCAAGAGGAATTCCAAATTTAGGAATGTGATGTAAAAAATGATCAAATTGGACATCCGGAGTCGGACAAAAAATCCGACTCCGACTCCCAGTGTTGTTAGGAATCCGACTCCGCACAAAACGTCGACTCCTTGCGACTCCGAGACCGGCTCCGGGTCCAGATCCGACTTCGGAACCCTGCATCAGTGCAGCAAAAAGTTTATTGAACATAACAGAGTCGCGTTTCAAATGTGTTTGAATGCAACCCGCAACTTTTGTGCTTGTTATTTGCAATAATTATAACACAGGGCCATAACTTTTTGCATTGAGTGACGTGTAAGAAAAACGTTGCCTAAAAGGAGTTTCAAGTAAATGAAGCGATGATCGACCGCTCCGATTTCAAACACATTTTCGCATGTCAGTGCGGCAAAAAGTTAGAGGTGAAAGTAACAATCTCGCTTTGCAATTCTATTTGAATGCAATGCACGACGTTTTTTCTCAATAATCTGCGTAAGTATACAACACAGAGACAGTCGAACGGCATCACATGAGCTTGAAGCAAGCTAACGATCGCTTCGAATTCACCCAATAGTTTCGCTTATTGGTGCATTTTACTTTGGGAAGGTTAGGAAAACTGTGTAATGAAAGTTGAAAGAGAATACTGTTGATGGCAGCAGTACAGAAAACGAGGAAACCGGGTTGGGAAAGCAAAAAACGGTGGCGACCTTGGCCGTATCGATGTCATGCGGGGCACTCTTGATTGACTTTTGCCACTGCAAATACTTTGTCAAACGCCCAGTTCCTGGTGTATATTCATAAATGTTCGGTCTGCTTGGCTATAACTCGGGAAAATGCAAATCGCTTCACCTGCTTTTTCATATGCAATCTCTTCCTTGCTACAACAATCGAGTCATTGACTCGAGTCATGCCATCAGTGATTGCTACAACAATATGGAGCTAAGCGGTTGTTGTGGTTCCGTAAAAATATTCTGAGGCGCTTTAACATACACAAAAATTTAGAGAATGGAAACGTAAGGTTGGGACAGTAAGAGCAAGTGTGTGATGGAGTAGAAAAGTAACGTATTCTTTTTTATTTTCATCGAATCGGTACCCAGTATCAACGTACAGTTTTCAAAAAATTACGATGGATTGCCTTGATATAAAGATGTATTGAAACGATTGTTTGGACGACAGACAATCTTGCTTACTTCATTTGTGCAACTCCGCGTTTCTATGTAATTGCTTTCTGCTAACTAGAAAAAGGTTTGAAAGTAAGCTAGAATGATCAGTTTATGCTTCAACTTCCGTGAAATACCTCGCCATTTTCTGAGATGCTGTCCACAACATATTGACGAAGCAAGTGGCAGAATCTGCTGTTAGGTTAGTCGGTTAACTTCAATATCCTTCAGAATCACAAACATGCATTGCAAAGAAAACTGGCCAGCTTGTTACCGATTTTACCTTGCTTGCAGGGATTTGGTAGCGACAGACTTGGGAGAAAGAAGCTTCTACTAATTGGCAATAGCATCATTTCTGTGTCTATAGTACTGTACACCGTTATGGTCGGCTTGCAACATTTAGTCCCTTGGTTTGCATATATCAGCATTGTGGCTTGTTTCGGTGAGTTTGTCTATTAAACAGAATCTTTCACAATCGTATGTGAAACAAAAATCATGATCATCTGTTTTTTTCTTCGCTCAGTTTTTCGTCTGGAGTCCTGGAAATAAACATTATTTAAAATCTCTTATTTTCAAGTATTGCTAACAATTAGAGTGGCTTTGCCAAGCTTTTACACAATCTGGCATTGCCATTATACCTAGTTGGAGCAACGGTTGAACCTTCTCCAATTTTACATAGAAATGATAAAATGTCGCAAATCAGTGTTGGTTGTTCACGAAGGTACATAATTTTCAAAGGGTCATCACCAGCGTAGTCCGGTTTGTAGTTTACGCTCTTCACTTGGATATAGCAATGTCCTTTTCTAGTTTATCGCCACGCGTGTCCTCCTCCTGTTTCCTGTTCCCTTGCAATTTGCACCACCAAACTTATTTTAAAAATAGTGTCTCTGGCCAATAAATCCCAAATATATCAGGAATTCCCTGGAAAATTATTGGTGATTTCCATAATTAATATTTAGTTATTTTGCCATAACTTTGGATCCAGAAACGCTAAAAAGTCCATCAAACCGTCTAAAAACCCGAATTATAGCCTACATCCAATAAAACTTTGAGCCCGAAATCGGCTCGTTTGCTGGGCTCCCAGGGGATGATGACGTTATCCAAATGTAAACAAAATATGCACAAACATACTCTTATCATGTAAGCATAAACAAAAACCCGACATCCAAAACTGAAACAATTTTTTATTGCAAACTACAAGACTTTCTCCATCTTTTGAGTGCTTGAATAGTTCTCTAGCTCAAACTGCTGGCTAGTTATGGTCATGGGTTAAAAAATACCCAGAGGTATTTTTTTAGACAGCCGCACTAAAGAAATGTTAACACAAATCAATTCACGTTTTGTTTTATATCAGATTGAAGTGTGTTACACAAATAATCCACAAACTTTTATAAAAGTTTTATTGAAAGACTGCTGATGGCCGCACAAAGAGTGCTTGGGACGCGCATGCGGCTCTCAGAACGATAGTTGAGAACCACTGCTTAGACCACAGGTGCCTAACCTGGGGTATATGTACTCCTACGGGTACATTTGCCCATTTGAAGGGGTGCATTTAGGCCTCAGGAACGTAGCTTTGAGACATAAGAACGACGTCTACCTCATAGTTGCAAAAATCTAAAAAATCGATTAAAATTTCAGTGGAGTTTTGTTATTTTGCTCAGCCTTTTTGTCATAAGAGATTTTAGGGGTACATGCTCATCTGTCGAAATGTTCAAGGGGTGCATGTTCATCCAAAGGTTGGGAGCCCTGGCTTAGACAATGAAAGTTGAGGCGCAGATTTCTACTTTTCACTTGCACTAGCGAGTGGTGATGAGTCTTCGAATATGACACTGCAAAAAAATCAAAATCACTGAAATAAATAAGTAAAACTTTTCGAGTTTTTGAAGAATGGTCAAATCACGGGTGCTGAATTTTCAGCTCTATCACTACGCTCGATCAAGTGCCTGATTGAAATACAAAGTGACTGTGATGAAAGACAACTATTACTGCGAACATTTCGTTCGTTAAAAGTGACTCGATCCCACTGGCTGTCAAATTCAGGTTATTTCAAATACACAAGAGCATATGTGGCAATTTTGGTGATTCTCGCAGGTTTCATTGTCGGCTTTTGCTTCGGACCAGGATCAATCACGTTTGCGATACTACCTGAACTTTTCGATCAACCAAGCAAGTCTGCTGCTTTGTCAATCTCTTCCTTCGCTCTGTGGTTTTCGTTTGCTGCGGTTGGAGCGGTTGTTCCTTACCTGTTCGTAAGTACCACGTCATGCTTTGCAAGTTGATTGCTCTGGTTGCTATTTTACTGCATTGTAGAACTTCGTTGACGGAGACTAGGGAGCTTGGTTTTGTGAGGGTTTCAGTTACTTCTCTTGCTCAGGGGCTTACTGCGTTTAGATGGTGCACGGGGCAAGAAACAAACCTGATGCTCCCATGTTCGGACTTTCGGCATTTCGGGAGCAAATGTACTGTATTGAAGAAAGTACTTGCGACATTGATGGGATTTTCCGGCGCCCCCCAATGATTTGGCGCCCAGGGCATTGTGACCCCTTTCCCCTACGATACGCCCATGCTCTTGCCCAATTGATTTCCTGATTGACACAGACTAAACCTGCGACACTTTACTGCTAGGAATAAATTCATAATCTCCTTCGTCTTACAGTGCACGTCCAAGACATGGTAGCCTACTCACATATATAGTTTGCAAATAAAAATTACATTTTGCACAAACACTTTTGTATTCAGTCTTTTAGTTTTCATGGCCCTGACATTGACCCAGAGCAATAGATACGATCAGACCCGCAACTAGGGGTATACCGGACAATTGTAACCCTTCCCGAAATTTTCAAAAACATTGCAATAAGTTACAAACAATCAATTTCCCCACCCGAAATTTTCAGCTGGTTGCGAGCACCTGATATTTAAACTGCGAATGCTGTTTAAAAAAAAAAAAATTGCTTGTACTTGAATTGCAAGGCTTCTGAAATCAGCAAAAGTATCTACACGATCTTTCACTAAGGTTTTTATTCAGTAGTCTCGTGCCTAAAAAGACCCACCTGATCGTCTGAGCTTTCCAAGATTTTTACTATACGAAGAACATTTTTTTATGTTTTTCGATGTCCAAGATCATGGACCGATTAGAAGGGAATTATATGAACGACGACGAAAATTTCGATTACCTTGTTTGCACTTTTCACTTCAGAAGTATATCTGGTCAGAGGTGGATAATAAGGAAGGCGAACGAGGCGGTCTCTTCGAGGACTCTCCTCTTTCGGAAATGCCAGACGACTCCCCGTTGACAGTTTCGTTTTTGCCTTGTTTTGTTAAAAGCTTATGAACCAAACAAGAGCTACATTTAAGCAACTTTGAAGTAAGTCATATGCACTGGCGTAACTGACTGGAGGTCAGTGGGGCGAATGGCGAATTCCCTCCCTAGCAAGCTAAACGCAGAAACCGGGCCTCGACTTAGCTCATATCTCAGCTTTAGTATTCATTTGGTTTTCAGTTAAGTTGCTGTTTTTTTTGCGTTTTTCGAAGTATTTTCCGGAAATTTAGGAAAATACTCTTTTAATATAGCCATCCATATGCTGATTCACAATCATTTCTCAATTTTGTATGAGTGTTGGCTAGTGAGCTCTCCGCAGTGGCCAGTGGGCCCTTATAAGGTATTTTCCCCCATGGTTCAAACATCTAGGTACGCCACGGGTTATATGTTTTTAAAAACAAAATAAAGCAAAAATTATGTACAAAATTTGGCAAAGCGGACACCTCAAAAACTTCAATTTGTCGGCAAAGAACTATTAAAATCATATGACTTCAAACAATTTATAGAGACTTTCTTTGATATAACATGAACAAATATTGGGTGAGAGGCCCTTTTTTTGAAACCTCATATTCTACATATTAAATTTCACAAATTTTGTGTGTTCAAACATGGGCTTGTTTTGAAATGCATCATTTTTAATCAGATTCAATTGTCTTATTAACCCAAGCAGCCTATGCACTATTGCAAAAGGCTTGGCCATATTAACAGTCTGCTGCTGCATTTTTGTAGTCATGGAACCATTTACTTACTTTTTTCAGGACTTCCTTTTCGGTAGGCTCTAGGCTTCTCAACAAATTTGAATCAGCTTTCCCTTTCGCAACAGGATAGTGTATCAGCATATGTGCGATGGATTATGTAATGCTGATAAACGGAATGCATGCTGGTTTGCTTTGAAAGGGTCTTTACGTGTATTTGTCTGTAGTCAAGTCGCAGATAAGCTTCAAATAACAGGTTATTTTAGGCTTGTAATTGGTAATTTGAAACTAGACTTGTTGTGGTATGTTAAAGTTTCCTTGCTAATTCTAATAAAACCTCAGCTCTCTTAACTTCACACACATTTAACTGATTGTTTAGTTGTATTGCCGCTGTAACAATGTTAACAAAACAGTATGTGACCAATTGTACACTGTTTTTGCTCTTTTTGAAGAATTTTCCGTCGTTGCAAAATCTGGGAAGCTTTCAAGTGTCTAGCTTCAAGACGTTTCAAATTTTGGTGCTGTTGTTTAATATGCTCTAGAATTTAGTTCATAAATTGAAATGTGAAGCAAATTTATTTCTTTTATCCACCTCTAGTCCCACATCTACCTTTAGTGGCGATGTTTTGTGTCCTTTTCTGAGAGTTTGCCTCCTTAAATTTTGCATCCACCTCTGTACCTGGCTCCTCACATATTCGATAGCACGACACCCCTATGTGCATTGGCACCTATATTTTTCAAATATAATCTGTTTTTGAAAAGTGGCGCATGAGGTTTTAGGGTAACCTTTGAAAATTCACTGGGCAAGCAGCACATACTATCAAGCACATATTCCCTACACAGGCTCACACTTGCAGATGTGCCACGAACCCGCGCATACGCGCAAGTACACATTCGTACATGTGCAAGCACACATGCACAGGTGCAATCTTACCAGCTGTGAATGTAGGTATATTGTTTGGAGGCGACAAAAGAGTGGGCAGGTATACAGAACAATCGCAGGACAAAGCAGAAAAACGTCAGTTTTTAGGGGCGACATTAGATAAAATGAACTCCACTTCAGGAGGTTTCTCAGTTTTTAAATGAGGTGTTTTCATCAAGATGTTCGCCTTGGATTTGGCAATGACACTTACAGACATACATACACACACACGTACATACATACATATATTTATAAATACCCAAAATTCTGTTCAGAGAGTTTAGCCGACGTATTGTCTTACTACATTAAAGCTTCGAGGAGCTTTATTTTTCATGATCAACTTTCAAGCACTATTACTGCGGCACTAACTCGCGGGGCTTGGATAACAGCTCGCCACAATAATAGAAAAGAAAAATATTCTCCCCTTCCGAATTACACACTTGAGTGCTGATTCAAGACAGTCAAAACAGCCAAGACAACCAAGACGATTTCTATTAAAATAACAAAAACAGGTTCAATAACTAATAACCCACGAAAGTATAGAAAATAGTAATAGCTCCAAAACTCACCGAAACATAAGGGAACCAAGCCCAACAACCACAACGAATCAGAAGTACGGAATTGTCGCTTCTGACTAACAAATACAACAGTTTGGTCACATTGACCACACAAATTACTTCAAAATTCGACCGCACTCGACCGAAAAAGTGAACTTCAAGCACGTCCGTACTGCACCGATGCAAATAAAATGGGGCAAGCATTTTTCTGAACCGTTTCATGTGTCTAAGGGGGTTAGACAAGGGGGAGTACTGAGTCCAAACTTGTTTGCTATTTATTTTGATGATTTATCCAATGAATTAAACAGCATTAGAGCAGGGTGTTATATTGGTAAAGTCTTATTAAATCACTTGATGTTTGCTGATAATATTTATGTGTTTTGTCCAAGTGTACGTTGGTTGCAAAGAATACCAGATGTGTGCCAGGCTTATGCAGAATCGCATAGAATTATTTTCAACTGCAACAAAACTGTTTGGATGACGTTTAAGGCTAAGAGTGCAAAGAGCACAGTCACTCCATTATTGAAATTGGGTGGTCAAAACGTAAAATCTGTTAACCGCTAGAAATATCTGGGGATTGTATTGGATACTGAGCTCTCACATGACAAAGACATTCAGAGACAACAGCGATAACAATACTGTGCAGCAAACAAGCTGCGAGACTTCTTTTCCCGATGTTCAAATGCAGTTAAAAACGTACTTTTTCGTTCCTTTTGTACGCCCATGTACGCATCGCAATTATGGTGTAATTTCAGGAAGTCATGCATGCAGAGATTGTGTGTGGCATATAATTTTGGATGCAGAGCTCTATACAACCTGCCCTGGAGAGCGAGTGTTAGTAGCCACCAGGTTCAATGTAACATTCCTACGTCCTACCTTTGAGGCTCTGTTACGAAAAAAACGCGTAGCCCACCTGTTTATGGAGAGATGCAGAAAATGTAACAACATACGGTTACGTGCTGTGATGCAGTCAGATTGTATTCGCCCTATTCTTTGAACACTACAATCGCATTTTACTCTGTGTATGACTGATCGAACTTTGCAGTGTCCGTTTGATTGATGGTGTGTCATGCCACAATGCATTCACATTTTACGTAGACTCGACCAGTTTAGGAATTGGCGCCCTACTCTGCAGTAGTGTTGTAACAAGTGTTACGGGTTAGCTAACATTAACAATGTGTCTCTCACCCTTTGGTTCTGTCTTCACCGCAGTTGCAAAAAATGTCTGCAACTCTGTGATTCCGCCGGATCCAATGCCTTGAACGACGTTATGTTTTTATCGACCTGCGTTCGGCAGAGTGTGTATGTGTTTATACTACAGGCTTCGTGTCTGGTCATAAACAAAATAAAATAAATTAAACGCCGTGCTTTACCAACAAATGCTGCAATGGCAACCGATCGGTCCAAACACGCAATGATCAATCAACGTAGCAAAGCGTTTCTCCACAAAAAGGCAAACAAGCAAAAACAGGCCTCGCGTCCAAACCGAATAGACGAATAAACAAACCAAACAAGATTCGCAAAAGGAAAACACACAAATACGCAAATTAAATTCTACAAGCACGTTTCTGTTTTTGCTGTGTTGCAAGTCACAAATCATGATCATTGATATTTTGATACCAAACCTGCTGCGTCTGCATTTTTCTTTTTACAAAAATCCTCCTTTTCACGAACAACTACTGACAGCCCAGAATTCTAGAGATAAATTGTATGAATCAAGCTGAGTAAGGACGTTTCATTTGAGTCAATTTATTTGAGAAAGTACAAGGCACTTTTCAACAAGAGGTGTCAGGCTTTAAATTTTTCTTCTCCAGACGTCAAATCGATGGTCTCACCACCTTGAAACTCTTAAACGTTAGCAAACGTGCTCAAATCTCGTGGTAAGATATGGGGCGCCATTCGTAAAAGTACTATATCTGACAGATTTAGCACAAAAAGTGCTATCTCTGCACATATTTAGCTATCTCTACGCAGAGATAACTATCTCTGCGTGCATTTAGCTATCTCTGCACGCAGTTAGCTATCTCTGCGCAGAAATAGCTATCTCTGCACACATTTAGCTATCTCTGCATGCATTTAGCTATCTCTGCATGCATTTAGCTATCTCTGTGCGGAGTTACCTATCTTTGCGTGCATTTAGCTATCTCTGCACGCAGTTAGCTATCTCTGCGCAGAAATAGCTATCTCTGCACACATTTAGTTATCTCTGCACGCATTTAGCTATCTCTGTATGCATTTAGCTATCTCTGTGCGGAGTTACCTATCTTTGCGTGCATTTAGCTATCTCTGCGCAGAGAAAGCTATCTCTGTGTGCATTCACCACGGAGATACCTATCTCTGCATGCATTTAGCTATCTCTGCGCGCATAAAAATGTGCAGAGATAGCTAAATGCATGCAGAGATAGCTACCTCTGTGCAGAGATAGCTAAATGTGCGCAGAGATAACTATCTCTGCGCAGAGATAGCTAAAGCTGCGCAGAGGCAGAGATAGCTAAATGTGCGCAGAGATAGATGTCTCTGCGCAAAGATAGCTAAATGCACGCAGATACAGTATAACTAAATGTGTGCAGAAATAGCCAAATGCGCACAGAGATAGCTATCTCTACGGAGAGATAGCTAAATGCGCGCAGAGATCGCAATGTCTGCGCAGAGATAGCTAAATGTGTGCAGAGATAGCTATTTCTGCGCAGAGATAGCTAAATGCACGCAGAGATAGTTATGTTGGCGCAGAGATAGCTAAATATGCGCAGAGATAGCACTTCTTTGTGCTGAATCTGTCACATATAGTACTTTTACGAAGAGATAACTATCTTTGCGTAGAGATAGCTAAATATGCGCAGAGATAGCACTTTTTGTGCTAAATCTGTCAGATATAATATTTTTATGAACGGCGCCCCATGGTAAGGCTTTATATCTGCGCTCTACCATGGTCGTATGGCACGGTTAACTAAACACGATGACGTGATAAATCACTGCTCAGAGGGAACCCAAGCCTAGGTCTTGCATTTGACCCCGCACCTGCCAGGGCCCGGCCCTGCCTGCTGTCACGAACTCAGCGTTATGTGTGGCATAATCACGTCGCCACACAGTTCGTCAGTATTGACGTAGTCGACGTAGTAAGTGAGTTTGTTAAATTTTCATATTTGGTTTACTTGTCAATGTCATACACTTTTTAATAATCATGTTCAATCTATATTCGTTCGATGCAGTCTCCACATACTTTAGTTTCTCGTACAACACCACGGAGAGTCTGGTGGGCACGGCTAGAGCCTTTCTAGAAATCTTACCATATCGTCAACCTTCTACCAGTGAATTTTACTTCGACAGACCTATCTCAAGTTCGCTGCTCTTCTGCCGTTCGTGGCGATCACATTGGCTACAGTAGTTTACGTCTTCATCGTGCTTCCAGAAACCAAAGGAAAAAGCGTCGTATTCATTCAAAGCTATTTTGCCAAATGGAACAAAACTGCCGTAACACCAACAGCCAACACTGTTGAAAGTCATGAAAATGCAGCATACGAGTTTCAGAGCAACAGCGACGAAACCAGCATCACGTTTTAAGATTTGACATGATTCTTTTGTACATTCGTCACATTCAAAAATAGCTATATCGCTCGGATCTGCAACGCTGACCTGTGACAGAATGGAGCAACATCCCATACCGCATTCAAAAGCTAAACTTACATTTAATATTTAAATAAAGTTTGCATCAATAGCCAGAACGTTTAAATAAAGTTTGCATCAATAGCTACCACAAGTAGACTGACGTTTGCATACTAAGTTTGCATTGTTTTTTTGTACATTGAACCAACTTTTTATACACATTTTTAATGCCAATTTTATTACTAACATAATTCAACGTTTGCAAAACTACGATTTTGCAGTTTGAATAATTACGTTTTTTAGTTATTTCGCAAGTTTCATTCCACCTTCCTATAAAACTTAAACCTGGATGACGGCTGAAGTTATATGCTTTGTTGGTATGAGATTTGTAATTTTCAGTAACTCTACGTAGAGATTGCACCAACTATTTTCTTGCAATAAAAAGACTTTCTTGTATGAATACTATAGCGTAATGAGAATGAAGGAGGTATCGGCTGAACAAACCTTTGCCAGGAAAAAACGCAGTTTGCAAAGAATGTAAGACGTTGGTCGAATAGCCTTGCAAAAGAAAAGATTTTGTACTTGTGCGATTTGTGGATTTGTTATACAAGTTGAAAATAATGTGCCATAATGCAATAAACTCTCAACGTGAGTATCGTGTTGTAAAACAGCGGAAACCGGTTTAAACAACATTGTTCTCGGTTAACCACCTTGCGAGGTAATCAAAAAATGATTCAGATGAGGGCTGCAACCATCTGAATGATTTGGGTGGGGAAAGATTGTTGTAACTTGTTATTTAACCTATTGAATAAAAAAATTATTGGCGATCTGAAATATTTTTGCACTCATAGCTGATATTGTATTAGGTACACACGCAACACTGATGTGCAACAATACTTTTGTGAACCATTTGTTCACATTTTGCCAAATAAACCTGCAATTTTATCATTGCTTGTAACTGAAACAAAATTGGAACTATCATTAATACTCAGTCAACCTCTCACAATTGTGAGGCAGGAGTTCGATCCCCCTCGCCGGTTGTTCCCTGGAACAGGTCACCTGGCACTCAGCTCATGGGCCAATGGTGCTACCGCCCGCAGTGGCCCAAAAATTGCGACTGCGCTTATACAACAGCGTGATACAGCACGTAATTGCACAATTACGTGCTGTATCACGCTGTTGTATCGTGCCCGTATGCCAGCGCCTCACTATGCCTCGTCTGCTGTGATTCATGTGTCGTGATTGTGCACGCCTTTCCGCAATAAACAAAACATGCAACTCGGAGGGAAACCTCCATGCACAAGAAGAAGTCAACCACAACAAGACAAATCAATCAGGTACACGATTTCTACAAGAAAAATGGCATCGCCGTAGTTTTACAGAGCGCACGGTCAAGCAAAGCTTTTTTCCATGCACGTATAGGAAAGCACCCGTCAGATGGTGCATTTAGTCAACAAAACATGTAACAAACTTATAGCACAGCTTGCCAACAAAAATAGATAGTTCACAGCAGAATATAAAGCTTCCCTTATTTCAACTGCGATTGGAAACAAGTAGGCCTGATTGACCGATTGAATTATTGTTTCATATGACTCAGCTGCTAACACGGGACATCGAGGAAAGCTTTTCGGCTAAGAAGAAGACAAGAGCTGTGTTTGTCAATCTCACAGCAGCCTACGACATGGTGTGGCATCGTGGCCTCGCCTGTAAGCTGCTGCGATTGCTATCTGATAGACGCATGGTCTGCATGATCATGAAGATGGTTGGTAATCGCAGCTTCACCTTACCACCGGAAATGGCAAACGGAGCAGGTTACGACGCTTTAAGAAAGGCGCTCCACAGAGTTCCGTCCTGGCACCCTTTCTTTTAACTATACACATCTCTGACCTGCCAATCAGCGTCTCCAGAAAGTATATGCATATGCTGACGATCTGGCAATCATGCAGGCTGATGGAGACTGGCAGGCAGTGGAAGGCGTGCTGAGCAAGGACATGGGAACCGTAGGTGAATACCTCCAGACTTGGAAGTTAAAGCTCAGCACTACAAAAACGGTGTCGGTAGCCTTCCATCCTAACAACAAGGAAGCTAAACGTGGACTCAAATTCAACTACAACAACGAAGTCCTGCTCATCTGCCCCGATCCCAAATACCTCGGAGTAAAGTTGGGCTGGTTGCTCACAGTCAGTTACTCAAGTCAATTGTATTTTTCGCGAGATGTCGAAAAATGTGTGGTTCAACAAAAAGAATACGAGGGTTGGCGAAATGACTGCGAGGTCAACACGTCAGCCAACCCTTGGAAAGAACAAAGAGAAAGGCAATCAGAAGATTGTGTTTGTCCCAAAGAAAGAGAAAAGGAAATACACACACACAAAAGAAAAAAGAAGAACATAACTTGTACAAGAGATCAAGTGCAAAAAACGTAACAAATATCAAGGTGTAATGAGCAGCGGCACATGCAACGAATTAATTGCGACAAAGACGGATTTTCCTGCTTAGAATGAAGCAAATGCGTACATAATATCGGGAAACAATTAAATTTATATTTGAAAAAGGAGCTGTTTGTTTAATTTTATGAATCTATGGTACGGTCTATTCAATAAGCCCTTCAGAATGTCATTCCAAAGCTTGCATCTTCTGTAAACAGAATGGCGTTGTTGTTTAACTGTTTTGTATAAAGACTTAATTAGTACCGTATTATCCAGTTGTCGTGTATGAAAAGTTTGATACCCGTCGAAAAAATATTTGTTTTCGACATCAACCACCAGTCAGACCTTCAAACCAAATGTGTCCAGTTTAATAGCCATGTAGTGGATGAATTTGCAACGTTTCTAGCATGACAATAATTGCTCATCCACTGTAATGCTGTACATGCTGAGGAAAAAATACTTTGTGGAAATTTTCTACAAAACTATTACAAACTTGCGAAGTGAAAGCACATTTATCATGCAAAAGATTTCTACGGTTTTCCGTCTTCTGATCAAAGCGGAGATATCTCATAAGTTCTAAAAATCTGATGTTGTTGGCCATAGCTCGTGAAATCATTTCACATCCCCATGACATACCCCACAAAATTTTCACACGGAAGTTGCGACCCTCTATCACGCCTCGAGCAACCACCAAACGTATGAATTTTTTCAGTTCAAAAAGAGCCACATCCCAGGATTGGTAACGACCCACCTCAACCGTGCATTTTCTTACATTTCGCAACATACGCTCAACACAAGTTATTCCGAACAATGTAGGCGGACTGCCAGAAATTGTTTTAATATGATGAAAGTTCAGGATGAAATCGCAAACCATTGTTTGTGTGCAATCGGCCTTGAGTTTGCAAATGATATGGTAACCCTTTGTACCTCGACCTAATTCCATTATCCATCATTTGGGGCGACTGATGATCCGTAGTAGAAGCAAAATAACCAATACCTTGGTATAAAATGTTGTAGCAGACTTTTGTTTTTCCTCTGACAGCATCGTCAGTCCTGACAAATGTAGTGCTAGTACAGTGGCCCATATGTAATGAAATTTAAGCTTTGACGTCATCAAAACTATACTGACGATAAAAGTTACGTACGTACAGAGGAGTGAACGTTAAATCAGTGTTGGTTCGGAGGCTATGCCGATTGAGTTTGGATTTGACATCGCCATACCCCAACATTCATTTGCATTTCCGCTTCTGCCTCAATTGACGCATGCTGTCCTTCTAGAATCTAGAAAGTACACACTGCAATTTTTTTAAATAAAATAAAAAAGTTGAAATCCACAGGATACCAGTATAAAAGTAATTTACAGGATACCAGTATACAAAAATAGAAAAATTCATAAAGTTTCATGGCTGCACTATTTACCACTTGAAAGTTATTCACTCGTATATGTCAAATGTGCGTCAATTGACGCGTCACGTCCTTCTAGTGTTAAAACCCCTTAGGGAACAACGTTCCCAAAATGGGAACATGTTTTTAAATGCTCGTAACTATTTCACGGATTAAAAATGTGCATCCAGATTTCTTCCGAAATTTCTTCTAGAGTGGTGCTATTAAAAATACACCCAATTCATAAAATCCAAAATGTTGTTTTGCTTCTATGGGGATTCATGTTCAGTCAAAACGTAGTTTTTCGGGTGGCCTAACTAATCTTTGTTTGTTTATTGTAAGCTTGAAAAAATTTCAAGCAATGTGCCATGAAAATATTTTTTATAGTTATATTTAACTGACCCAAGCGTTAGTTTACAATTTTGTGTCCATCTCTTTCTTCACAAAGAGTTTGGAAACGATGTTCCCAAAATGGGAACGTTGGTCCATTACAAAACAGAAATATCCATGTTTGGCAATTGATGTTCAGTAATAGGAGGACAATATTGAAGCGTTCGTGGAATCTTCTGTCTCTTGGCCTCCAAACAGTCTTACTGCATCCACATGACAATCAAAATTTAGCCTTCCCTAAGCTGGCAAAAGTATTACCGTTGCTAGAAAAACTGAAAACCAACTGTCAACACTTTGGTGTGTTTCACAAAAATCTAATAGGCCTATAGATGAATCAGTGGTTCCGTATCGAGGCCTTCACAGCGCTAAACAGTTTATGAAAGGAAAACCAGTGAAATTTGTATATATGATGTGGATGCTGTGTAGTGTTGACAGTTTTCCGTATAACTTGGATATATACAGTGGAAATGATTCTCGGAGAACCACCCCATTAGGACCATATGTTGTATCAACCATACTTAGTCCAGTAAGCAGTGATAAACAACATTTGCCACCCGGGACAACTCCGGGTGGCAGTTGTCCCGGGTGGCAATGGTCCTAGGTAGCATTTGACCTAAGTGGCAGTTGTCCAAGTGGCAGTTGTCCTGGGTGGCAATTGTCCTAGGTAGCAGTTGTCCCAGGTCGCAGTGGTCCGGGTGGCGATTGTCCTGGGTGGCAATTGTCCTAGGTAGCAGTTGTCCTAGGTGGCATTTGTCCAGGTGGCAATTGCCCTAGGTAGCAATTTTCCTAGGTGGTAGTTGTCCGGGTGGCAATTGTCCGGTGGCAGTTGTCCGGGTGGCAGTTTTCCAGGTGGTTGTAGCCCGCATGCCATTTTCTATACTTCGTAAAACGCGACGCACTGACTCATAAACAACGCAGCTTGTTGCCAGCGCCACTACTATCATTGCAGGAGTATATCCTGGCTTCAAAAGTGCTTGCTAGCTGTTGTGAGGCGGTAGGTTGGTTAGCAGTTGAGTTTTGCAGTGTTCTAGTACGGTCAGCATTTAAAATAAAGCTAAATATCCCGCTCTTGTTTGGTGTTCTAACAGCAGTTCGTGTGCCCTTTTTTCAACTCTTGTTCAGGGTCAACATTTCCCTAGTAAGTTTTCTTACTTCTTGCAAGACTGAAGATCTGTGAATACACGAGACTAGTTCTCCTTTTAAATAAATCGCAATGTATGCACTTGCGGACGTATATACTGTGGCTTACAACTATTAAAAGACAGATATGTGCAAGTTTGAATCTTCGCAAAAGGATGAAAGCGAAGCCAAGCAGGCAGATACCTCACAAGCTGGTGACGAAGCTACAGCGTGATTTATTAATGATTTCCATTGAGTGCTAGTTCATACAAAATTGTTTACAGCCAAACTTCATTCACTTTATGTTAAAGAGTCGGAGTCGTGAGCATGTGTCGGAAATTTTGGAAAGGTAGGTGTCAGAGTCGGAAATTTGGAAAGGACGGACATATTACTTCCGACTCCGCAGCCCTGAACAGAACCACAACCGACTTTACGCACTTCCTGTCTAAGTAGAAATTTTTGCTGCCTTTGACATATAAGTTTAACAACAGACCCATTATGAAGGCTGTCTGTTGTAAACGTAAGGCTGTCTGTTATGAACATAGTCTGTTGTGAACGTGGTCTGTTGTAAACGTGGTCTGTCATGACCACGGTCTGCTATGAATGGGTCAGTTATTAAAAAATGTGTTATGAGCATGGTCTGTTGTGAGTGGTCTGTTATGAACAGGTTTGTTTGGAAAGAGAACCCTGCATATACTCCCTACATTGACATTACACTGTTGTATTCGCTCAAATAAAACAAAATCTTTTATTATTCCAAAAAAATGGTGGTGTGATCACCACCTACAATGACTGAAAATCACAAATGTCATACCAAAGAACCATAGAATTTTAGCCGGCATGAAGTTTTTCATAGTTGTAGATGAGGTGGAATGATGCCGAGATATAACTAACACAAAATAATTACTCAAACTGAAAAATCGCAGTTTTTTAAAGGTTTAATTAAGTTAGTAATAAAATTGACGTTGGTATTAAAAATTTGTTTGACAAGTTATTCTAAACTGCAAAAAACACTGCAAACACTGCATACAAACATCAGTTTAACTGTTTTGACTAACGATGAAAACTTTATTTAAACGTTAGTTTAACTTTTGAATTCGATCTGCCATGTTATTCCATTCTATTACAAATCATATTTTGAACATCCTCGCGAAATTACTTTTTGAATGTGACAACTGTTGAAAAGAATTATGTCGAATCTTACAACTTAGTGCGTGTTTTGTCGCTGTTGCTTTGGAACTCGTATGCTGCATTTTCATGAATTTCACCAAAGTATTCTGTTGGCGTTGCTGTAATTTGGTTCCATTTGGCAAAATAGCTTTGAATGAATACGACGCTTTTTCCCTTTGTCTCTGGAAGCACGATGAAGACGTAAACAACTGTAGCCAATGTGATCGCCACGAACGGCAGAAGAGCAGCGAACTTGAGGTAGGTCTGTCGAAATAAAATTCACTGATTAAATGTTGGCAATACCGTAACTTTTAAATAATAGCCCTTTGCTTGTTAAGACATCCAACCAGCTTAAGGTGTTTTACCAAAGAAAATCATTTCTACGTCAATACTTCCCAATTGTAAATCTTGGTACATTCTAAGTGTTACCAGATGCACTTCAAGAATTTTAAGATGTTGCGATCCCAGGAGAGAAAAAGTAACTCTAAGGGATTTTGTATTGAGAAAAGTCTTGTTCATTCTAAAATAAATTGACTCTACTCGAAGTGTTTACTCAGCTTGATTCGCACAATTAATCTCTACAGTTTGGGGCAGAAGCAGATGTTCTTGAAAAGCAAGATTTCTGTTAATGAACAGTGAAAGTGCTGCAGGTTTCATATGAAAACTTTGAAGATCAAGACTTGTGACATGTAACAGAGTATAAGTCAGCGCTTCACAACTAGGGGTTACCGGACCCATGAGGGTTCAAAATGATATTGTCGAGGTTTAGAGTTTGTATGTTGTTGGAAAGTGCTATTACCAGGGCTGATGTAATTGAACCCTACCAAACAAAAACCACGTATCCGCTCAAAAAAATCAAATATAACCCAATCTTCCTTTTCTTTCAAAAATCTGCAATAATGTAAAAATGAAGGTAACAATAACTCTCGTACAGTTCACTATTAATTGTTTTGAATCAAACAAAACGAATTGCAAACCAAATGTGAAGGACTCTGAACAAAACAGAAGAATACGTCGGACAGTTTAAGGAAATTCTACTGATTATCTTCTTCAGTTCTGTAAAATTGATATATTTTAATAAACTTTTCTACCTTCTCTGCACCCAACCTGTTCCTGATTTAGGACCAAACCAAACCATACATTGAAAAAATGCGATTTATGTATGCTGAGCCAGCAGAACATGTACATAAATTGATATGAAAGTGTGAAGTTGTGTGTGAGTGGTTTTTGTCTGTTGGCAGTGTGTATGCTAAGCCAGATTTGTGAACGGGCCTCTTTTTTAAATCTGAACCCGGTCCGAGCCTGGAGTCATAAGCTCGAACCTGGTCCGAGTCTGATATTTATCTTTAAAGTCTGATTTAGATCCGAAAACAAAATTTACCGAGTGAATCAAGTTATACGCTACTGCGGGGTATCTTAAAACGTAGTGTGCGGGTATAGGTGCAGGTACACGTTTCATCACACCCAAAATAGCAAGCACCTTGACCTCCCTAAACCTCGGTTTGTTAGGCAACGATAATACTGCGGAATGCAATGTTTCTCAAGAAAAAAAGGAACTATCACGAAATTATCCACGGTGGCGCTATAGGCATAAAAAACTATCTAGGAGAGCGCTATAGTCATGAAACGCCGGTTTGTACGCGTCGTTGCTTAAAACAAGCCAAGAATCGCGTAAGTGGTTGGTCTTTTCGAAACAACGCCATCGAGTCCTAATATTCTCACCGCCTTCACATTCTCAAAAAGAGGATGAGACTAATTCGAGCAGAGAACAAAAGAACGCAGCTGTGTTTGCTAATAGAATTAGCTGAAGGGAAATTACAAACACTTCACCCACAAAAGCATGCGCCATGAGCACAACAAATGCACCTCACGAAAAAAAACCTTACTCTGAATGTTATAAAAACGTTCTTCGGACAGTTTGAGTAAATTCTTCTGAAAAAATCCTTACTCTGAAATGTGAAAAAAATCCTTACTCTGAATGTTATAAAAAAGTTTTGTATGCAGGCCGAAAACGGCTCGACACATTTCAACAAACTTCAGCCCGAACCCTGCCCTACCCGAAAAAACCTGGCCCGTCTTACTACTCTGTGCTAAACTCTGCCAATTTGATGTAGTGAAGTGACCAACAACACTTTGCGAATAGAAAGACGCGGGGTGGATTTCTTTACTGTCAATTTTGAATAGTATATAAGCTATAATAAGTTATTATTGTGTAATTTTGAAAATGGCGATTTTGCATGCGGCAATGAAAACAATTAATAAGGAGGCTAATATTTTTGTGTTTTTCTTAAAAAAGAACAAAAACCTGTTCCGTTCAAAAAACAAATAAAGAGTTTTTTTTTAAAAAACAAAAAAGCCACGTGGGTTGTTTTTTTAAAGGGTTTTTATCAACCATGGCTATTACTCAAAAAGAACATTATCCAGCCCAATTATTCCAGCTAACGTTATTAATTAAAAATCTTGGCTTGTAAAATGCGTGAATTGCTATTCTGCTTCCGGCTTCGGTTACCACGATGAAGATGACCGGTGATGATATTGTAAGCGCATTGTGACGTTTATGGCGCAAAACATGGCGAAAATGTTGTTTGCTGCTGCTGGACACGGTTTCTGGTGTTCAACCACGCAAGGTTACTAGAACTTAAGTACAAAATCCCTATATATTGTAACGCCCATTGCAACAACACATTTCTGCGCATCTGGATTTTATTATCTACGTCATTTAAATAACAGGTACCGGAACCGTTTGTACCCCTCAAACCATTTGGGCGTGGCTCTGAGTCATTGTATGCCAAGGCATGACCGGAATTCCAGAGAAGTAGCAACAAAAAGTCACTAGTTTTATTTCTAATGATCAATGAGGTATGAACGTCAACAGTACGACTGAGTGTTTTCTCTTGTGTCGTCAGTATGTATTACGAGTAGTCATTTTACAAAGGAAGATAATGCAAAATCGGACTGTTTTGTGATTTTTACGCTTTTTTTAAACGAGATGGTACAAAAATCAGTTTTTTTTTATGAAATGGGTTCCAGGTTCAAGAATGGTTGGGGAACCCATGGTACAAGCGGAATGTTGATTAAAAGTGATCAGCGTGAAAATAAGGCTTCTAGAAACATTAAAGTAGTTAGGAAAAGCGTCGAATGAACCCTGTCACAATTGAAATCATGCGCGTTCATACGGATGTATTATAAATATGTGCGTGTACGTGTGTGTATGTGTCTGTGTGTTTGTGTGTGTGTGTGTGTGTGCGTGCGTGTGTGTGTGTTTGTGTGTGTGTGTGTGTTTGTGTGTGTGTGTGTGTGCGTGTGCGTGCGTGCGTGCGTGCGTCCGTGCGTGCGTGTGTGTGTGTGTGTGTGTGTGTGTGTGTGTGTGTGAG